>Ga0105054_10005050_pt1 | contig 19262 bp, 20 predicted proteins | sample BON02_FD_78091 | JGI IMG/M metagenome (GOLD analysis project Ga0105054, IMG submission 78091) | Freshwater microbial communities from Lake Bonney liftoff mats and glacier meltwater in Antarctica - BON-02 (megahit assembly) | ecosystem: Environmental > Aquatic > Freshwater > Ice > Glacier...
CATCCGTCTCTCTGGCGGTCAACGCCAACGCATCGGCATCGCCCGCGCTCTCTACAAGCAGGCCAGCGTGCTGGTGTTCGACGAAGCCACCAGCGCCCTCGACAACGCCACCGAACAGTCGGTGATGGACGCCATCGAAGGGCTTAGCAGCGACCTCACCATCCTGCTCATCGCCCACCGGCTCACCACCGTTCGGCGCTGCGACACTATTGTGGAACTGGAACACGGACGGGTGGTGGCGCAGGGTACGTACGAACAGCTACTCGAGCACAGCCCCAGCTTCCGCAGAATGGCCGGGGCGATATGAAAAAGCTATTTATCACTACACCAACATACAATCGGCCTGATACAATCAGAACACAAATCGTGTGCGTTACACTACCGTGAGTCGGGCGGTGAAACAGGCGGAAAAGAGGGGGGGGAAATGTCAAATGTAAGGCATGACCCTGAGATTTTGACTCGCATCTTGGTCAAGAAGCATGCCAAATTGGCCATCGATGCGCGCGGAGTTTATCTCGATACATCAGAAAACATAATGAAGGCTTGAATATGAGAAATTTCCCCCCCGCAATTGTTGACCGAAAAATTCGTTTTGCTTTAGTTGGTTGTGGTCGGATTGCAAAAAATCACTTTGCTGCGATTAAACAACATGCTGATCGGGCTGAGCTGGTTGCTGTTTGCGATACGGATCGCAAGGCGCTCGCTACGGCAGCGGAAACGACAAGTGCCCAACCTTTTGCCAGTTTGAGTGAGATGCTTGCGGGTATTGATGCAGACATTGTTGTGTTAGCCACGCCAAGTGGGCTACATCCTGAGCAAACCATACAAATTGCCAAAACTGGACGACATGTGATGACGGAAAAACCCATGGCGACCCGCTGGCAGGATGGCAAGCGCATGGTTCAAGCTTGTGATGAGGCTGCGGTACGTCTGTTTGTGGTCAAACAAAACCGCCGCAACGCCACATTGCAATTATTGAAGCGAGCGGTCATGCAAGAGCGGTTTGGTCGCATTTACATGGTAAATATCAACGTGTTCTGGACTCGTCCACAAGAGTATTACGACAGCGCCGCTTGGCGAGGCACATGGGAATTTGATGGGGGGGCCTTTATGAATCAGGCCAGTCATTATGTTGACCTGGTTGATTGGTTGATTGGTCCGGTAGAAAGTGTACAGGCATATACAGCAACGCTCGCCAGGAATATCGAAGTTGAAGACAGCGGGGTGGTCAGCATCCGGTGGCGCTCCGGTGCATTGGGTTCGATGAATGTAACCATGCTCACTTACCCCAAGAACCTTGAGGGTTCTATTACCATATTGGGTGAAAAGGGTTCGGTTAAAGTGGGCGGTATGGCGGTTAATGAAATCCAGCATTGGGAATTTGCCGATAGCCAACCCGAAGACGATTTGGTTAAGCAGGCTAATTATGAAACCACATCCGTATATGGCTTTGGCCACCCGCTTTATTACGACAACGTTATTAAAGTGCTGCGTGGCGAGGCAGAGTCTGAAACGGATGGTCGTGAAGGATTGAAATCGTTGGAAATGTTGATTGCTGTTTATCTTTCAGCACGCGATGGTCGCCGCGTTTCCTTGCCTCTTGATTACTAAAATGAGTTACAACGCCCACGAAACGGCCATTGTCGACGAAGGCGCCCAGGTCGGCGACGACACTCGCATCTGGCACTGGGTCCATGTCTGCGGCGGCGCCCGCATCGGCGCAGGCTGCTCGCTGGGCCAGAATGTTTTTGTTGGTAATCGCGTCGTCATAGGTAACAACGTCAAGATTCAGAACAATGTCTCGGTCTACGACAATGTGACGCTGGAGAGCGATGTATTCTGCGGCCCGAGCATGGTATTCACCAATGTCTACAACCCGCGCTCGGCAGTCAGCCGCAAGGACGAGTACCGCAATACCTTGGTCAAGCACGGCGCCACTCTGGGCGCCAACTGCACCATCATCTGCGGCACGACCATCGGCGAGTACGCCTTCGTTGCCGCTGGCACCGTGGTCAACCGTGATGTGAAGCCCTATGCCCTAATGGCAGGTGTACCGGCACGCCAAATCGGCTGGATGAGCCGCTACGGCGAGCGGCTGGATCTGCCGCTGACCGGCAACGCCGACACCACCTGCCCGCACACGGGCGCCCGCTACCAGCTTGTGGATGGCCGCTGCACATGTCTCAACCCCTGATCCCCTTCATCGACCTCAAGGCGCAGTACCAGGCACTGAAGCCACAGATCCAGGAACGAATTAATCGCGTGCTGGAACACGGCCAGTACATCATGGGTCCCGAGGTCCGCGAACTGGAGGAGAGGCTTGCGGCCTATACCGGCGCCAAACACTGCATCACTGTCGCCAGCGGTACCGAAGCCTTGCTGATGAGTTTGATGGCGCTGGGCATCGGCCCGGGCGACGAAGTGATCACGACGCCGTTCACCTTCGTGGCCACGGCCGAGATGATCGTGCTGCTGGGTGCCAAGCCGGTGTTCGTGGACATCGAGGCTGACACCTGCAACATCGACGTCAGCCAGATCGAAGCCAAGATCACCGCCAAAACCAAGGCCGTCATGCCGGTCAGTCTTTATGGGCAGCCTGCAGACATGGACGAGATCATCGCCATCGCCGGCAGGCATGGGCTGCCGGTAATCGAGGATGCTGCACAAAGCTTTGGTGCCGAATACAAGGAAAAGAAAAGTTGCAATCTCAGCACCATCGGCTGCACCAGCTTCTTCCCCAGCAAGCCCTTGGGTTGTTATGGCGACGGCGGGGCCATCTTCACCAGCGACGACGCTATCGCCCTGGCTTGCCGCGAGATCCGCGTCCATGGCCAGAGCAAGCGCTATGTCCATACCCGCGTGGGCGTGGGCGGCCGAATGGACACCCTTCAATGTGCCATCGTCTTGGCCAAACTGGAGCGCTTTGCTTGGGAGGTTGAAAGGCGCATCGAGATTGGCCAGCGCTACAACGCTCTAATTGACGAGCTAGGCATGGCACGCGTCCTGCAACGATCAGATCGCACCAGCGTGTTTGCCCAGTACACGGTGTTTGTGGATGAGCGGGAGGCGCTGCAAGACGAGCTGAAGGAGGCTGGTATTCCTACGGCGGTGCACTACCCGGTGCCGTTGAATGCACAGCCAGCTTACAAGCATCTGTGCTGCCCGGACTGCACACCATTGGCGGCACAGGCGGCCAAGCGGGTGATGAGCTTGCCGATGCACCCCGATCTTTCGCATTCGCAACAGCTGAGCATTGTCTCTACCCTGGCAATTGCCAGAAAATGACAAAAACAAGCGCAGACTTCCTGGTGATCGGTGCCGGTATCGTCGGATTGACTATAGCGCGTGAGATAAAGCGACGCTATCCAAAACAATCCGTTACCGTTCTGGAAAAGGAACCAGCTCCCGGGAGGCACTCCAGCGGCCGCAACAGCGGTGTGCTACACAGCGGGATTTATTACCCGCCTCAGTCGCTCAAGGCACAAGTCTGCACCCAGGGCGCACGAGAGATGGCCGAGTACTGCGAGTCACGTCAGTTGCCGCTGAATCGGCTAGGAAAAATCCTGGTTCCGACTCACATCGAAGACGCACCACAACTCGATCTTTTGATAGAACGTGGGCGTGCCAACGGCGTAATGGTCGAGCGGCTTGATGCGCAGCAACTTAAGGAGCTTGAGCCGGAGGCGCATTCCGCCACTGGTGAGGCGTTGTTCGTGCCTCAGACCTCTGTTGTCAGTTCTTCGGCAGTGATGAAAGCAATCGTGGCCGAGGTTGAAGCACTCGGAATCGCTATACGCTGCGGAGGGAAGCTGACTGATATTGATGCAGCCCGGAAACAAATCCAATGGAGTGGTGAGCTAATCAGCTATGGGCACGTGATCAATGCTGCCGGTCTGCATGCCGATGTGCTGGCCCACCAGTTCGGTGTCGGTGAGCGTTACACACTGCTACCTTTCAAGGGGATTTACTGGAAGCTGGACCCGGCTTCGGGAATTAAAATCCGACATTTGATTTATCCGGTGCCGGACTTGCGCGTGCCGTTTCTGGGTGTGCACACAACGACCACCACAGACGGAACAGTCTACCTGGGCCCCACGGCAGTCCCAGCGTTCGGTCGAGAAAACTACCGGGGTACGCAAGGCGTAACATTCTCAGAACTCATGCGCATTGGCACACTGCTCACTCGCCAGCTTGCAACTGGCCGCGATGATTTCCGACGCCTGGCTTGGCAGGAAGGCCGTCGCTATTTCAAACCCTGGTTTACCGAGGCTGCGCAGGCGCTCCTGCCCCGGCTGCGGCCGGAACACCTGCTTCCTACCGACAAGGTCGGCATCCGAGCCCAAATGCTCGACAAGCAGACCGGTCACCTGGTCAACGATTTTCTCGTTGAACGTGGCCCCACTCCACGCATGTCTTGAATGCTATATCCCCAGCATTCACCTGCGCCTTTCCCTTCGCCCGACACATTTGAAAAGAGATAAGCCATGGAACTAAAAGGAAGCAAACTCGTCCTCGTCGGCGGTGCCGGTCTGATCGGCTCCCACACCGTTGATCACCTTCTCAAGGAAGACGTCAAGGAAATCGTTATTTACGATAACTTCGTCCGTGGCCGCGTCGAAAACCTGCACGCTGCCCTCAAAGACCCCCGCGTCAAAATCTTCGACATCGGCGGTGACATCATGCAGACCGACATCCTCGAGGCTGCCTTCGAAGGCGCCGATGGCGTATTCCATCTCGCCGCCCTCTGGCTCTTGCAATGCCACGACTTCCCCCGCAGTGCATTCGATGTCAACGTGCGCGGCACCTTCAACGTGATGGAGACCTGCGTCAAGAAGGGCGTCAAGCGTCTGGTCTATTCCTCCTCCGCGTCCGTCTATGGGGATGCGATCGAGGAGCCGATGACGGAAGACCATCCCTTCAACAACAAGAACTTCTACGGCGCCACGAAGATCGCTGGAGAAGCCTTCTTGCGCGCTTTTCACCAGCGCTACGGCCTTAACTACGTCGGCTTGCGCTACATGAATGTCTACGGCCCGCGTCAGGACTACCGCGGCGCCTACATTGCTGTGATCATGAAAATGCTCGATGCCATCGACAAGGGCGACAGCCCGACCATTCTTGGCGATGGTTCTGAAGCCTTCGATTTTGTGGCTGTTGAAGACTGTGGCCTGGCAAATGTATGCGCCATGAAAGGCGAAACTACGGATCGTTTTTATAACGTGGGCACCGGCAAACGAACCTCTTTAAAAGGGTTGGCTGAGATGCTGATTAAACTAACTGGCAGTACCAAACCGATCAATTACGCACCGCGTAGCCAGGCGACCCTTGTACGCAACCGTGTGGGCTGTCCAAAACGTGCCAGTGCAGAAATTGGCTTCACTGCCGGCATCGACCTAATGGATGGACTCCAGCGCCTCATCGTATGGCGTGCCGATCATAAGGCCGAAGTCGAAGCTCGCCGTCGTGCCGTCGGCTTGAAGGAATAAAGATGACGAAAATGAAACGAAGCATCCAAATCTCCCTGCCATCCACCGGCGAAGAAGAATGGCAGGCCTGCCGCGAGCCGCTCATGAGCGGCTGGCTCACTCAGGGCCCCAAGGTCGCTGCCTTTGAAAACGCCTTCGCCGAGAGGCATGGTGTAAAGCACGCACTGGCCACTAGTAGTTGCACCACCGGCTTGCACCTCATTCTGGCGGCCATGGGCATCGGTCCGGGAGACGAAGTCATTATTCCGGCTTTCACATGGGTAGCAACAGCCAATGTTGTTCTCTATTGCGGCGCTACTCCGGTATTTGCCGACGTGGACCGGGCAACCAACAACATCGACCCCGCAGACATCGCCCGCAAGCTCAGCCCCCGCACCCGCGCCGTCATCGTCGTCCATCTCTTCGGCCTCTGCGCCGACATGGACGCCATCCGCACCGTCGTGCCTGCTAACGTAAAAATCATCGAAGACGCCGCCTGCGCCGCCGGTGCCAGCTACAAGGGGGCGTCAGCCGGAACCTTGGGCGATGCTGCCGCTTTCTCATTCCACCCGCGTAAATCCATCACCACGGGTGAAGGCGGCATGGTCACCACCAACGATGACCAACTCGCTGAAGTGGCCAACATGCTGCGTAATCATGGCGCTTCTATTTCAGAAGAACAGCGCCACAATGGGCCACGTCCTTACCTGCTGTCGGAATTCAACCTGCTCGGTTACAACTATCGAATGACCGACCTGCAAGGCGCCGTCGGCCTCGTGCAACTGGCCAAGCTTGATCGCTTCATTGCAGAGCGCCAACACTGGGCTGAGTTCTACCGTAACGAACTCGCCTCTATTGGTTGGTTGCGCATGCCCGTATTCCCGGAAAACGGTACCCACGCCTGGCAGGCCTTTGTCACCTATGTTGACCCGCAAAAGGCCCCCATGCCCCGCAATGGAATTATGGAACACTTGCAGGCCGCCGGTATCTCCACCCGTCCCGGAACCCATGCAGTACACATGCTGGGGTACTACCGCGACCGCTTCGGGTTCAAGCAGGATGACTATCCGGGCGCCCGCGATTGCGATGCCAACACCATGGCGATTCCGCTCCACAATCGTATGACGAAGGAAGACTATGCATACATCGTCGAAACCCTGCATGCGCTCTGAACGCGTCACCCCCCAGTGGTTGTATGATTATTTTGGGATATCCGCTTCCCGGGAAGGTGATGCGTTTGATCTCGCCGGCCAACGATTCGTCCACCGCGACGGCATCTCCCGCAGCCAGGCCATTCTCTCAGCGGCCCAGGGACAGACAGAGGAGACCTTTGGTTTCAAGTGGAAGAAGCGGGACACTTTTGACTCAGAGGTGGCCTTGGCCCGTATGCGGTCCTGGCTGGTCGAGCGGTATGGCGACTTGGCATCCGCCAATTGGCTCGCCGAGCACGGCGACAACCCGCTAGTGATCGATGCCGGATGTGGTGCTGGCATGTCGGCGCTTGAACTGTTCGGCTCCCTGGTGCCGCGCATCCGATACCTAGGTATCGATGTTTCCACTGCCGTCGACGTTGCAGCGGAGCGCTTCGCTGAACGAGGGCTCCAGGCTGCATTCATGCAGGCTGACATTAGCAGCCTTCCGCTTCCCCCGGGCTCAGTGGACTTGATCTTCTCCGAGGGCGTGTTGCACCACACCAATTCCACAAAGGGAGCGCTCCTGGCTCTAGCGCGTCTGTTGAAGAAGGGTGGGCGATTCATGTTCTACGTCTACCGCCGTAAGGGGCCAGTGCGGGAGTTCACTGATGATTATGTGCGTAACCGGCTTCAGGCTCTGACGCCCCAACAGGCCTGGGAGGCTGTGGAGCCCCTCACTCATCTCGGCATCGCACTTGGGGAATTGAACGCCGAAATCGATATTCCTCACCCTATTGATCTACTCGGTATTCCTGCTGGCCGTATCAACGTCCAGCGTTTGTTCTACTGGCATATTGCGAAAATGTTTTACCGCACCGATCTCAGCTTTGACGAGATGAACCATATCAACTATGACTGGTATGCTCCCGCCAACGCTGCGCGGCAATCCCCCGAAGAAGTGCGTGAGTGGTGTACGGAGGCCGGTCTGGTGATCGAACGTGAAGTGGTCGAAGACGCTGGTATCACAATCATCGCCCGCAAAGTGGACTGACCATACTATGTGCGGAATAACCGGACTCATCCATCTCGACAACGCCCCCGTCTCCCCGGCGGTGCTCCAGCGCATGACCGACGCCATCGCCCATCGCGGGCCGGATGGCGAAGGTCACTGGATCGAGGGCAATGTGGGTATTGGCCACCGGCGTCTGGCCATCATCGACCTTTCGCCTGCCGGCCACCAGCCCATGGTCAGTGCTGACCATCGCTATTTGCTCAGCTACAACGGCGAGGTCTATAACTTTCGCGAACTACGCAGTGAGTTGGAAGCCAAAGGCTATTGGTTTCGCTCCAAAACTGACAGTGAAGTCGTCCTGAATGCACTGGCCGAATGGGGAGTAAAAGCCCTTGACCGTTTCAATGGCATGTTCGCCCTGGCGTTATGGGACCGTAAAGAGCGCACATTGCTACTGGCCCGCGACCGCTATGGCATCAAGCCGCTCTATGTCAGCCAGCAGGGCAACACCTTCGCCTTCGGCTCCGAGCAGAAGACTATCCTGGCCATGCCGGGCTTTGTACGGCGCATGGACAAGCCCGCACTGCTCGAATACTTCACTTTCCAGAACATCTTCACCGACCGCACCCTGCTGGAAGATATCCAACTCCTCCCCGCAGGCCACTACGCCACACTTGACCTCAAACATACCCAACCCGCCCTCCGCCACACTCAATACTGGGACTACAATTTTCGCGAACCAACCGAGCGCGCTAGCGACGACGAATACCGCGAAGAACTTGACCGCCTCTTCCAGCAAGCCGTCAATCGCCAACTGGTCACAGACGTTGAACTCGGCAGCTACCTGAGCGGCGGCATGGATTCAGGTTCTATTACTGCCATTGCTGCCAAATCTTTCCCGTATCTTAAAACCTTCACCTGCGGTTTTGACCTCAGCTCTGCCTCCGGCATCGAACTGGCTTTCGACGAGCGGGCTAAAGCTGAAGCCATGTCCTACCATTTCAAGACCGAGCACTACGAAATGGTACTGAAGGCGGGTGACATGGAGCGGGTGCTGCCCAAGCTGGCCTGGCATCTCGAAGAACCCCGCGTCGGGCAGAGCTACCCAAACTACTATGCCGCCCAGCTTGCCAGCAAGTTCGTCAAGGTTGTCCTGAGCGGTGCAGGGGGTGACGAACTTTTCGGTGGCTACCCTTGGCGTTACTACCGAGCCGTGGTCAATGATAATTTCGAGGACTATATCGACAAGTACTATCTGTTCTGGCAGCGCCTGGTGAACAACCGCGACCTAAAGCAGATATTTGCTCCCATCTGGAACGATGTGGCGCATGTCTCGACGCGCGACATTTTCCGCGATGTCTTTCGGCACCACAAAGACGACCTCCAAACCCCTGAGGACTACATCAACCACTCCCTATACTTCGAAGCCAAAACCTTTCTGCACGGCCTGCTGGTGGTGGAAGACAAACTCAGCATGGCCCACGGCCTTGAAAGCCGTGTGCCGTTTCTGGACAACGACCTAGTGGACTTCGCCATGCGCTGTCCGGTACGCCTCAAGCTGAATAATCTGGCCGAGGTGGTGCGCATCAACGAGAACGAGCCCAGCAACAAGCAAGCTAAGTTCTTCCAGAAGACCCGCGACGGCAAACAGATTCTGCGTGACGTGATGAAACGCTATATTCCGGAAGATGTAACACGAGCTGAGAAACAGGGCTTTTCTGCTCCGGATGCCAGTTGGTTCAAGGGGGAGAGTATTGAATTTGTCAAACGAACACTGATGAATGGCAATGCCCACATCTACGAGTTTATGGATCGATCAGCGGTGGAGGCGCTGGTGCAGGAGCACCTGTGCGGCACTCAGAACAGACGACTGTTGATCTGGTCACTATTGAACGTTGAGCAGTATCTCAAGGAGACTGCTCATGGTTAGTCGTTTGCTGTCCCAGCTCAGGGCCTTGTGGCAACAACGTCGCGCCGAGGTGGACGTAAAGTTCAAGCGAACCTTGCCGTTTGCTGATTACATCGTTGACCGCTGGGAAAAGGCGAGGGCGTTGGGATTCGGAGAAGGAGCCTCTATTTACGACAGCGTGCTAGTAATCGGCGATGTGAAGGTTGGCGCCAAGACCTGGATCGGCCCATTTGTTGTTTTAGACGGATCTGGTGGCTTGGTGATCGGAGCGCACTGTTCTATCTCTGCCGGCGTGCAAATATATAGCCATGACACAGTCAACTGGGCGATTACCGGAGGAGTATCTGCCTACGAATATGCAGAAACACGGGTTGGCAATAACTGCTACATCGGCCCAAATGTCATTGTTGCAAAAGGTGTGTCGATTGGTGACGGATGCGTGATCGGAGCCAATAGCTTGGTGCTTTCAGATATTCCATCTCACAGCAAGGCAGTCGGTTCACCATGCCGTATTATAGGTCGCACTATAAGCGACAACTAATCCGACTGTCATTTTCTTATGGAGCGCGCGAGTTGAAGATCCGAAACATAATTTGGAATTTATTGGTCGGCCTGTTCCTACCAATATTTTTTCTTGGAATATTGATGCCCGCCCGAGAACGAAAATATTTTGTTTGGGGAAGCGCCTCTCTTATAAGCAACAAGTATTGGGCGCAAGCTTTGCGAGAGCAGGGCTTGTCCAGCATTACGTTAATGCAATCCCATTTCAAGATTAACAAGAAAGACGACTTTGACTTTTATGTAGATGACTTCGCGCCGAAGCTGTTGCCCAGATTGGTGAGAATGGGCTTAGGCACATGCCTGTCGCTATTTTTCGTACTACGAAGGGCGAAAGTTGTTCATATACCCTTCGATGGCTTTCTGTTGGGTAACACCATTTTTTGGAGGCTTGAGTTTTTTTTGTTTCGACTGGCTGGCATTAAGGTTATTGTTTTGCCTTATGGGGGCGATGCCTACATGTATTCAAAACTGGTTGATACCTCGCTGCGCTACGGACTTTTGGCGTCTTACCCAAATTTAGCTCGGTTGGAAGATAAAATTGAAAAGCGTGTAAAGCACTGGATGAAACACGCTGACGTAGTCATTGCAGGACTTATGATCGATGGGATGGGTAGATGGGATGTGACTATGCCTCAGATTTTTTCCATCGATGCCAGAACTTGGCAGTGCAAAGCTGAATATTCGAAACACGATGGTGTTACCGGCTCAGTAAAGGTCATTCATACACCAAACCATACAGGCTTCAAGGGGACAGAGTTTTTGATCCATGCGGTAGCGCAATTAAAACAAGAGGGGTTGCTTGTTGATTTAATTTTGCTAGAACGAGTCCAAAATGAAAAAGTCAGGGAGCTAATGCAAACAGCGGATATTTTGGCAGAGCAATTTATTGCTACCGGTTATGCACTTAGCGGTATAGAAGGGATGGCATCTGGCTTGCCGGTCCTCGCTAATCTGGATCACGAAGCTTATACCCGTGTTTTTCGGAGATATGCGTTTCTCAATGAATGTCCCATTCTATCGACCACTCCGGAATCTCTAGTTGAGCACTTGCGGCTTCTGGTTAGGAACCCGGCTTTGCGGAATGAGTTGGGCCGTGCAGGTCGCAAATATGTCGAGAAGTACCACTCCTACGAAACCACGCAATACTTGTTCGGTTCAATCTACAGCAAAATACTGTACGGCAATAATGTTGATTTAATAAATTTGTTTCACCCTCTGAAATCGGAGTACAACAAGCGCAAGCCTTATATCCAGCATCCGCTTGTTGAGAATAAGCTTCCCCGTGATTACCCACTGAAATGATAAGAAAACAGAGATTTACATGCAAAAAATAATTATCACAGGAGCCAGTGGTTTGGTTGGATCGCACCTTATCCCGCTGTTGGCTAAAACGTGCGAAATCCATGCGCTGTCGCGCCGTAAACCATCAACGTCAGCCCGCAATATAAAATATTACAACATTGATTTAAGCGGTGAAGTGGATTATCCACAACTTCCTGCCAAGGTTGATGCGATTGTTTATCTTGCTCAATCCGACAATTTTCGGGATTTTCCGGAAAAAGCCGCAGATGTATTCCAGGTTAATACCGCTCAGGTTCTGCATATGCTCGATTATGCAAGACAAGCGGGTGCACGGTCATTTATCTATGCATCCAGCGGCGGTATTTATGGTTCATCTGAATCTGAAAATGGAGTTTCCGAGGACATCTCGGTTCCCGCGAGCGGAAATCTAGGATTCTATTTGTCAACCAAGCTCTGCTCGGAAATTCTTGCTGAAAACTTTGCGCCTTACATGAACATTGCACTATTGCGCTTCTTCTTTGTTTACGGCAGGGGGCAAAAACGCGGTATGTTGATACCCCGACTGATAGATAATGTGCGCGGCGGCAACCCTGTTTTATTGCAGGGCCAGGATGGCATCAAGATTAATCCTGTTCACGCTTCTGATGCAGTCTATGCAATTCAAGCTGCCCTGACTTTGGAGGGATGTCACAGAATCAACGTGGCGGGCCCGGATGTGTTGTCACTTCGGGAAATCTGTGGGCTTATTGGCGCCAATGTCGGCATTCAGCCTGTTTACCAGGTTGACCAAACCAGCCAACCCCGAAATCTGATCGGGGATATAGAAAACATGAAAAAGTATTTGTGTGAGCCACGCCGCCGTTTTGAGGAAGGCATGGTTGACTTGATATGAATAATAATCAGAAACGGCACCAGCTGGTCTTCGATTCAGCATATACATACGAAATGATGGTTCAACGTAATCTTTCGGTGCTTGTGACATCGCGAGACCTTGGCGGATACTTCGACCATGTATGGACTGTACTCCCAGTGGCGAGCATTGTCTTGCCCGCATCTTCCCCGCTGCGATATGGCTCGCCGGAAGTGCGGGAGTTGAACCCACGGCACACACACATAGAGGGAAAGATCGGTCGGTTCAAGGGGTTGGCATGGTTTCCGGCACTAAATTTTCTCTTCTCACAAGTAGAATTGCTTTTGTATCTTTTTCGCCTTGTCAAACAAAATCGCATCACTGTTGTGCGAGCGGAAAGTCCGTACTACAATGGTATGTTGGGACTACTGTTCTCTGCCTTAATGAAAGTGCCTCTTATGATCGGCGTGTGGGGTAATCCCGGGGAAATTCGTAAGCTTACGAACCGCCCAATGATGCCGCGGCTCTTTAAGTGGATATGGTTAGAAGAAATAGTTGAGCGTTTCGTGCTTCGGCGTGCGGACAGAGTTATGGTGCAGAATCAAGATAATCTCGACTTTGTCCTCCGAAAGGGAGTGCGTCAGGAACGAACAGCCATATTCAAGCTTGGCAATGCCATTCATCCATTACATTTTATGGAGCCGAGTAAACGTAAAGATGGCACAGCTGACCTTGAAACAATAGGTGTGACGCAGCAAAAGGTACTGTTGTGTATTTCTCGTCTCGAAGCCCTGAAGCTGACTGACCATGTAATCAGGGTTGTGTTCCATCTGAAAGCGAGGGGCTGGAACGTCAAAGCGCTCTTTGTTGGTGACGGGAGCCTGCAAGATTCGATGGCAGCCCTAGCTGAAGAGTTGGATGTGGCCGAACAAATCGTTTTTTGCGGAAATCGGGATCAGGAATGGCTCGCCCGCGTTATCCCGCGCGCCGCAGTAGTTGTCTCTCCGCTCACGGGCCGTGCATTGGCTGAGGCCGCACTTGGAGGCGCTCCAATCGTTGCCTATGACGTTGATTGGCATAGCGAGTTGATTGAGACCGGAATTACTGGTGAGTTGGTCCCATATTTGCAATATTCGCTTATGGCGGACGCGGTGGAGCGCTTTCTAAAAGACGAAGAATACGGAAGGAAGGCTGGTTCCAATGTAAGAAGGCGGGCACTAGAGATGATGGATTCTCGTGCTATCGAAGAAGCGCAAATTTGCGTTTATGAAAAACTCTTAACGCCATAGGCTAAGAGATTATGAAGATCGTTCACGTACTCCACGCCCTCACCAAGCAATCCACCGAGCTTAAGCTAAAATATATTATGCAACATGTTGATTTTATTAATTATTTTTGAAAAACCTCCAAAGAATGCATAATACTGTGGCAACAAAAGCATGAATACGAGATCTCAGCGTGAGATTGAACGCAATATTGCGATCCATGATCGCCTGGCGCGACGGTATGATGCCCTGCATGGTGAGATCTTCAACGATGTCGAGCAGGCACGGCTTCGAGTTGCGCTCGCGCGTGCGGCATCATTCGTTGAATCCGGCACTAGCACGCTCACTGCGCTTGATATGGGTTGCGGGTCCGGCAACCTTTCTAGGCATTTATTGGAATTGGGCGGCCAGGTCCTGGCCGCAGATGTGTCTCAGGGTTTCCTCGACCTAGTCGAGCATCGATTTTCCGGCAGACCAATTAACACGGTCAAGCTCAATGGCCACGACCTGTCGAACATTTCGTCGAATAGTCGGGACATCGTCGCAGCGTATTCCGTGCTACACCATATCCCGGACTACATTGCAGCGATCAAAGAGATGGCGCGCGTCTGCACTGTTGGCGGCGTGATCTATCTCGATCACGAGCTTACGGATGAATATTGGGCAGGCGATCCAGTCTATGATCAATTCAAGGCGGAAGCGCTCCGGTTCGACTGGCGGAAGTATCTAGTCTGGTCCAACTATGTCGACAGGGTTCACCGTATTTTCGACCCGAGATATACGAATGAAGGGGACATCCACGTATGGCCGGATGACCATATCGAGTGGTCGAAAATTGACAAACTCCTGTCTGACGCAGGGTTCGATTGTGTGCATGCAGAAGACTATCTGCTCTCCCGCAAGCTTTATCGTCCGTCCATATACAGTCACTATGTCGGTCGTTGCACAGATATGCGAAACAGGGTCTACAGGAGGCGAGGCGCTGCCCCGCCTGCAGCGCCTCGTTCGGATATCGTTGCCGGTGTTGGGTGACTGGCGATCCACGAAGCATTTCGAATCCGGACATCGAATTCACCTCTTCGATGGCCTGCCGCAAAGACTGTTGTTGCGGTCTCGGGAAATGTGGGTGCCTCAATTTCAGAGATCAACTCGAATCTTGGCTGGAGTGCATTGAATGTGCGCCCCGATTTTCGATGGCTCGGGCATGAAGACTAAGGTGGCCGAAGCGCTGATGTACGGCAAAAAAGTAGTGGGTACGCCAGAGGCATTTTCAGGTTACGAGGACATTGCCCAAAAGGCCGGGTGGGTTTGTACGACGGCGGATGACTTTGTGGCAGCGATTTCTCGCGCCCAAGGTCTGGTAACGCAGTCATTTGATCCCGACTTGCGTGCCATTTACGAAGAGAAGTATTCGTTTGAGGCTGCGAAGTCGCGGCTGGCCAACATTTTAGGCTAGAAAAGATAAATCGATTAGAGGGGTGCCCGCATATATGTCTTATGGTTTTAAAGCGGTGGTGAGGGATCTGTTGCCTGTCAGGTATCAGGTTCCGGCAAAATATTGGTATGGCGCGTTTCGTGGGGGGCTTGAGGTGGAGATGAAGTTCCTCAGGCTCCTTGTCAAGCCACATGACCGAGTGATTGATGTTGGGGGGAATCGCGGTGTTTACGCCTACAACCTCTGGCGCTTGGGTGCAACGGTCGAGGTGTTTGAGCCCAATCCCACCTGTCTGAGTGTGTTGACGGCTTGGGCAAAGGGCAAGCCGACCGTGCATCTTCACCCGGTGGCGCTTTCGAGTCATGCCGGTTCAGCGAATCTGCACATTCCTGTCGATAAACTGGGCGTAGAGCACGATGCCTCGGCTTCGATTGAGCACACAGGGTTTGAACAATCTCGCGATGAGCTGGTGCCGTTGCGGACGCTTGACAGCTTTGATTTTAAGAGGGTTAGCCTAATCAAGATTGACGTTGAGGGGCATGAGTACAGCGTGATCGAAGGCGCGACGGCAACGATAGCAGCATCACGACCCGCCATACTCGTTGAGATCGAGCAACGGCACAGCAGCAGGCCAATTGACGAAGTCTTTGCAAAGGTGCTGGGGCTGGGGTATCAGGGGTTTTTTGTTGAGATGGGCAGGATCACCGGGTTGGAAAAGTTTAATCTTGCTGAGCATCAGTCAATGGCAAATTTCAACGGCGCAAAGGGGCCTTACATCAACAATTTTCTCTTTTTGCATCGCGACCGAATCGCTAGCGGCGAGTACGACGCTGTCGCAGACGGACTGCTGTTGAAATGAAGATTTGTGTTGTCACGCCGCTCTACGCAATTGCGGGGGTTCCATTGGCGCAACTCAGGTTCGCACGGGTGCTGGCAAGCAAAGGCCATGACGTTGATTTGGTGATCGGTCGGATCGATCCACAATACCAGTTGCCCGAAGTTGCCGGGGTTAACGTGCTGGTGCTGGATCGTACGCAGGTCAGAGGAATGCTTTTCCCTCTCTGGAAATATCTCCGTGCGGCTAAGCCGGAGGTGGTGTTCTCGGCAGAAGACCACCTGAACGCGGTCGTGTTGCTCGCCGCAATAGCTGCCGGCTCGAAGGCAAAGATCTGCGGCTCGTCGCGGGTGACGCCGTTCGACACCTATTCCAACATACCGTTCACGAAACGATGGGTGCTGAAGCAGTTCGTGCGTGCGCTGATGTGGCGGGCAGATGCATTGACCTGCGTCTCTAAAGACATGGTCGAGCAATACCGCCGCGTGTTTGATACACCGCGCCGCACGTTTACGTCTACAACATCGTGGACGACAGGCATTCGCGCTTGATGATGCACGAACCGGTGGAACACGAGTGGTTCAACCGCAAGGACGGCCCGGTGTTGGTGGCGGCAGGCCGCTTGGCAGCTTGGAAGGGCTTTGCGGACCTGATCCGCGCGATGAAGGTGCTTTCCCAAAGAAGGCGAGCCCGGTTGATGATCCTGGGCGATGGGCCGTTGCGCTCCGAGCTCGAGGCCTTGATCGTCGAGCTCGGCTTGACGGATGTGGTCAGCTTGCTGGGGTATGTAGAGAACCCGCTGAAGTACTTCGCGCGTGCCGATGTCTTCGTGCTGTCGTCGCATGTGGAGGGCCTGCCTAATGTGCTGGTCGAGGCTATGATGTGCGGCTGCACGCCGGTTTCCACGGATTGCCCGACCGGTCCGCGTGAGGTTCTGCAGGATGGGAAATACGGCTACCTTGTTCCCATGCGCGACCCAGTGGCCATGGCGGCCGGTATTGAACAGGCGTTGGATAGTCCGATTCCAAAAAATCTTCTCGCTGATGCGGTCCGGCCCTTTGAAGAGGGAGCCGTGCTGGAACGGCATTTCGAGGTGCTGGGACTGACCAGCCGATCAGCATGAGTCATAGGGGGTAATGGTGTGAAAATTGGACTAAATGCGACGTGCATCAACGACAGGCCGTCTGGCGCAAAACAGCGGTTTATCGGGATTTACGGTGAATTGGTGAAACGCCTGCCGGATGATGAGTTTGTTGTTTACGAGCCTGCAGATTACCGGGTCGGCGCTTGGTTCGGCAGCGCGCCAAATGTGACAGCCCGGAGCACGCCGTTACCCAGCGAGGCGCGTGTGAGCAAGTTTTTTCAGGGCATAGGCTACTGGCGCATGGCGCTGCCCAAAGAAAAATTCGATCTGTTTGAGGGCTTCAACCAGCCCCTCGTCAGAGCGCCCACCGGGCGAACACTGATGACCATCCACGATATTCGAAGGATGCATTCTGAATACGGGCCGCTGGAGCGCAGCGTTTACAAAATCGCACTTGCGAGTTCGATGGCTCGTGCTGACCACGTGATTACAGTGTCTGAGACCATGAAGCAGGAGATTCTTGGTTTCTTCCCAAGAGCTTCGATTTCGGTGATTTACAACGGGCTGGATGCGACAGGGTTCGCTACGGTTACCGAGACAGACTTGCAGGCGGTTCGTCGCAAGTACGTTTTGCCAGAGAACTTTATTCTGGCGGTTGGACACCTTGAGCGGCGAAAGAATTACTTGCGCCTGATTGACGCCATGGCCAGGCTTCGCGACCGGGGCCAATCTTGCAGCTTGCTCATCATTGGCAACGACAGTGGCGAACGGCAAGTGATCGAGGAGCGGATCGAGTCTGCCAAGCTCACCGGCACCGTCAAGTTCTTGAGTGGGCTGAGCGACCTTGAAGTTCGTTGCGCCTACAAGCTCTGCAGCTTGTTCGTCTTCCCGTCGTCGTATGAGGGTTTTGGAATACCCATTCTTGAGGCCATGGCAGCAGAGCGACCGATGGTGTTGAGCGACATCCCTGTTTTTCGCGAGATCACACTAGACAAGGGAGTTTATTTTCCTCACGACGATGCCGAGGCAATGGCAGCGGCCATTGAGACAGTGCTTTCATCAAGCAGCGAACGCGCCCGCTTGATTGACTATGGCAAGGAACGTGTTCAAGCCTTCAGTTTTCAGAGCCTGGCCGGGCAACTGGCGAGTTTGTACAAGGCGCTCACATAATGTGCGGCTTCGCCGGATTTTTGCTGGGGCAACCCGGCGGCCTTGAAGGGCTGGAGGCGCTGGCCACCCGCATGGCCAACGCGATTGCGTATCGGGGGCCAGACGACTTTGGTGCCTGGGCCGACGCGCAGGCCGGCATTGCGCTGGGCCACCGGCGTTTGTCGATTGTGGATTTGTCGCCTGCGGGGCACCAGCCGATGGCTTCTGCCAGTGGGCGGTTTGTGATGGCTTTTAATGGGGAGATTTATAACCATTTGGAGTTGCGCCGGGAGTTTGAAGGCATGGATCCCCGCCTTCGCGAGGATGACGGAAATAAGTGGCGCGGGCATTCGGATACTGAGACCTTGTTGGCTGGGTTTGAGCACTGGGGCATAGAGGCCACGCTGAACAAAACCGTGGGCATGTTTGCGATTGCGCTGTGGGATGTGCAACAGCGCACGCTGCACTTGGCGCGTGACCGCTTTGGGGAGAAGCCCTTGTACTACGGCTGGGCGGGCAGCGGTGCTGGCCGGGCTTTTGTGTTTGGCTCCGAACTCAAGGCGCTGCGGGCTTTTCCGGGCTTTGCCAACCCGGTGTGCCGCCAAGCCTTGGCGCAGTACATGCGCTTTATGTACGTGCCTGCGCCGCGCAGCATTTACCAGGGTATATACAAACTGGAGCCGGGGTGCCTGCTCAGCATCCGGGGGGCTGCACCGCTGGCCACCCCCGCGCTGCCGCTGCGCCCGCCAGCGGTTTATGAAAACCTGACGCTGAGCCGCTGGTGGTCTTTGGCCGATGTGGTGCAGACCGGCGCACAGCAGCAGATTACCGACGAGGGCGAGGCTGTGGCGTTGCTGGAGCAGCGTTTGGCGGATGCCGTGCGCTTGCAGTCTTTGGCCGACGTGCCGCTGGGTGCGTTTTTGTCGGGCGGGGTCGATTCGTCTGCCATCGTCGCCTTGATGCAACAGCAGTCGATGCGCCCGGTCAAGACCTTTACTGTGGGATTTGAAGAAGTCGGGTTTGACGAGTCGCCCCATGCGCGCGCGGTGGCGCAGCACTTGGGCACCGACCATACCGAGCTGTTCGTCACTTCGGCATAGGCGCAAGCGCTTATTGGCCAGTTGACTGCGATGTACGACGGTAAGCATCCGACCAGCACCGCCTAGATTTCTGTCATAAATTTATCCACAATAAGCGTCCATCTAAATTTAAGCGGACGTCTGTTATGGATAATCTTTCACCCAACCTTCAACCCCATTTGC
>Ga0105054_10005060_pt1 | contig 19206 bp, 17 predicted proteins | sample BON02_FD_78091 | JGI IMG/M metagenome (GOLD analysis project Ga0105054, IMG submission 78091) | Freshwater microbial communities from Lake Bonney liftoff mats and glacier meltwater in Antarctica - BON-02 (megahit assembly) | ecosystem: Environmental > Aquatic > Freshwater > Ice > Glacier...
AGCAGACACCCAGTTATTTTCATTTTTTTGCATTGTCAAGATTTCATCAGCAGTTGCTACACCAGTAGCGGCTAATGCCATCATTGCGATTGATAATGTTTTCAGCTTCATTAAAAATTTCCTTTTATTAGGTTTTTTTAGATTTTACTCATCGATGGCATCTATCTATAATTCACATCGTAGGGCAACTTTATTCCGGATTTGCCTAATAATCATTAGGACTTCTTCCCTGCTCAACTAGGAGTTCTTCCCGCTTCAACTAAAAACTCACCTAATACTATGTTTAATATCATTATTAAAGAATATTAAAACGCAGTATTATTAATTAATAACATCATATTTCATTGCTAATCGAACCAACTCTACCGAAGATTGAATACTTAATTTCTGTTTGAGCGATGTCTGATAGTTCGCAACTGTCTTCTGACTAATCATCATCCTCGTCGCAATTTCATCCACAACATGGCCTTCAGCCAATAATCGAAAAACCACAAATTCTCTTGCTGTCAGTCTGAGCATTGGATTGTCATCCTCCCCCATATTTTGCAATGCAATTTTATGTGCCATTTCTGCATTCAGATAACTTTTCCCTGACATAACATGCTTTACTGCAGTGACCAACTCCTGCGCTTCTCCTGATTTTGCTACATAACCAACAGCACCCGATGTCATCGCTTGCACCGCAAAAGTAATATTCTCATGCATCGAAAACATAATGACCTTTGCTTTTGGATGTCGAGTAATAATTCGACGTAAAGCTTCCAGTCCTCCGATACCAGGCATGGACATATCCATCACCATCACATCAGGTTCAAGTTCTGAATACAATTTATAGCCCTGTTCACCACTATCAGCTTCGCCAATAATAGTGATGTTGTCACTTCGTTCTAATAACCGAACTATTCCAGAACGCACCACAGCATGATCGTCAGTTAGCAGAACTCGAATTTCATTCATCCTTTGCTTTCACCTTTTATGGGAACTTCTACAATAATCTTCATACCCTTATCTGGGCTAGAATCTAATGTCATACTCCCTAATAAACCATTGACACGCTCCCGCATTCCTTTTAAGCCGAATCCTTTAATGTGTGTAGTTAGATCGCAGCCCTGTCCATTATCACTTATCAGAATGGTCAGCAGTCCATCTGAAGATATCAGAGATATAACAACATCTAGAGCTGATGAGTTAGCATGACGGCTTATGTTGGTTAATCCTTCTTGAACTATACGGTATATGCTTAACTTCTTTGCTTCATCCAAATCAGAAAATTTAGCTTTAAATTTAAATTCTATCTTAATTTGAGGATGGCGTAATTGCCATTCACTTATCATTTCAGTTATGGCACCTTGTAATCCAAACATATCAAGTTCTGGTGGACGTAACCGCTCTAGCATCGAGCGAACAATATCTTTCATCTCACGACCAATAGTATCAATTGCTTCTGCGCTGTGCAGTGTATCTTCAAGATTTTTTGCCGTTTTAATCACCGCAGCCTCAAAACGAATTGCAGTCAAATGTTGACCTAACTCATCATGTAACTCAGCAGACAATCGACGACGCTCCTCTTCCTGCAAATGGAGTATTTTATTATTTAGATCATGAACTTGTTGGCTAGAATCCTGAATACCATGATGAATACCTTGTAAATATTTTGGTAAACGTAACAAATGGCTCATCCGAGATAAACCTGAGGATGGTGATCGCTCTAATAGTTCGGGGCTATTAACGGCTCTAACAAACTCAAGCACAGGTTTGATGATAATTACACTCACCACCACCATGCCTAATGAAATGATAATAAGCAATACAATAATGGGACTCAGTGTTGATAAGGTTTCAAACCACAGATCGCGAATCTTCGCTTCGTTATCAGGGCTGATGACGATCATACCCAAATGCATACTGCCAATATCAATTGAACGTGAAACACTCTCTATAGGCTCAAATAAACTCAGCGTTAAAGCATGTTTGATGCTGTCAGGTATAGGCAATGACGGATAATTTTTTCCATTCAAGTTACTTGCGCTAAGATTGTTATAACTGTCGTAGAGTTCAACCTTAATATATTTAATATCATCAAATTGTTCTATATGAAATAAACTCAATTTTCGTTCAGGCCTAACTTCGACATAAGGGTAAGATTTGATCAGTTCTATCTGCGAATCAGCCATCTGATTTGTCAAATCAAAGCTGCTTAGACTTTCCTGATGAAGATGTCCCGCTGTCGTGTAGAGTACTTTAAAAAAAACACCTATGAAAATAGCTAAAAACACGAGGAAAATGGTTAGGTTAAGGCGCAGTATCAAGCTCATGTATAACCTTTGCGTAACCTTTTAAATTGGAAATCTAAAGAATAAGAAAATACCCATAAGTGATCATAATACGGCAGGTGTTTACTTTTGTCAGTTCTTAAATATTAAGAATGTAATTCCTCTATAGTCCCAATTAATTCTGGTGTGTGGTTTTTAATACCTATTTTAAAAATCACCCCTAACTACATTTGCAATACTTTGACAGATTCACCCCATAGTTGACTAAATTGCCTATGTGCTACTGATGGAGGGGCGCTACTCCAAAACTCAACGTTACCTTGTCCGCTATGTGTTGAAAGTAAGCTCGTTGTTTCTAAGCGCCGAGCAGTCTCTTTAGCAACAGCAAAATCGGTATTTATAATCGCTACGTTTGACCCAACTATTTTTTTTATAACCGGCGCTAAAAAGGCGTAGTGAGTACAACCAAGTACAATATGGTCAGCCCCTTTATCTAACAACGGCAACACATATTTTTTTATAAGTGCCTCCGTTTCATCACTATCAAGACTTAAAGCCTCAACCTGCTCCATCAAACCAGGGCAGGGTTGAACTTCAATTTTCACATGACTAGAAAACGTTTTAGCTAAATCATTAAATGAAACACTTTTCAGTGTTTGTGCTGTTGCCAAAACACCAACAATACCGCTTTTTGTATTAAAAACTGCAGGCTTAACGCCCGGCTCAACACCGATAATGGGTATGGTGTATTTAGCTCGAAGTGCTTTTATTGATGATACCGTTGCCGTATTACAAGCAACCACAATCGCTTTTACGTTTCGCTGTATTAGAAACTCACTTATAGCGAATGCTCTTTCCGTTATATAAGATTCTGACTTTTCACCATAGGGCGCATGAATAGAATCGGCGACATACAGCAGATTTTCGTTGGGTAGTCTTTGATGAATTTGACGTGCTATCGATAAGCCGCCAATACCTGAGTCAAAGATGCCAATAGCTTGTCCATTTATCATAAATTATCAGATATCTTTTTAGCGCGGTCAGTAGTATAGCTAGCAGTCTATTTTAGTCAATAATAATAAAAACCGAGAAAAAACAGCTTTTATTAACGATTACGCTGAACAATACCCATCATCTTGTATGTCAGCATGGCTGCTGCAAAATCATAGGCATGAAACCCTTTAATCGGTGCAAACTCCATAATGTCAAAACCAATAATTTCACGTTGTTTGGCAACAGACTCAAACAAACTCAATGTTTGATACCATCCTAAACCACCGGGGACAGGTGTGCCTGTAGATGGGAATACGGAAGGGTCTAAACCATCAACATCAACCGTAAAAAACACTTTTTTCGGGAAGTCTTTTGGTAAGTCAATACTGGTAATATTGTTCGGCACTAATTCATCGGCATCTTGATAATGAACGCCAAATTGCTCACGATAGCCCATTTCTTCTTCACAAAAGGCACGGATACCAAGTTGATATAATGGAATACCCATATCAACGGCACGTTTCATCACTGAAGCATGGCTTAAAGGGTCTCCATCATAGGCTTCCCGTAAATCAGCGTGGGCATCAATTTGCACAATCCCAAAGTCTTCAATACCCGCAGCCTTGAGACCTTTTAACACACCATAAGTAACTGTATGCTCACCACCAAACACCACTGGCATACCGCCTTGCTCAACGATTTTTTGCGTAGCGGCAGCAATATTTTCGATAACTTGCTCGGCGCTAACACTACAATCTATGGTTGGGCAAGTGTAAATGCCTTGTTCACAAGGTTTACTTTTACCGTCCCATTGTTCCAACTGCCATGATGCTTTTAATATGGCTTTTGGGCCTAATGCCGTTCCACCACCATAAGACACACTCTTTTCATATGGCACGGGCAAAACATGGAAAAATGCCTTTTCAGGTAGAGGTTGGTCAATTTCAGAACCCAAAAAGATCGGATAAGGTTTTACGGTTATTTCGCTCATTATGACAGCCTATTTTTAAAGTCTTCATAGCCAAAGGTTTTGACTACGTTTAAGGCATCGGTCTTAGAGTTCCAAATGGCAATTGCAGGTAAATGTGTGCCATTAAAAGTACTTGTTTTAACCATCGTGTAATGGCTCATATCTTCAAATATCAATCGCTGGCCAATTTTTAAAGGTTCTGCAAAACTATAATCATCGATGACATCACCAGCCAAACAGGTTAAACCGCCCAAACGATAAGTATGTGGCAATACACCAGCTTCTGCTGATCCCATCACATCAGGTCGATATGGCATTTCTAAGGTGTCCGGCATATGACACGTCGCTGAGGTATCAATAATCGCTTGGTTTAACTGGTTCCAAGTGATGTCCAATACTTCGCAGCTCAATACCCCGGTACCAATTGCCACCGCTTCACCTGGCTCCAAATACACTTGTACCTGATGACGGCTAGAAAAATCTTTAACCAATTCAATAAGACCATCAATATTGTAACCATCCGCTGTTATATGATGGCCACCACCAAAATTAACCCACTGCATTTGTGGTAATAAATGACCAAATTTTTGCTCAACAGCTTTTACGGTGCGTGCTAAAGGTTCAAATTTTTGTTCGCATAAAGTATGAAAATGTAGGCCACTAATTCCATCCAATACACTTTCATCGAGCTGTGATAGTGGAATACCTAAACGTGAACCGGGTGCACAGGGGTCATAAATAGGCACCGCACCTTCGGAATGCTCGGGGTTAATTCGCAAGCCAAAATGTAAGTCAGGTCGTTTTATTTGTGCTGCAAGACATCGTTGACGAAACCGTGTCCACTGACCGCAGGAGTTAAAAACAATGTGATGTGCAAATTCTACGAGTTCAATAATATCGGCTTCACTATAGGCCGCAGCAAATACATGCACTTCACCACCGTATTGTTCATGACCTAACTTAGCTTCATGTAAACCACTGGCACAGGTACCACTAAGATATTTTGCAGTTAACGGGGCTAATGACCACATTGAAAATGCTTTTAATGCCGCTAAAACCTTAGCACCACTTTGATCGGCAACCTGTTTCAAAATGGCTAAATTACGTTCAACAGCAACCTCATCGACCACAAAACAGGGCGATGGTAAACGCTGTAAATCCAGCTTAGAAAAGTCCGTAAATTGCATATTTACATCATCCCTTTGATACATTTTTTTGTTGTAGGCCGCGTTTCAACCCGACATGTTGAATTGAAGTTCAACCTACGCATGCAAGAAGCTTAATCAAGATTAAAGGCATCCAATTCAACTACGTGCCATGGCAAACCGTATTTATTCATATCTTCCATAAATGGATCAGGATCAAATTGTTCAATGTTCCATACGCCCGCTCGTTGCCATTTTTTCTCAAGCATCATTTTGGCACCAATCATGGCTGGTACACCTGTTGTGTAAGAAATGGCTTGTGATTGCACTTCCTTGTAACAGTCTTGGTGATCTTTAATATTGTAGATGTAGACGATCTTCTCTTTACCGTCTTTAATCCCTTTAACTACACAACCAATACACGTTTTACCTTTGGTACGTGGTCCCAACGATGATGGATCGGGTAATAATTTGGCTAGGAACTGAATCGGTACAATTTCTTGTCCGTTATACATAATCGGTTCAATACCTGTCATACCCACATTGCCTAAGACTTCTAGATGTTTCAGGTAACTATCACCAAAACTCATCCAGAATTGTGCACGTTTTAAACTAGGAAAGTTCTTACTCAACGACTCTAATTCTTCGTGGTACATTCGATAGATATTATAAGTACCGACTTCTTCTGGGCAGGTGAATTCAGCTTTTTTCGACATCGCTGGCGTGGTAACAAACTCACCATTTTCCCAGTGACGACATTCTGCTGTTACTTCACGAATGTTGATTTCAGGATTAAAGTTAGTCGCAAATGGGTAACCATGATCACCACCATTAACATCGATAATATCCAATTCATGAATTTCATCAAAATAGTGTTTGGCAACATAGGTCGTAAATACATTAGTTGCACCGGGATCAAAACCGCTACCTAATAATGCCGTTAGGCCCGCTTGTTTAAATTTATCGTGATAAGCCCATTGCCAGCTATATTCAAACTTAGCCGTATCTAAAGGTTCATAATTAGCGGTGTCCATATAATCGATACCTGCCGCTAGGCACGCATCCATAATGGTTAGATCTTGATAAGGTAAAGCAACGTTAATCACTAAATCTGGCTTTTCAGCATTTAATAATGCCGTTAATTCAGGCACATTATCGGCATCGACTTGAGCTGTTTTAATAGGTCTATCTAACTGGGCTGCTATGGCTTTACATTTCGCTTCTGTGCGGCTTGCCAATATAATTTCTGCAAATACTTCAGGTAGCTGCGCACATTTGTGAGTAACGACACCACCCACACCGCCCGCACCAATAATCATCACTTTAGACATAATAACTGAGTTCCTTTAAAACGATTTCTAACGTTCGAAAAATGTATAACCATGCAAACTTTCGTGGAAAGCGTGTAGCACTTGTTGACGCATTGCCACTGAAATTTTGCCATCACGTACAGCTTGCTCTGCAATACGACGGAATTGTTCTTGCATTGTTTTAGGATCGTATTCAACGTAACTTAATACATCGGCAATGCTATCACCGTGAAATTCACGAATAAAATCAAAACCGCCATCTTCATTGATACGCACACTGACTACATTGGTATCACCAAATAAGTTATGTAAATCACCCAATGTTTCCTGATAGGCACCAACAAGAAATACGCCAAGATAATATTCTTCATTGTCACGTAAGGGATGTAATGGTAATGTTTTACTATGGCCATCAACCAGTGAAAACGAATCAATTTTACCGTCACAGTCGCAGGTCATATCGGCTAGAACAGCATCACGAGTAGGTTCTTCATTTAGACGATGGATAGGCATTACAGGGAAGATCTGATCAATCGCCCAAATATCAGGTAACGACTGAAACAAACTGAAATTGCCATAATAGATATCTGACAATAATTCAGGCAAGGTTTCTAGTTCGGGTGAAATCCGTTTAGCCTCAGGCAATAACAAGGCAATTTTTTCTAAAATGGCTAAGGAAAGATTTTCTGCTAATGCACGTTCACGCAGACTTGCCTGTCCTCGATGGAATAATTCACGTACTTCATCACGGTAATAAAGTGCGTCGTTGTAGCACTCTTGCAATTTTTTCTGCGACACGTTTTTTAATACATCATACAAATTAGTAATCTGATCAACACTGTCAGTCGGCGCTTTTTCTGGAATGACACCCGGTTTGTGATCACGCACGTCTAACACATTAAATAACAACATCGATGAATAGGCCACTAATGCGCGGCCTGACTCAGAAATAATAACCGGATGAGCAATATCGAGTGGATCGAGACTTTCCAAAATGGTCTCTATAATATTTGAGCAATATTCATCCAAACCATAGTTCATACTGTGCGTACTATTGGTCTGAGTTCCTTCATAATCGACTGCCAGACCGCCACCAATATCAATATAACCCATAGGTGCGCCTTCTTCGATAAGGCCAGCATAAAAGCGACATGCTTCCAATACACCAGTACGAATATTACGGATGTTAGGGATTTGAGAACCTAGGTGACTATGTAGCAATTGCAAACAATGCAACATATTCGCTTGTTTTAATTGCTCAAGAACCTCTAACAATGCATTAGTAGATAAACCAAAAATTGACCGGTCACCACTGTCTTCGTTCCAATGACCTTCAACCATAGATGCTAAGCGAATTCGCACGCCGATTAAGGGTTCAATACCTAAAACACGGCTACGTTCAATGATAATCGGCAATTCAGACAAGGTTTCTAGTACAAAGAAACATTTAATACCCATTTTGCGAGCATATAAACCCAGATCAATGAACTCAGCGTCTTTATAACCATTGCAAATGATAAGACTTTCATGATCTTGCAACTGCGATAAGGCAATGATTAACTCGGCTTTACTACCTGCTTCTAAACCATGATGATAATGCTTACCAAAGTCAGCAATTTCTTCAATAACATGACATTGCTGATTAACCTTAATGGGGAAGACACCACGATAATGATTTTGATAATCACCTTGTTCTATAGCGCGAGCAAAGGCTTCATTAAGTTGTTTAATCCGAAGATCTAATAGATTTTCTACTCGTAAAACGGTAGGCATCTCTAAACCACGTTCTTTCATGCCTTCAACGATGTCTATCAGTGGTACTTGAACCGTTTTCTCACCAAACTGAATACTAACAACGGCATTACCTTCTGGTGAAATATCAAAACAATCCGCACCCCACTCACGCACACCGTAAAGTTTGGCACTCTGTTCTGAATCCCATTCGACTGTCGGCTGTTGATGATTCAAGTCAACAATGGAATTCATAGTGGTATGCATATGCAATTATTCTCTTCGGAAACGGTTAAACCTTGGGATCTTCTACATTTTCTTTCTAAAATGCAAAGGTTTTATTTGATTAAAATTGATGTAGTGAATCTTTGATATCAAATAATCGGCAGATCATCTGGAACACCAGTGTCTGTAGCCGGATCAAGATCTGAATGAAAGGCATCCACACTATTTGCCACTTCATCTGGACGGTTAAAACGTGCGATATGAAATAAAGCCTCACCCTCATTAACTAAAGGTAAATTTGTTCGACCAATTACAACGCCAGAATAGGTGGCGAGTACTGGTCTCTCGGTATCTTCAGCACCATAAGGCGCTGCAACCATACCGAGTAAATCATCTTTATTTACATGTGCACCCATCGGGACCAACATCCGAAAAATTCCACTTTGTGGAGCACGAACCCATGCGCTCGATCGCGCAACAAACGGCTGTCTAACGGCTTTTTTAGTTTTTGCTCGCGCTGGTAACATACCCAGGCTACGCATAACACCTATAATGCCTTTAACACCCGCTCTAATAGCGAGTTCATTAAATCGTAATGCTTCACCTGCTTCATACACAATAACAGGCACATTGACCCCCATACTAGCATGGCGAAGTGAGCCTTCGATTAGATTGGAATTAACAATCACTGGCGCCTTAAATGCTTGTGCCATTTCTTCTACAGTACTATTCGTCAAATCCGCGCGAATTTGTGGCAAATTATCACGATGGATCGCGGCAGTATGTAAGTCAATGCCATGGGTACATTTACTGGCCACTTCAGTCATGAATACATTAGCTAATCGACCTGCTAACGACCCTTGATCAGAACCAGGGAAACAGCGATTTAAATCACGCCGATCGGGTAAATAACGCGTTTGATTAATAAAGCCATAAACATTAACCACAGGAATGGTAATAAGAGTTCCTTTCAAGCCCTTCAACACCTTATCATTCCTGACTAATCGACGAATGATTTCCACGCCATTTATTTCATCACCATGAACCGCAGCAGATACAAATAATATTGGGCCTTTTCTTCGCCCACGACTCACTTCAATCGGCATACTTAATGAGGTATGCATATATAAATCCGGTAAAGGAACCTCTATTATCGTCTTTTGCCCTAAGTGGACTTCTGTACCAGCAAACGTTAAGACATCAGCCACCACGCCTAGTTAACCTTGACCGCGTGTTTTAGTGTTGCCTGACTTTACATTTTTTTCAATAAAATCGATGATAAGGCCAGCAACATCTTTACCCGTAGCCGCTTCAATGCCCCCCAAACCAGGTGAAGAATTCACCTCCATCACCACCGGACCGTGATTAGAGCGTAAAAGATCTACACCGCAGACATTTAAGCCCATAGTTTGTGCTGCACGCACCGCTGTTGATCGTTCTTCAGGTGTAATACGAATAAGATTAGCTGAACCACCACGGTGTAAATTGGAACGGAACTCGCCTTCTTTGCCTTGGCGTTTCATTGATGCAACCACTTTGCCACCAACAACAAAACAGCGAATGTCTGCGCCACCTGCTTCTTTGATGAATTCTTGTACTAAAATATTAGCTTGCAAGCCCATAAATGCTTCTATAACACTTTCTGCCGCGCCTTTAGTTTCAGCTAAAACCACACCAATACCTTGCGTGCCTTCAAGCAATTTAATAACTAATGGAGCCCCGCCTACCATTTTGATTAAGTCATCGACATCATCAGGCCGATGGGCAAAACCTGTTACTGGTAAACCGATGCCTTTACGAGACAATAACTGCAAAGCACGTAATTTATCGCGTGAACGACTAATGGCTACAGATTCATTCAAGGGATAAACACTCATCATCTCGAACTGACGCAATACAGCCGTTCCGTAAAAGGTTACTGAGGCACCAATTCGTGGAATAACGGCATCAAAGCCTGTCAGATTTTCACCTTTGTAATGGACTTCAGGCTTCATTGACGTGATATTCATATAACAACGCATAGTATCAATAACATGCACTTCGTGACCACGTGCTTCTGCCGCCTCAACCAAGCGACTGGTTGAATATAATTTAGGGTTTCTCGATAAAATAGCAATTTTCATTCATTTTCTCCTTCTAGGTCATCTTGTAGTGAATCTTGAATATGTTTGATAAGGGTTTGGCCAGCCAGATAGGATAGTGCGGGGTTGACGACTATATTACCAGCACTCATGGCTGTTCGTCCCAATAACATTCTAAACAGCATGCTGTCACGATTAGTCAGCGTAGCCTCAATAGCCCAGGTTTTTTTACCTAATGTCAGGTTGGTTTCTATGACATAGCGTTGCTCAGTATGTCCACCGGAATCAGTCACTGCTCGTTGGTCTGTAACTTTAGCCTCACACCAAATTTCTTTCTCAGTGTTATTTTGAAATGGATGCATACCAAATTTCACCCATAACTCACCGTTTTTATCAAAAGGTTCAACGGCAAAGGCATGAAGTGCTGATGTACGGGCGCCAGTATCTACTTTGGCTTTAATTGATGCGACACCTAAATCAGGTAAAGCTAACCATTCGCGCCAGCCGACTACAATATGTTCGTTATTTTCGTTATTTTCGGACAATTTAATTTCCACTATGCAATATTATTAATCTAGAATTTTTTTATTCCAATCTGTAACAGTCGCTTCAACATTATTCATGCGATGGTCAACAGTATTCACCATATTGGATAATGACCGTGTAATATTTACGCCATATTGATTGGCAATAATATTACCTGCTGTAACCACAAATATCGCAACGATAATAACGTATATATGCGTAAAAATGACTCTAACCATGTTGTGCCTCCGAACTTTATAGGTAATTGAATCAAAGAGCTATGCTGTATATAGCAATGAATTAGGGCTATACATCAAGATGATTGATACAGTATTTTATTCATTCTAGTGATATTACTTACGCTAATTTCTTTCGGGCAAACACGCTCACATTCTCGGTAATTACTACAACTACCAAACCCTTGACCTTCCATTGCTATCAACATTTTTTTAGCGCGTTGATTATCCATCTGACCTTGCGGTAATGATGAAAGATGACTCACTTTGGCTGCCACAAATAAGGTCGCTGAGGCATTAGGACAAACAGCCACGCATGCACCACAACCGATACAGGTAGCCGAGTCAAAAGCCTCATCAGCAACGTGTTTTTCAATCGGCATCGTATTAGCTTCAGGTGCCGAACCCGTTCTAATATCAATATAACCACCGGCTTGAATGATTTTTTCAAATGCGCTGCGATCGACAATCAAATCCTTAATGATAGGAAATGCCGTTGCTCGCCATGGTTCAATCCACAGCTCATTTTCGTCTGCGTAGTCTCGCATATATTGCTGACAGGTTGTTGTCGCTCGATGTTTACCGTGTGGTGTACCATTAATTACTAAATTACACGATCCACAGACCCCTTCACGGCAATCAAAATCAAAAGCGATTGCTTGTTTGCCTGCAACAATAAGTTGTTCATTTAAGGCATCAAGCATTTCTAAAAATGACGTGCCTTCATCGACATCAATTTCATGTTGCTCGAAATAGCCTTCCGATTTACTGTCTTGCTGGCGCCATATATGTAAAGTAAAAATCATCGGTAGTTTCTTGTATTAGGTCTAACAAATTCGAAATGAAGCTCTTCTTTATGCAACACTGGTAAGCTGACATTGCCACTATATTGCCAAGCAGAGACAAAAGAAAAATCTTCATCATGGCGTTGTGCTTCACCATCCTCAGTAATATGTTCTTCTCGGGCATGACAGCCACATGATTCTTCTCGCGCTAAGGCATCGATACACATCAACTCTCCTAATTCAAAGAAATCAGCTACGCGTCCCGCACGTTCCAATGTCTGATTTAATTCGGCATCTGTTCCCGTTATTTTTACTTGCTGCCAGAATTGTTCCCTAAGGGCTTTAATTTCAATTATCGAAGCTTCTAGTAGGTTTTTTTCTCGTGCCATGCCGCAGGCATGCCAGAGTATTTGACCCAACTGACGGTGAAACTCATCTGGCGTTTTTTGTGGATCTGGGGCATTTAACAAACGATTGATCCGTGTCTGTGCAGCTTTTAATGCTTGCTCGGCTTCTGGAAAATTTCGCTCTGGATCAAATGGTTTTTGCTGTGCTAAATAATCAGATACTGTTGTTGGCAAAATAAAATAGCCGTCAGCCAGACCTTGCATCAAAGCACTTGCGCCCAATCGATTAGCCCCATGGTCTGAAAAGTTGGCTTCACCACCGGCAAATAAACCATCAATCGATGTCATTAAATTATAGTCAACCCATAAGCCGCCCATCGTGTAATGCACCGCAGGATAAATACGCATTGGTGTTGAATAAGGATCCTCGGAAGTGATCCGTTGATACATTTCAAATAAATTACCGTATTTTTCAGTAATGGCTTCCAAACCTAGTTTTTTGATTACTTGAGCAAAATCGAGGTAAACGCCGAGCTTTTGACCCTCAATTTCGTGACCAACGCCACGACCTTCATCACAAATCAATTTAACCGCACGTGATGCAATATCCCGCGGCACTAGATTTCCGAAAGCGGGATACATTCGCTCTAGAAAATAATCGCGATTTTCCTCAGCAATATCTTCCGGATTTTTATCACAATCTTCTTTTCTTTTTGGTGCCCAAACTCGGCCGTCATTTCGCAATGACTCACTCATTAGCGTTAGTTTTGATTGCAGCGCACCGTGTTGCGGGATGCACGTTGGGTGGATTTGAGTGAAACATGGGTTTGCAAACAACGCACCTTGTTTATGTGCTCGCCAAATCGCCGAGGTATTACAGCCTTTAGCATTGGTTGATAGATAATACACATTACTATATCCACCAGTGCATAACACCACACAATCAGCCATATGTGTTTCTAGCTTACCCGTTATTAAATCACGGCTAACGATACCTTTTGCGTGATTTTTAACCATAATCAGATCTTGCATTTCACAGCGAGAATAATGCGTTATGCTGCCTTCAGCGATTTGTTTGCTCATCGCTTGATAAGCACCTAATAACAATTGTTGTCCCGTTTGACCTCGCGCATAAAAAGTACGGGATACCTGCGCCCCACCAAAAGAACGATTCGCTAAATAACCACTATATTCACGGGCAAACGGAACACCTTGAGCTACAGCTTGATCGATAATATTACTGCTTAATTCGGCAAGGCGGAAAACATTGGATTCGCGTGCTCTAAAATCGCCACCTTTAAGCGTGTCATAAAACAAACGCCAGACGCTATCACCATCATTCTGATAATTTTTAGCACCGTTAATCCCACCTTGGGCAGCAATGCTGTGGGCACGCCGCGGGCTATCTTGAAAACAAAACGTCTTAACGTTGTAGCCCATTTCGCCTAATGATGCTGATGCTGCTGCGCCTGCCAAACCGGTTCCCACGACAATGACCGTATACTTTTTACGATTAGCCGGATTTACAATTTTCGAGTTGAACTTATGCTGTGTCCAGCGATCTTCCAAACTGCCTTTTGGACTATGGCTATCTAATTCAAAATCTTTCATGGCATCACACTATAAATATAAAGCGGAATCACCGCAAAACCGGCTGTTAATAGTAAGCAGCCAACCAACACTAAACCATTACAGGTCAGCGATGTTTTACCCAAAGTCTGTAAAACATTCGCTAAAGAATGATAGAGATGCATCATCAACACAAATAAACCAGCAAGATAAAACAATACCATCCACACGGATTGAAACTGCTGTATCAGTTCCCGATACACATCGGTCGAATCATATGACAATGTTTGAAAGACATGCACCGCAATAAAACCAAATAAAAACACAATGCTCACCGTGACCAATATTGCAGGCATATGAAATTTATCGTGCTTTTTATAACCTATCGTTCTGGCTTTGGCATTGACTAGGCGGATTCTAATGGCTGCTTTAATGTGAATAAATAATGATATAACAATCAATATCAATACTAACCAGCGTACAACACCACCGTTATACCACTGATAAAATTGACTAAAATTGCTTTCACTAAAAAAGCTCAGATTAGTCAACATATGGATGATGAGATAAAGAGCCATCAACATACCTGCAAGTGCCATCGACCTTTTTTGTAGTTGTAGTAACTTCACGATTAGCTTTCCATATCAATTAATACGTCTTCATTATCGACTCTTGGTTCCAGTCTTTCTTTCTGAATAGTTCTAATACAACTATTCCATCTTAATACCGCTTCATCATTATTGTCAGGCCGACGTTGCTCGGCTTGTTCATAATATTGCAAGGCTTCTATAAAGTAGTCATAGGCGAAAGAGCGTGACATCGGTTGAGACAATAAAAACCGCGCCTGTCTTTCATTGAGCAAGCCGGCATAGTAATGACGGCGATATTCGCTATCTAATTTTTCAATGGCTTGCTGGATGACTTTGATCTGCGCTTGTTTGTCTGGGTGATGTAGCTGATCACTCAAGGCAAGAATATAAAGCACTAAGGCTTGCTGATTTTCATCATCAATATTGAGTATATCCAAGCAAATGCTCTCTGCCATTTCAGGTTCTAGTAAGGAGCGATATTGACGGGCTCGATCCAATGCCAACTCAATCGAGTTGGCACGGATATCGTGTAAATTCAGTTCCATCGATGCCTCTATTAATTTAGATATAACGGGAATAGTGAATTTTAATCTAATCGAAAGCCTAACTATTATCAATAAGTGATTATAAATATCCACTTGCCGCGTCATTTTTTTCAATAAAAATCACATGGTCATGGAGTAAAAGACCGATTTCTGGTATCTTTCTCGCACACATTTATAGTATTTTCCGGTTAATACATGCAAAGAAAAATTCTTGTTACTAGCGCGCTACCTTATGCCAATGGCTCAATTCACCTAGGTCATTTAGTCGAATATATTCAGACTGATGTATGGGTGCGTTTTCAAAAGATGCGGGGCAATGAATGTCATTATGTATGTGCCGATGATGCTCATGGCACACCCATCATGTTGCATGCGCAAAAGCTAAGCATCACTCCTGAGCAACTTATTGCCAATATCCAACAAGAACATCAAGCTGATTTTGCTGATTTTGCTATTAACTTTGACAACTTTCACAGCACACATAGTCCTGAGAATAAAGCACTGTCTAGTCAGGTCTACCTTGCTAATCGTGATGCAGGTCATATCGCAACGCGCACCATCAGCCAAGCTTACGACCCTGAGAAAGAAATGTTCTTACCCGATCGTTTTATAAAAGGTGAATGTCCTAAATGTGGCGTAGCTGATCAGTATGGTGATAATTGTGAAGCGTGTGGTGCAACCTATGATGCTACGGAATTAAAAAACCCCGTTTCAGCCGTTTCAGGTGCAACACCAATCACTAAAGATTCTGAACATTATTTTTTTAAACTAGGTGATTTCGAGGACGATCTTAAGGCATGGACACGAGGTGGACATCTTCAAGATGAAGTCAGTCACAAACTAAATGAATGGTTTGAAAGTGGCCTGAAAGATTGGGATATTTCACGTGATGCACCCTATTTTGGTTTTGAGATTCCTGATGCACCCAATAAGTTTTTCTACGTTTGGTTAGATGCACCGATTGGTTATCTCGCTAGTTTCAAAAATTACTGTGACCGTACCGGTGTTGATTTTGATGAATATCTAAAACCAGACAGCACAACTGAAATGATTCATTTTATCGGTAAAGATATAATCAACTTCCATGCCCTATTCTGGCCTGCCATGCTGCAAGGCGCAGGCTTCCGTCGACCCAATGCGATTTATGCCCATGGCTTTTTGACTGTTGACGGCAAAAAAATGTCGAAATCACGCGGTACCTTTATCAAAGCCCGCACTTATCTCGACCACCTAAATCCTGAATATCTGCGTTACTATTTCGCAGCCAAACTAGGTTCAGGTATCGATGATATTGATCTTAATCTAGAAGACTTCCAAAATCGTATTAATTCAGATCTTGTCGGCAAAGTCGTTAATATTGCTAGTCGGTGTGCCGGATTCATCAGCAAACGATTTGATGGAAAATTAGCCCACACCTTATCAGAACAAGCCCTATTTGACGATTTCATTAATCAAGCAGACACCATCGCCGACAAAATGGAAAGGCGTGAGTTTGGTCATGCGATGCGTGACATTATGGCCCTAGCCGACAAGGCCAACCAGTATATCGATGAAATGAAACCGTGGGCATTGGCAAAAGAACAGGATAAAGAGCAGCAAGTACATGATATCTGCACCATGGGCATCAACTTGTTCCGTGTTTTAATCGCCTATCTTAAACCCGTATTACCTACGACGGCCGAACAAGCCGAAGCGTTTCTTAATATTGAACCGATTACATGGACTGACATTGCAACACCTCTATTGAACCACAATATTAACCAGTTCAAACCATTGATGACGCGTATCGAAACCGACAAGATTATGGCTATTCAAGACGCATCAAAAGAAACCATGGCAGCAGAACCTGTAGCACCAAAATTAGCAACATCAAGTAGCATCATCGATCCAATCGCTGGTGAAATCAGTTTTGATGATTTTGCCAAGATAGATTTACGTATCGCTAAAATCGTTAATGCTGAACATGTTGAAGATGCTAATAAACTGCTTAAACTCACCTTAGATATTGGCTTAGGTGAGAAACAAGTATTTGCCGGCATAAAATCAGCCTATAAACCTGAAGACTTAATCGGCAAACTCACCGTCATGGTTGCTAATTTAGCGCCCAGAAAAATGCGCTTTGGCTTATCTGAAGGTATGGTTTTGGCTGCAGGCCCTGGTGGCAAAGACTTGTTTATTCTCAGCCCAGATGACGGTGCACAAGCAGGAATGCGCGTTAAATGAGCACCGTTATTCATAATGCAATATCTGATATAGAGACATGGCTCGATAACGTTGTCATCGGGCTGAATTTGTGCCCATTTGCAGCGATACCGCGTGAAAATGACCAAGTACGGTTTACCGTGAGCCAAGCATTAACGGAAGAAGTCTTGCTGGCAGATTTGCATGCTGAACTGACGTTTATGAGTCAAACACCGGCATCGGATGTGGAAACCAGCTTGTTAATCGTGCCTGATATGTTGGCTAAATTTGACGACTACAACCAGTTTTTAGATCTAGTGGATGAACTTTTAGAAGAGTTTGAATGGGATGGCATATTCCAAATAGCCAGCTTTCACCCCGATTACTGCTTCGCAGAAACGAAGCCCGATTCAACGGAAAATTTGACTAACAGATCACCCTATCCAATTCTGCATATTATTCGTGAAGCAAGTCTGGAAAAAGCACTCGCAAAAATGATGTCGCCAGATGAAATATATAAACGAAATATTGAAACGATGCATAATTTATCAGCTGAAAAAATTAAGGTGTTATTTCCTTATTTAAAGTAGTTTTTTCAATGGGGTCAGTGTCTGACCGATCCCCACGAAATATTAGATAGTTAAACATTGAGTGGCTGCCGCATCAAATTTTGTATTTGTTGATAAGCGGCATGCCACTCTCTATTTTTAATTCTTAACCGTCGGTCTCTAAATGCCCTAAGGCCAATAAACTGATAAGATAAAATGGGACTATTCTTAACAGAGTTAGCTTGGTATTGAAGATGATGCTGGCTTAATTTCATCGCCATTCCAAGTAAAAATAAAACGGCCTGAGCTAACATGGCTATAAGCAATAAAACCCTTAAATATGGTGTTGTGCGTGTCTTACTCTCATTAAAATAAAGGCCTGTTTTTAAGTCTCTAAAACTTTCTTCTATTTGCATGCGTGTTTGATATATTTTCACTATCTTTTTGGCAAAGCAAGATGAACAACGTTTAAGCGATGTTGCTAACAGCCACGGCTCTTTTTCTCGGTTGGCACTAGCTCGTGATAGCCGGCTTTTACGCGCTTTATCACCTTTAGCGGTTAAATCCTGCCGCCCCTTAGGTTTGCTTTTATAAATACAAAATTGTCCCGTGATAGAATCACGTCTACACAGGTGATACGCACCTAATGATTTCGGTGTGGTCGTTGCTTTTGCATATAAGTCTTTGACAGCATGCCAATCTGGCGCTGATTTGTTTTTACAAAAAGTTCTATTTCTAACGCGCCCCACATAATCCCAACCTAACGATTCAATCAATTTAAACCATGGCACGCGAAATCCTGCATCGGTCACTATAATGGGCTGACAACGTTCAGGTAGCACTGCTTTTAAACGGTGCATAAAGGCTTTATGAACCGCCGGTTTTTCTTTGCGTGATAAGGGATGAACTTCTTCTAATACAGTGAGCGAACGGCCTTCAATGGCGACCGATGCGCGCAATAAAAAATGCTGTTTTCTCGGCTCTAAATCAGACCAATCTACGAGCAGAATAGGCGTTGTTTGATGGCCAATGCGTATTCCAGACCAAGGTTGCCACTGATTCCAGAGCAAAGTTGCCACCCAAACCATTTTAAAGTTGCCACCGATTCCGGTGAACGTTGCCACCCCTAAAAGGGGCAAATAAAACAACACG
>Ga0105054_10005062_pt1 | contig 19205 bp, 36 predicted proteins | sample BON02_FD_78091 | JGI IMG/M metagenome (GOLD analysis project Ga0105054, IMG submission 78091) | Freshwater microbial communities from Lake Bonney liftoff mats and glacier meltwater in Antarctica - BON-02 (megahit assembly) | ecosystem: Environmental > Aquatic > Freshwater > Ice > Glacier...
GGTATCATTGAATTTAATACAGGGGGTTGGGCGTCGCGAACAACGGCGGATTTTATTAATTTAGTAGGTAGTGTATCGGGGCATCGGTTTAGAGGGGTTAAGCAAAACTCTAAAATATGGGTAAGTACGAATGGGGGTATGTATCCAATAGTTGAAAAAGAGGCGTTTAAGTATGATGAAAGAGGTATACGACCTGTTAAGCCTATTGTAGTGCATGCGCCTGTAATAAACCGCTCAGCGATGAAAATCGCAATGCAACCCTACCAAGCATGTATTAAATATTTGAACACTATGATGAAATTGAGTGGTGGGTTAATCAGCTATCAATTAAGGAAAGAGTTAGGCGTGCCAAGCCTTGAATTGTACAGAGATACTGAATTCAAATTTAATTTTAGTATGGGGTATTCAGTGTCAGAAGGCCGCTATAGCCGCATGGATGGGCAGTTAGATGGATTCGTTTTGGACATAGGCGCAAAGGGGCATGAGGAAGACTGGATTAAGCTGATGTGCGTTATGACAACTACTTTTTTACACTCGTCGACCGTTCATGATACTCAGATAGGACAGTACGATTACACAGTATATTTAAGTAAAGGTACGATAAGAGAATTATTTGCGCGCCTTGTACGAAAAACGGATTCAACAGTGTGGGGAAGTAAAGAAGTAGTGTACGAGTAAGAGAAACAATTTATACACGACCGTGTATAAAATAACTAAGGAGAAATAAAATGAGTCAGTTATCTTTTGGTAGTCAATTAACATTAAAACAATTTTCAGATGCAATTGTAGCAGTAGGTAAAGAAGTAACAATCATAGGACAAGGCGAGATGGGTATCGGAAAGTCTTCAGTCCTAAAAGAAATAGCTAAGCAGTTACCTACCTACAACACAGCATACATTGATTGTACGTTGTTGGACTTAGGTGATTTTGCCCTGCCATATACACAGCAGGAGGATACCATGAAAGTGACTAAGTTTGCGCCGAACGCTAGGTTTATGATGCACAAGGATAAGCCTGTAATAGTAATGCTAGATGAGATTGGCAAAGCTATGAAGAGTGTTAAGAATGTATTACTTACCTTAATGTTGGAACATCGTATTGGTGACCACTACTTACCCGAAGGCTCTATTGTGTTTGGGACTACTAACTTAATGAGTGAGGGTGTAGGGGACTTAATGGAGGCACATGCTCGCAACAGAGTATGTTTTGTTACCGTAGGTAAACCCGATGCAGATACATGGATAAACAACTTTGCGATACCTCACGAGTTAGAGCCGACTGTTATTGCATGGGTTAAACAGTTTCCACATTGCCTTGCTTCATTCACAGATGGTGCGCAACGAGATAACCCGTACATATTCTCACCGACAAGAGCAGGGCAATCCGCCTTTGTTACACCTCGTTCGTTAGAGAAAGCAAGTAGAGTATCCGCAAGCCGTGGGGTATTGGGAGAGGAAGTAACTATTAGTATGCTAACTGGTATCATTGGCGAGAGTGCGGCAAGAGATATGCAAGCGTTCTTTACTGTGGCAGACAAGTTACCTACCTGGGAAGTTATTATTAAAGCACCCGAAACTACTAAACTGCCCGAGGATACTGTAGCAAGATGTATTTTAGTATTCAGTGCACTTAGCAGGGTTGAAAAGGACACGCTATCTAAATTCATGGTATACCTACAAAGGTTTCCTATGGAGTGGCAAGCGATGTTTGCTAAGTCACTTGTATCATCTAGCGCGAAACAGTCAATAGCATATACAAATGGTGACTTTAAAAACTGGGCGATCAAAAATAACTGGGTATTCTAATTTATACACAGCCGTGTATAAAATAACTAAGGAGAACGAGATGAGTGTTGAAAAAGCACGATGTAAAGAAACTAAGGAGAACGAGATGGACGATAGAAAAGTACGCTGTAAAATAACTATAGGGGGTACACAATTAGTTATGAGTATGGAGGAAGCCGTAAAAGTGTTTACTGTGTTAAACGGGGTTGATATAAGCAAAATAGATTATGACTATATAGAAGGGAAGTCCTACTATCACTTAAAAGAAGCACCCGACTTTTGCACGTTACAGACGCTTTCGGAAGAGGACTATTCAATGTGGATACTATATTCAGCGGCAAGGAGAGATAAAAATGAGTAACTTAACGGCACACCAACGAGTACAAAGAGCGCACGTATGGCTTATGGGCAACCCCGACTATGTGTTGTATTCGGGGATTATGATGATGGGAAATACTACTGTAGATGACACAGTGTCTACGGCATGCACTAATGGGAGAGATACTAAATATGGCGAAAAGTTTGTAAGCAAACTAAAAGACACCGAGGTACGTGGGCTTATACTGCACGAGAACTTACACAAAGCCTTTAAGCATATGACGGTGTGGACTAACTTATGGCATATAGACCCTGAACTTGCGAATATGGCATGTGACTATGTTATTAACTTAATGATTGTAGACAGTGACAAAGAACGTGGGTTTGTAACTTTACCAGAGGGTGGGTGTATAGATGAGAAGTATCGGGGTATGGATGCACAGACTGTATTTAACCTACTACGAAAAGACCAAGAGGATAATAAAGGAGCAGGAAATGACGAAGGTGATGGGGACAATGATGGTAGCAACAGGGGTACTGGATTTGATGAGCATGATTGGGAAGGCGCAAAAGAACTTTCCAAAGAGGAGAAAGGAGCGCTCGCGCGCGAGATTGACCAAGCATTACGACAAGGTGCAATACTGGCAGGGAAGATGAAAGGCTCCGTTGCTCGTGAAATAGCTGAGCAACTAGAATCTAAGATTGACTGGCGAGAGGCACTACGAGAGTTTATAACATCTATGTGTGTGGAAAAAGACTTCTCTTCTTACCGTAGACCCAACCGCAGATGGATTAACGAGGATGTGTATTTGCCCTCTATGGAGGGGGAAGCATTAGGCGACATAGTAATTGGCGTAGACACTTCGGGGTCTATCGGGGGGCATGAGCTAGGTAAGTTCTTAGGGGAACTGGTATCCATATGCAACACGGTGAACCCTGCTAAAGTGCATTTGTTATATTGGGACTCTGGGGTAGCTGGACACGAAACATATGAACGAGGAAGTTATGAAGGGCTAATAAACAGTACAAAACCAGCAGGAGGTGGCGGAACAAGCCCCGATTGCGTACCTGCGTACATAAAAGAACACAAGATTACAGCTGAATGCGTAGTTATGCTAAGTGATGGGTATGTATGTTCGTGGGGTACATGGGAAGAACCTGTGTTGTGGGGACTTACAAGCAAGGGCATTACAGCAGACGTGGGAACTACTTTGTTTATAGGAGAATTCTAATGGATGAAGAGAATAAAAATGAGGAGTGCTATATTGGAAACGGGACGATGGATGTTGGCACGGCGCTTCGCTGGATGGTAGAGTTTGGAATAGAAGCAGTGCCTGTTACCGTACTAAATAGGTATTGGACGCATGAAGTAGTATCCTATGGGTTCAGCGCACGACAAGGGTGGCTTAAATTTAGCTTTGACCGATCTGAGGGGGCGAGTTATGGGCTCACACAAAAAGCTATAGATAGGATTAAGGAGAGCGGCAATGTATGACCCAGAAGAAGACGAAGACGAAGACGAAGACGAAGACGATGACATACGCTTAAAACTGAATGTTGGCACTGCCCTTCGCTGGTTAATAGACTTCGGGGCAGGTAATGTGCCACTTGGGACGTTATATGACACTTGGGCATTTACAGAAGTTTCTTTTGCAAATAGCATGCAAGCAGGGTGGCTTGAGTATTGTAATAATAATCCATACCTTTCAGGCTACAAGCTCACACAAAAAGCTTTAGATGCAATTAAGGAGAGCGAGAATGATTAAACACTCGGGGATTATGAATGCAGACAATGCACTTCGATGGATGGTAGAGTTTGGAATAGGTTGGGTGCCGCTTATGCCGATACTGCAAAGCCCTTGGGTACTATCAACATTAGAAATAACCCTTAGTGTACAGAACGGGTGGCTTGAATTTATGGAAAAGGGTATACACCCCCCACACTACAGACTTACACAAAAAGCTTTAGATGCAATTAAGGAGAGCGAGAATGAGTGAAAAAGAGAGAGACGCCGTTAGATTTGCACTTCGTTGGCTAATAGAGTTTGGAATAGACTGGGTGCCGCTTATGACGGTACTGCAAAGCTCTTGGGTACTTTCAATATTTGAAATAACCCCTAGTGTACGGGATGGGTGGCTTGAAACTATGGATAAGGGCATATACCCTCCACTCTACAGACTTACACAAAAAGCTTTAGATGCAATTAAGGAGAGTAAGAATGAATAAAGAAAAGCTTATAGAGAAGTATAGAGATGCTGCAACAGACTATGAATGGTGGGAATATACGTATGAAGGTTTTAAAGAAACGATGTTAGAAAAAGGAGTTAGAGTAGATGAAATGAGTTTTGATGGGTTCCACCACCAAGGGGCACACGCAACGTTTTCAATATCAGTATTACAAGGCAGTGAATGCGTAGTTTTTATGGAGGCTCATGCACTGGTATCAGATTACCAAGCAATATATTTGTTGGCAGAGCGGGGAGGAGTAAAAATAGAAAAAGATACTGGGAGAGAGAGTGGAGTAGAAACGGACAATTGGGCGTATTTTGATGTTTGCGAAGACCCTGATATGGACGAGTACTATAAAGAATTGTATCAGTCCCAAGTAGAAGAAACTTTAAATAAGTTCGAAGATGAAGTTGCTGACATATTTAAAGGGTATGAAAGCGACCTATACGACCTACTATATGCGGAGTATGAATGCTTAACAAGCGATGAGGTAGTTTGGGAAATTATTTTGGCTAACGAGTGGGATAAAAATGAGGAAGATAATGATATAGAAGAAGAGGAGGAAGTATGGATAAGTTCTTAGTAATATGTTGTGCATTTAGCTTTATATCGGGAGCGTATGCAGTAGTACTGCTAAACAAAATGCAGGAAGTAATAGATGTAAAACAAGCAGTAACAGAAGTACACTCATGCGCAGTTTCAATAAAACAGGGAAAAGAAACTCATATATGGGTAGGAGAGTACAAATGAAAGAATTTATACACAGCCGTGTATAAAATAACTAAGGAGAAATAAAATGATTCAGAACAGCTCAGTATTAGTAGATTTAAACTTATCGGTATGGACAGGGCGTAAGACAGATAAAAAAACATCAGAAGAAGTAGTGGTGGCAAAATCTGCTCATAGTAAAAACGCCGCTACAGTATCTAAACATCTTTTGGCAGGAAATGACGTACTTTCTAATATCCAAAAACATGCGGCTTTTATTCGCAATTGGCACTATGGGCAAACGTTACCGTGGTCTGATGGAGGGTCTCGACTCCTCCCAATGAAATCTTTCTTTGAGTACAAAACTCGGCTAGGAGAGCTAGAACAGGAATTTAATGACCTCATAGAAAAATTTGTACAGTCATACCCAGTACTGGTATCAGCGGCAGCGTTTCAATTAGGTGGTTTATTTGATCGAGAAGAGTACCCTGAAATTGAGACTATACAAGAACGGTTTAAGTTTAAGTGCGCGTATCTTCCCCTGCCCAACTCTGGAGACTTTAGACTAGACGTAAACGAGGAGACCATAGTTGAACTTAAGGTGCAATATAACAAGTTCTACGAAGACAAACTCAACGACGCCATGCAAGAGATGTGGAATAAGCTACACGACAACTTAACTAAAATTAGTGAGCGGTTGGACTATTCAGACAACAAAGTTAAAAAGATATTCCGCGATACATTAGTTACAAATGCTTTAGACCTATGCGGTATGCTCAGCAACTTGAATGTTACTAATGACCCAAAATTAGAAGATGCACGTCGCAAGCTAGAAGCCATACTTACAGGCATAGACGCGGCTGATTTAAGAGAAAGTCCGGCCTTACGTAGTGATGTTAAGACAAGAGTAGATAACATCTTAAAATCATTTGACTTTTAATATGACAGGGTGTACATTGTAAAGTCAAGAAGGAGAAAGGTATGAAAGGTATAATAAAAGGTAATTTATATCCGAGAGGAATGCCCAGAGAGACTGAGATAGATAAAAGCATACGAAAGATAAGCGAGTATGCGGATTTATGTACGGATTGGGTCGAAATTGTAGAAACTACGGGGAGTTCCACGGAGGATGTAAAAATAGCTATTCTTAAAATGGCAGGTGAAGGGAAGGTTGTTAGGGGAGTAGGACTTAAAATATCAGACTCTAAATTTGCGGTATATAGAGAAAATGGAGAAAAAAGGGTATGAAACACATAGAAAGACTTAAAGAAGCAGAAAGAAACAGAACGCTGATTTATGAGTACTTAGAAGATAATAGAAACGTAAGCATAGGAGATGTAGTTCGAGACTTAAATTTATCTAAAAACAAAGTTACTCATTACCTAGGCCAATTAGAACCTTTAAACCACATAACTAAAGCTTTTGCTTTCGATGGACGGGTACGGTATGCAGTGTATAACTTAGGTAAAACACCTTATATACCTAGGGTGATTGAAGATATTGAAACTCCTCCGTATAAAGAGTTGCCGTTACCACCAGAAGCTTTAGCTGTATGCAGAGTGTTTAAAATGTCAACGGTGGTTCCGCCACCTAGAGAAAAAAAGAAGCATGAAATTAAACCCCACCCGTATGGTGGCATGCAAAGTGGGGTGTCGTTGTTTTTAGGATGGTAGTATTTAACATAAAGGAAAAGATATGATTATTGAAGACCCACAAGCAAGAAAAAACTCAGCGTTAGAACCACAAGAAAGAAAGAAAACAGCGTTACAAACTCAAATAGATGGAGAGCATTACAAAGAGTACGCTATTCAGCCTATAGAATTTAGTATGCTAAACAACTTAGATGCCTGCCAGCATACAGCTATAAAATACATTTTAAGATTTAGGAGTAAAAATGGCAGAAAAGATTTAGAGAAAGCAATACATACTATACAAATGCTAATGGAGATTGAATACGGAGAATAAAAATGGAAGACAATTGGAACGACACAGACGATAGCCCTAATGACAGCGCCAAAATAACTGACTCGGAAATCATACAAACTTTTAGAGGGTTATACGGAGGGATATTGGAAATGCAAAAACGACTGGAACTTCAAGAAGAAGCTGTATCGAGGTTAATGGAAGACCTAGACTCTTTGGAGGACTTTACAGGGTATCGCGCGTACCAACAAATCAAACGACTTAGAAAAGACGTTCACTAGGAGAAATAAAATGGATGAGTTATTAGTATTTGGGCTTTTAACAGTAGGGTTTTTTGGAGGCAGTGCCTTAGGGTTTTTTGTAGGCAAAGGTGCACAAACACTCGGGTACGAATGTACTCAAACCGAAGTAATCAAAGGCGAGGCAGTCTGCACCGCACTAGAACTAAAAAGGAAGAAATAAAATGACTAACATACTTAAGTTTCCAGTAGCAAAAAAAGATATACAAGAGATGGTAGATGCGATCAAAGCTGAGGTGTATGTAAGAGGCGTGGGGTTTGCGCTAGCAGAAGTTATCGGCGCACTTGAGATAGTTAAATACGACATAATAAAAGAGCATGAATAACTAGGAGAAGCAAAATGAGTAAAAAAAATGAGGCACTAACAAAAGCTATTGAGACCCTTACAAAAATAGACTTATGGTTAAAAGTTAGGTATGTAGGGGTTGGCTTAATGCCAGAAGAATTAGCAGTAATGCAGTTATGCAAGGATGCTCTATATGAACAGGAAACCCAAGGAAGAAGAAACATTTTATACACAGCCGTGTATAAAATAACTAAGGAGAATTAAAATGAAAAAAGAAAAAACTATTTACACATTAAAGCTTCATGAACATATGGTTGTTAACGCTGGATTACTTATAACAAGAGTGGCGGGCGGCTGGATTTATGGAGATAGCGATAGTGCGGTCTTTGTACCTTTTGACAATGAATTTATGGAAGGCAAAGTAAATGTTACATTCACGCCAGAGGCAGAGATTGTTTATGAGTATCAGTGGTTAGTAAGATACAAGGATGGAACTCTCGGCACCACTGACTATTATAGATTGCATGAGGTTGGTCAGCTCGATAGTGGAAAGGTAGAACTTGTAGAGCGTCTAGATAAATATAGACGTGAAGTTAAGGAGTAATAACATGATGGAAATTCAATGCAAAGAATCTGGTGACGATGTAGAAACAGGCATGGCAAAGTTAGGTTATAAGTTATGTTTGTTCTGCGGTGAGGAAGCGGCAATTGCAGAGCGGAAAAGCTGGTGTGAGGTGCAACAATACGGCAAAGGGAACAATTTATACACAGCCGTGTATAAAATAACTAAGGAGAATTAAAATGAAAAAAGAAAAAACTATTTACACATTAAAGCTTCATGAATATATGTGCGTTAACAATAATATGAAGATAACAAGAGTGCCTCGTGGGTGGATTTACCAAGACTTAAGTTCTGCGGTCTTTGTCCCTTTTGATAATGAATATTGGAAGTAACAAAATGAAACCAAAACATGTACACGCAGAATGGGTAAGGTTATGGTTAGATGGGGTAGAGGTTGAATACCAAACTTTTTTAAAGTGGCGTTTAGTTACTGATATTCGCGAGTTTGGTTGGACTGATGCTAAATTCAGAGTAAAGCCGGAACCTACTTACGAATATCAATGGTTATTAAAAGGTAGAAATGGCATTTTTAAAATTACTGACTCTTATTATGAAAGCGAATTAGAAGCGCATAAAGACTACCACGCTGGCGACCTTATAGAGCGCCTAGACAAGTATAAAAGATTAACTAAGGAGAAATGGAAGTACTAGTAAAACTATTTAGAAAAGAAATTAAAGCTGTATGCATGCGTCAAGTAATCGAATTTACAGAACTACTAGAAAGAAAAGTCTATGAGAATCCACCTAGTTGTAACAGGTATTTTCCTCACCAGGGCGCAAAAGAAATAGCTAGACGAGCTGCTCAAACAGCAAAGCTCAAAGGAAAAATAAAATGAAAGTTAGGGAAAAATTGCGTCAAATGGGTATTGAGATAAATGATGCTAATTTTGCTGATATTTTAAAAGTAATAGCGGAATCATTACCCCCACCAAAGCCAGAACCTGTTTATGAGTACCAGTGGCTAATGAAAAATCATGTCGACGGAACTGTTTTTGTTACCAGTCAGTTTTTTAAATCACTGCGTAGCCTACGTAGCATGGGTAATCATATCGAAATTCTAGAGCGCTTAGACAAGTATAAACGTGAAGCAAAATAATTATTAAAAAGGAGAAATGTATGACAGACAAAAAAGAATGGCAGTTAAATATGCGTTTAGGAGGAATACCTGAGCGTGGTACGGGACATCTAAACACACAGGTAGGAGGATTTCTCGATTGGGGTACGGCACCTTTAAACACACGTTTAGGAGAAGTACCTGAGGAAAGTAAAATAGATGAAAAAAGTTTGCAAAGCCAGAACCTGTTTATGAGTACCAGTGGCTAATGAAAAATCATGTCGACGGAACTGTTTTTGTTACCAGTCAGTTTTTTAAATCACTGCGTAGCCTACTAATCTCAGCGGAGGTGCTGGAATGAAAGTTTTGTTAAGTAGTAGTTTTCTAGCGGGAGCTTTAGAGGCCACTGCAAAAAGAGATGTTCGTAAAAGTCTTACGGGGGTGTGTGTTGATTTCCTTAATGAGGAGGAAGTGGTAATTGCTGGCACCGACGGGTACATATTGGTAGCGGTGAAATGCACCCCAACGTTTGAAGAGAGAGGCAAGTTTATAGGGCAGATAGTTATACCCCGAGCCAACGTTGCAGTTGCAGTTAAGGTCAAAGAAACGTTCGTAGTATTAAGCGCTACTAAATACGGGTACGCCCTAGACTCAATAGTTTTTGAGCCTATAGAACATAAGTTTCCACCATATGCCCGAATTATCCCTGACAAAATTAGCGGAGAGGTGGGGAGTTACGACCTTGCCACATTGAGTAGAGTTGCCAAAAGCGTGCAAAAAGCTACAGGAGCGGACTCAAATCCCCCAGTGCTATACCAAAACGGTAGAAATGCGGCAGCAATTCAAGGGCAAGACACGCGAGTTATTGGGGTAATTATGCCCCTGCACAGGGCAAACCCCGAGTTTACAGTTTGGACTAAACCTATAACAACAAAGGAGTAATAAAATGAGCGAAATTAAATACTCACATCTTCACCAATGGATGTGGTGGGGTAAAGGTAAGTGTGTGGTTGAAGTAATAAAAACAGGACACTTTCCAACAACTGGTATCGTGCGTTTGCCTAACGGCTCTGAAATAGAAGTTGATATAGATGAGCTAGGGGAAAATCCACGGGTTTCAAACCAACTTAAGTTAGACTTTGGGGATGAAGCAGAAAGAAGAATCGATGTTATAGGATCTAACGGAAACGAAGGTCTTCACTATAAGGAATAAAAATGGTGTTGTATAAAGTATCAACGACGCACCCTGTTTTGGGGGAAATTTTAGCGTGGGGTTCTTCTGTTGCTGGGGCAAGAAAGCTTAGGCATGATATGTACAGAAAATATGAACCTGAAATTAAACTGCATTATGTTTATGTAGAAAAAATGGTGGTACCCACCAACGACAAAACTTCTTTCGCCCAGTGGATGAGCGTTCATTGCACAAAAGGCAAGTAATTTAAAATAAAAAATAGGATGATTTAATGGCGCACACACCTGAAAAGAAAGTTAAGTTAAAAGTAGTTAATATTTTAGAAGAGGCGGGAGCTTATTATTTTTACCCTGTAACAGGAGGGTATGGGGCTTCAGGGGTGCCTGATGTTGTAGCGTGTTTTAAGAAAAAGTTTATAGGCATAGAATGTAAAGCTGGAACTAAGGTGCCTACTGCCTTGCAACTAAAACACTTAAAATCTATAACTGAGAACGGAGGATATGCTTTGGTTATAAATGAAAGCAACATCGAAGATTTAAAGGATTGTATTAAAATTATTATGGAAGCAGAAAAATGAGAGACGTATCGCTAGCCGAAGGGCGAAGGGAAGCTATATATTACTTTATAAAAAAGAGACATTTAGCTACCGCCGATGCCGTTGCAAAAGAATTTAGATGTGCACGGAGGACAGCTAGTAGCCATTTGTTGTGGTTACTAGAGGAAGGGTATATAGTAGTTGCCCTAAGTAAACCCACGCGGAGTTCAAAACACCCCGTAAACCATTACTCACTTGTAGGAGAAGATGTTCATGCTAGATGATACTGAAATATGTGAAGAAGTAGTTGCGTTGGTAGAAAGAATGGAAAACTTTCCCGATGAATTTAGTAACGCAAAGAATATGCTCACGCGCTGGGGCTCAGTACTGAGAAATGAGGGGTACACTAAAGCCGAAAAAGCCCTTATAGATAACACCCTAGCATTGATATGTAGAGATGCAATGAAAAAAGATATAATTAAAGGCCTTATGGGGGCGACGATATATGAACCCTCTCCGAATAATATATATCAAAATACAGTTGGGTCAGCAGCAGTACGTGCTCCAATGGTTACTCCAAATGCGCAAACCCTAGAACTAATGAAAATATGCGCAGATAGTATTGGAATTAAAACACAAGGAATAAAATAATGAATTTTGTAACGTTAGACTTTGAGACATTTTATGATAAGGATTTTTCTTTAACTAAAGTGACCACCGAAGAGTACATCCGAAGCTATAAATTTGAAGCCATACTGTGTGGTATTAAAATCAACGAGGAAACTCCTTACTGGGTCACAGGCACTAAAGAAGAGATTAAAAAAGAACTTCAGAAAATAGACTGGAGCAATGCCGCAATGCTTGCGCATAATGCGATGTTTGATGGGGCGATTCTTTCTTTTGTTTTTGACTGCCACCCTAAAGTACTACTAGATACATTAAGCATGGCTAGAGCACTGCACGGGGTAGAAGTAGGCGGGTCATTAAAAGTTTTAGCTGAGAGATATAATATTGGAGTTAAAGGCACGGAAGTAGGCAATGCGCTAGGGAAACACCGTGCGGATTTTAGTGCGGAAGAACTTAACAGATACGCTGAATATTGCGTTAATGATGTAAATCTAACCCATGATCTATTTAAAATATTAGCGGCTAAGTTTCCTCCTAAAGAACTAAAAGTAATTGACCTGACATTAAAGATGTTTACAGAGCCTTCTTTTGAACTAGATTCGCTGATGTTAGAATCACATATGTACAGTGTAGTTAGTAAAAAAGAAAAGCTAATGGCCGCAATAGACGCGGACAAAGAAACAATAATGTCAGGTGAAAAACTAGCGGAATTACTTCGTACTTTAGGAGTAGACCCACCTACAAAAATAAGTCCCAAAACAGGGAAACTTACGTATGCATTTGCTAAAACTGATGAAGAATTTAATGCATTACTAGACCATTCTGACCTTAGAGTACAATCGATAGTGGCAGCTCGGTTAGGGGTAAAGTCTACTTTGGAAGAAACCCGAACTAAACGCTTTATGGAGATTGCCAACCGAGGAACGATGCCCGTACCACTTAAATATTATGCCGCACATACAGGCAGATGGGGTGGGTCAGATAAAGTAAACCTACAAAACCTACCTGCTAGGGGGCAGAACGCAAACAAACTTAAAAAGGCTATGAAAGCCCCTGAAGGGTATGTAGTAATAGACTGTGACTCTTCGCAAATTGAAGCCCGAGTGCTTGCTTGGTTTTCAGGACAAGAGGACTTAACAGAAGCGTTTAGAAAAAAAGAAGACGTGTATAAAATTATGGCTGGAAGTATCTATTTAAAACCAGCAGAAGACATAGACTCTGCCGAACGCTTTGTAGGGAAAACAACAATTCTTGGTTGTATTTCCGAGGGAACTCTAGTGTTATGTAGTACAGGGTGGAAACCGATAGAAACTGTTTCCCTAGAAGATACAGTATGGGATGGAAAGGAGTGGGTATGCCACCAAGGATTAGTGAAGAAAGGAATAAAAGAAACATTGAGCGTTTGCGGGATGTGGTTAACTCCAGACCACAAGATATTGTGCGGGACGCAGTGGAAGGAAGCGCAATTAGTGGAGCAAGACGAAAATATACTCTCTCAAGCATTGGAAACAGCAGTGAAAGCATTACCATTACAGGCGAAACCAGAGGAGTTTGAGGAGGGGCAATGCAGAAAGAAATTAATGACTTACGTTCTAGCTTATGCAGGGCCGAGGAACAGATTCGTAGTAGCAACAAACAGGGGGCCAGTGATAGTACATAACTGTGGGTATGGTATGGGTAGCGCTAAATTTCACAGCCAATTAAAAATGGCAACGGTGGAACTGGAACTAGAAGAATGCAAACGTATTATAAATGTGTACCGTGCAACATACGCTAAAATTCCAGAGTTATGGAACCAAGCACAAACTTGTATTAAGGCAATGATTTCAGGCAGTGCTTGCTCGTTAGGGTTAGATGGAATTGTTAGTTTTGATCCAGAACGAAAAGGGTTTAAGTTACCTAACGGGTTATGGCAACAGTATGATACACTTACACAGGGGACTAATGCCGAGGGTTACCTTGAGTATTCTTATAAAACCCGTAAAGGACCTGTTAAATTGTATGGCGGTAAGTTAGTAGAGAATCTATGTCAAGCAATTGCTAGGTGTATTATCGCAGAGCAAATGGTTATGATTGCCAAAAAGTACAGGGTGATTTTAACTGTGCATGACTCCGTAGGAAGCATTGCCCCTATAGCAGAACAAAAAGAAGCCCAGCTATATATAGAATCTTGTATGCGTTGGGTTCCAGAGTGGGCTACAGGGTTAACGTTAGATTGTGAATCAGGAGTAGGGGAAAGCTATGGTGATTGTTAATGTCTAAATATACATGGTCGTACAGTAGTTTAAGTTTATTCTTACAGTGCCCTCAAAAGTACTACAGGCTTAGAATTAAGAAAGACATAGTAGAGCCCCCTGCAGACCACTTACTATATGGAACAATGGTGCATGAAGCCGCTGAACTGTATATGAGGGATGCAGTGCCTATACCTGAAAAGTTTATATTCTTACAAGAGCAACTAACTCCGCTAGAACAGATAGAAGGAGATAGATATTGTGAACATAAAATGGGACTAAAAGCGGACTTATCTCCCTGTGAATTTTTTGATCCTGAGGTGTGGTGGCGCGGAGTAGCTGACTTGTTAATCGTTAGAGGTGAAAAAGCGTTTTTAGTAGATTATAAGACGAGTAAAAGCAGTAAGTATGCAGATACTAAACAGCTAGAAATATTATCTTTAGCGGTGTTTAAACATTTTCCAAACGTCAAAAAGATTAAAGCAGGTTTGTTGTTTGTCGTAGTTAAAGACTTTGTAAAAACTTCCTATGAACATGATAAGCAACATATACACTGGATGAAATGGATAGAAGATACTAATCGTTTAGAAGCAGCTATTGAAAAAAACGCTTGGAGCCCTAAACCAAATTTTACTTGTAGGCAATACTGCTCAGTAGTAGACTGTCACCATAATGGGAGAAATTAAACATGGCAGGTAAAAAACGTAACTACAAGCAAGACTACAAACTCCAACAAGAACGTGGGGAGCTACCTAACAGAATGGAACGCCAGCGTGCACGGCGAAAGCTAGACGCTAAAGGGGTAAGCCGCGTAGGAAAAGATGTAGCCCATGTAAAAGCTTTGTCAAAAGGTGGCAGTAATGCAGATGGAGTTCGGTTAGAGTCGCCTTCAAAAAATAGGTCATTTAAACGTACCTCATCTGGTGCAATGGTATCAGAGACAAGTAAGAAAGAACGCAAGAAAAAATAGAATTATGCAAGAGAAAGGTCGCGTCAGGTATGAGTGGCGGCCTATCCGCGGAAGCTTTTCCGTATCATAACAAACCTTACCAAGTAAAGCAGAAAACCCTTATAGTCTTTCTCTTTTTGTGATTTACTCGCTTGACCCACGTTACGGGTCATTTTTAAACACCTTCGAAAACTTCGATATGGTGCGTTTAGCTATATTTAATAAGGATATACAGTGCAAATTATAGACAATAGAGCGTTGCTTTTAAAAGTTCGAGAACCTGAAAAAATTACAAGTGTGATTCCTAAAAGTGCATTGCTAGACTCTGGGGAAGTGCTAGTTAAATGGGGCATAGAAGAAGCGCAAGTACTTAAAAACCTAAGGTATAAAAACATACCAAGCCCTATTATGGGTCAGTATGACTGGCCGGGACTATACAAGCCGTTTGACCATCAGAAAGTAACAGCCGCATTTTTAACTTTACACCGCAAGGCATTTTGTTTTTCAGAGATGGGAACAGGTAAAACTGGGAGTGTTATATGGGCGGCAGATTACCTAATGAACATAGGCGTTATTAAACGTGTTTTAGTGGTATGCCCTTTATCAATCATGCAACCCGCTTGGCAAAACGATATTTTTAAATTTGCAATACACCGTACGTGTGCAATTGCTCATAGTTCTACACAAGAAAAACGAATAAAAGCTGTCAACAGCAATGCAGATTTTGTTATATGCAACTTTGATGGGCTAGAAATAATTATGGATGAGGTAATAGGTAAGTTTGATCTTATTGTAGTAGACGAAGCTTCGGCATATAAAAACCCACAAACAAAACGATGGAAGACTTTAAATAAAATAGTAACCCCTTCTTCTTGGTTGTGGATGTTAACAGGTACTCCTGCGGCGCAATCCCCCGTAGATGCATATGGGCTAGCTAAGTTAATAAACCCAACTGGAGTTCCTAAATTTATAGGGGCGTTTAAGGAAATGGTAATGTACAAGGTTTCTCAATTTAGGTACATCCCCCGCCCCCGCTCAGAAGATATAATACATAACGCCTTACAACCCGCGATTAGGTTTACAAAAGAAGAATGTTTAGATTTACCTGAAGTAACTACAGTGTTTAGAGAAACCCCTTTATCGGCGCAACAAAAAAAGTACTACGAGCTTTTAAGAAAACAAATGACTATGGAGGCTGACGGACAAGCAATAACCGCGGTTAATGCGGCGGTGATGTTAAATAAGTTACTGCAGGTAGCGGCAGGTGCAGTTTACTCGGATAGTGGGGAGACAGTAGCCTTTGACTGTGCAGACCGTATGAAAGCTTTAAAAGAAGTTATAGAGGAAGCGAGTAACAAAGTACTTGTGTTCGCCCCGTTTAAACATGTTATACAGCAGATTTCGGAAGAGTTAACGGATAGTGGAATTACAAATGAAGTTATAAACGGAGAGGTCACAGCAACTAAACGGGCAGCAATCTTTGCAAAGTTTCAAGATACTTCAGAACCAAAAGTATTAGTGATCCAGCCACAAGCGGCAGCTCACGGGGTAACATTACATGCCGCAAACGTTGTAGTTTGGTGGGCACCTATAACCTCAATAGAAACATATTTACAAGCAAATGCTAGGGTGCATAGGGCAGGACAAAGAAACCCAGTGACTGTAGTACACCTGCAGGGCAGCTCCGTAGAAACTAAAATCTATAAAATGTTAAACGAAAAAATAGACGTTCATTCTAGAGTTATTGAACTATATAATTCTATTACAGAATAAGGTTGACAATGTTAATGTAAGGTAGTAAAATGTACTTTCAGTTAACCAAAAAGGAACTCACCATGACAGACGCAGTAGACTTAGAAGATGGAGACTTAGCTAAAAAATTAGTCAAGGTCTACATAAAGATTAGGGAAAAACGTAAAGAACTAAAAAATGCATACGAGGAGGAAGATAAAGAATTAGAAGCCCAAATAGATACAATAAACGAAAAACTGTTAGAGGTACTAAAATCTGTCGGGGCCGAAAGTATGCGCACTGAATTTGGGACTATTACCAAACGGATCTATAAACGATTCTATACAAACGATTGGTATTCGTTTCACTCTTTTGTTAAAGAGCACGATGCATTAGACCTGTTAGAAAAACGAGTTAGTCAAGGAAACATGGCTACTTTTTTAGAAGAAAATCCCGATTTACATCCGCCGGGTTTAAACGTGGATAGCCGATACGCCGTAGTTATAACTAAACGATAGGAGACCTTTATATGTCTACAGATTTAACTTTAAATAATATGCCTTTACCAGCCCACTTACGGGCACTAGAATTAGACGATACAACCAAAGCTTTAATGGGCGGAGGAGGTGCTACGAGTCATCGTATTTCAATTCGAGGTAGGGTGTTCCGCATGGTTGCCAATGGTAAAGAAGTTGCAACGAGTGAAGCAAACGCGATGAATGTAGTTATTGTAGCGGCGGCGGAAAAAATATCTCGTGTATTCTATGCAGGGGTTTATGACCCTAGTGCAGATGCTTCTCCTCCTGACTGTTGGTCGGCTGACGGGGAAGTACCAAACCCACAAGCTAAAAATGTTCAAGCATCTAAGTGTTCTGAATGTGCGCAAAACATTGCGGGCTCAGGGCAAGGAAATTCTAGAGCTTGTCGCTACCGCCAACGGATAGCTGTACTGTTAGAAAATGACCCACGTGGAGATGTATACCAACTGGATTTAGCGGCAACTTCTATTTTTGGAGACGCGGATAACGGTCGCATGCCTTTACAAGCATATGGTAGGTTCTTAGGGGCTCAAGGTGTTCCAGTTTCTGCGGTAGTAACTGAGATGAAATTTGATGTTAACGCGGATACTCCTAAACTTACTTTTAAAGGTATTTCATACTTAGAAACAGACGCCTTTATGAATGCTATGGAGAAAGGGAAATCGGAAGAGGCTAAACGTTGTATTACTATGACTGTTATGGCCCCAAAAGCTTCAACCCCTGCGCTAGCGGCACCGGAAGAGGAGGAAGAGGTTACCCAAACCAAACCTGAAATAGCTGAACCTAAAGTAGTGTCACCTAAAAAAGAAGTCAGTGCCGCCCCTGCCCCTGCAAAAGCTGATGTTACTGCTATTTTAAATGGATGGGATGACTAATATGAAAGCTTCCAATAGAGGCTATTCTACGAGATTCATTGATGACGTTAACGCGGCAGACAATACAAAACCAGGGGTGCAACTAGCCCTTGCTTGTATAACATATGATGTATCCGTAATCTCAATAGCAAATAATTTTAAAGTATCTCGAACTACAGTATATGCATGGTTCAAAGGGGAGAGTAACGTCCCTCGAAAGCATTTTAAAGAAATAAACGATCTCTTACGCGCACTAAACATAGTGGGATAGCCACACGCATTACAATAACAAAGGTTAGAAGGGGGCTAGGGTAGCTACCAAAAGAGCATTGCCGTCGTGCTTTGCCCCCCTATTTTTTTTTTTGACGGATCGAGGACGGTATGGCTACTCCAAAACAATTTTTAGAATCAGTACTACCCCTTTCCGACAAGTACTTTCTGTTTGGGATTAAGCAAGCAAGTGTAAAATCCGCTAACGCAGTCCGCCAAATAGGGGTGGAGTCTATAGATGAGCTGTTAGCAAAATCGGAAGAATTTGTAGAAAAAGGATATGATGTATTTTTTGCATTAGCTTCTTATAAGACAACAAAATCGAGAATTACATCAAACATAGCTCATTTAAAATCTTTCTTTCTAGACATAGATTGTGGAGAGGGTAAGCCGTATAAAGATGCTTCAGAGGGTGTAGCTGCCCTTACGCAATACTGCAAGGCAACTGGTATCCATAAACCTACGGTGGTTTCATCTGGCCGAGGACTACACGCATACTGGGCGTTTGAGCAACCTGTTACATATGAAGAGTGGATTCCTCACGCTGAAGAATTTAAAAAATCATGTGTGGCTAATAAGTTTGAAGTAGATATGAGTGTCCCTGCAGATGGGGCACGGGTATTACGGGTGCCGGGCACTTTGCATTTAAAAGACAAAGACAACCCATTGCCTGTAAACATATTATTTATGGGAAAACCTAAGCCTTTTGAAGAGTTTAAAGGTCGCTTTCCCTCATTGGTAAATGGGCTAGGCCTTAAGGGTAAAAAGTTAGACTATAGCACCATAGCCCCTATGGCTATACGGTTATTGGAAAACAAAGGCCATTCTTTTAAAAAGATTATGCAGTTAAGTATGAAGGGTGAGGGTTGTAATCAGCTAAGAATAGCATATGAAACACAAGAAACCGTTGGATATGATTTATGGAGAGCGGCACTATCTATTGCTAATAAATGTGAAGATAGAGAAACAGCTATTCACCTCATGTCACACAGACACCGAGACTACAACAGAGAAACCGTACTTGCTAAAGCGGAAGACACTAGCCCTCAC
>Ga0105054_10005068_pt1 | contig 19187 bp, 16 predicted proteins | sample BON02_FD_78091 | JGI IMG/M metagenome (GOLD analysis project Ga0105054, IMG submission 78091) | Freshwater microbial communities from Lake Bonney liftoff mats and glacier meltwater in Antarctica - BON-02 (megahit assembly) | ecosystem: Environmental > Aquatic > Freshwater > Ice > Glacier...
CCGTGCCGATCAGAACCCGACCGGCCAAGACACCGCCCCCCAGCACCGAACCGGCGACGGGCCGTGCCGATGAGAACCCGACCGGCAACGTCCGTGTTGATGAGCGCTCGACCGGCCAAGCCAATGCGGCGATCAGTACCGGACCAGCGAGCGGAGGTGCCGGGGGCGGCTCGGGCCAGTCGCCGCCAAAAACGGGGCCGTCAGGCCGCGAACCCGGGTGGTGATCGGCCCTCGCCCGACGACACGACCGCCTGTTCGGCAGGCGAGAGGAGGCGGCGGGTGCCGCGACCGGGTTCGAGCCGGTAGCCGTCGTGGGTCTTCTGCTGGTGATGCTGGCGGCAGAGCAGGTCGAGTTCGTCGAGGCGGGTATGGCCGGTACGGGCCCACTCCTCGGTGTGGTCGATCTCGAGCCGCGCCTGATTGGGGCATCCGAGTACCGCGCAGCCCTGGTCGGTCCATTCGAGGGCCGTACGCATGAGCGCCGTGGCCCGTCGGCCGAAGTGGGTGACCGAGCGGACGTCGGTGCCTTCGGTGAGCACAGCGGCGATGAACGGGTCATCGGCCAGGAGCTCACGGACCACGGCGACAGGGATCGGACCCAGCCCGGCGATGTCACACACCTCGTCACCCTCGGGGTGACCACGCCGCAACGCGGCCCAGTCGACACGAACGAGAACCTTCGTCGGCGTTCGACCGGCGGGCCGTCGTCGGTCGCGCCGGTTCGACTGCTGGCGGCCAGCGGCCTCACCGTCGATCGGGGCGCCCGCCCGGTCGGCCACGTCATGCTCCAACGCGGCGAACGCCGCGGCGTCGCGGGCCAGTTCCACCAGCGCGTCGGCGTCGTAGGCCTCAGGGGCCTCCCGCAGACCGGCACGACGACTGTCGGAGAAGATCTGCTCGCGCCACGGCGCCAGCACAGCCATGAACTCGGCGTGCAGGTGGCCCGGCAACGACCAGCGCCCGCAGCCCGACCCTTCGGAATCGGTCCAGGTGCGCAGGTACCGCTGGCGGTGCAAGCGCCGCAGTTTGCCCTCACCGTCCTCGCCGGTGGCCCGGATCTTCTGCGCCCGCCGCTTCAACTCCCCGAGCGACTCGTGCTGGGCCACCCGCAGCAGGTCGGCCTCGGCCTGCGGTCGAACCGACGCGGTGCGGGCCACCTCGGCCGCCTGCTCCTTGGAGATGCGGCCGGCCTCGAAGGCTTCCCGGGTGCTCGGCAACCGGTCGAGCTGGTCGGCCAAGGCCAGCATCTGCGCTGCCTGGCCGTGGGTGACCCCCAGCCGCCGGCCGGTGGCCTTGGCGCCGTCGTGATCGCCCCGGGTGCGCACCAGACCGGCGTCGGCCACCCGCTTGGTGCACGCCAGCTCGGCCACCTCGAAGCGCCGCTTCAGGGCCGTGAACTCACGGGCCATCTCGGCGGCGTCGGCGGCGGTCACCAGGGCCACGTCGAAGCCGACCATCGCCGCATCGACGGCCCGACGTAGCTCGCGCACCGCGCCTCGTGTCATCCCCGTCGCCGTCACCGGCCCTCGTGCACCCGAACCGACCATACGAACAAGTGTACGAAGGGGGTGGGACAGTCGCTCTCGGTCAACGGGCGACCGGCGCCTCGCCAAGCAGAGCTACGGGTGTTGGCTGCTCACCGAGACGACCTCGCCGGTCATGTAGGTGGAGTAGTCCGACGCCAGGAACACCATGACGTTGGCGATCTCCCACGGTTCGGCCGCCCGCCCGAAGGCCTCGCGCGACTCGAGCTCGGCCAGCAGTTCCTCGCTGGTGACCTTGGCCAGGAACGGGTGCATGGCCAGCGACGGCGCCACGGCGTTGACCCGTACGCCGTGCTCGGCGGCCTCGATGGCCGCGCAGCGGGTGAGGGCCATCACCCCGGCCTTGGCCGCCGCATAGTGGGCCTGACCGTGCTGGGCCCGCCAGCCGAGCACCGAGGCGTTGTTCACGATCACGCCACCGCTGCCCTGGGCGTAGAGGTGCTGAAGCTCGGCCCGCATGCAGCGGAAGGTGCCGTTGAGGGTGACGTCCATGACCAGGTTCCACTGGTCGTCGGTCATGTCGACCAGCGGCACCTCGCCGCCGAGGCCGGCGTTGTTGATCACCACGTCGAGCCCGCCGAGGGCCTCGACAGCACCGCGGATCAACGCCTGCACGTCGTCCTCAACGGTCACGTCGCAGGGGATGCCAACCACGCCCAGCTCGGCCGCCGACTCGGCACAGCGCCGCTCGTGCTTGTCGGAGATGACGACGGTGGCCCCCTCCTCCACGCACCGCTTGGCCGCGGCGAAGCCGATGCCGGTTCCGGCGGCGGCGGTGACGAGCACCTTCTTACCGGCCAGCAGCCCGTGGGCGGACGGATACGAAGGCACGGGTTGGCTCATGTGGGGCTGGGCTCCTTGGGAAGGCCGAGCACCCGCTCACCCAGCACGTTGCGCTGGATCTCGTTGCTGCCGCCGTAGATGGTCTCTGACCGGGTGAACAGGAACAGCTTCTGGTCGAGGGTGAGCTCGTAGGGGAAGCCCTCGGCGATCATGGCGTCGGCGCCGTGGATGTCCATGGCCAGCTCGCCGAGGTCGCTGTGCCAGGTGCCCCAGAACAGCTTGGAGATCGACGCCTCGGGGCCGGGCACGCCCGAACCCATCGAGCGCAAACCGTTCCAACGCATGAGCTGGAGGCCGATGTGGGCCTGCACCAGGCGCTGGCGCAACACCGGGTCGGTGGCCTTGCCGTTGGCCTGGGCCAGGGCGATGAGGTGATCGAGCTCGCGCTCGAACCCCACCTGTTGAGCGAGCGTGGAGATGCCCCGCTCGAAGGCCAGCAGGTCCATGGCCACGCCCCAACCCTTACCCGGCTCACCGATGATGAGGCCGTCCTCGGTGACGGCGTCGGTGAAGAAGACCTCGTTGAACTCGCCGCCCCCGGTGATCTGCTCGATGGGCCGCACCTCGACGCCGGGTTGGTCCATGGGCACGAGCAGGAACGACAGGCCCTTGTGGCGCGAAGTGCCGGGTTCGGTGCGAGCCACCACGAAGCACCAGTGCGACACGTGGGCCAGCGACGTCCACACCTTCTGGCCGTTGATCACCCACTGGTCGCCGTCGAGCAGGGCCTTGGTCTGGACGTTGGCCAGGTCGGAGCCGGCGTTGGGCTCGCTGTAGCCCTGGCACCAGCGCTCCTCCCCCCGCAGGATGCCGGGCAGGAACCGGGCACACAGTTCGGGGGTGCCGTGCTCGATGAGGGTGGGGCCCATGAGGTTCTCGCCCATGTGGTTCACCCGACCGGGGGCCTGGGCCCGGGCGTACTCCTCGGCCCAGATGATCTGCTGGCCGACGGTGGCGTTACGCCCGCCGTGCTCGACGGGCCAACCGAGGCCGATCCACCCCGCCTCGCCGAGGAGGCGCTCCCAGCGATCACGGATCTCGAAGCCGATCTCCTCGTCGCCCGGCCCGCCTCGCCCTTTGAGGGTGGCGTACTCCCCGACGATGTGATCGGCCAGCCACGCCTGGACGTCGGCGCGGAAGGTGTCGTCACCGACCGTCGAGACGTCGACCGGCAGGCCCATCAGGTGTTCGGCTTCTCGCCGGCCGCCGCGGCCAGGCGGCTGGCCTCGGCCATCTGGATGGCCTTGAGCGGTTCGGTACCCACGGTGCCCGGCAGCGAGGCGGCGATGGCCTCGGGCGTCCAACGACCTTCGGTGTACATGGCTCGCACCTCTCGTGGCTGGTCCCAGACGGCGATCGTGCCGCCGACCACCGAGTACACCTGACCGGTGACCTCCGATGCTTGGTCGGAGAGCAGGTACACCACCATCGGGGCCACGTCCTCGGGCTCGCCGTTCTCGGCCAGGGCCATGGGCACGTTGGCCGACATGCGGGTACGGGCCACCGGGGCGATGCAGTTGGCCCGCACGCCGTAGCGGTGCAGGCCGGCGGCAGCCGAGTAGGTGAGCGACACGATGCCGCCCTTGGCTGCGGCGTAGTTGGCCTGGGCCGTGGACCCGAGTGACCACACGCCGGAGGTGAACGACACCAGCGAGCCGCCACCGTTCTTGCGCATCCAGCCGGATGCGGAACGGAACACGGTGAACGTGCCCTTGAGGTGAACCCGCACCACGTCGTCCCACTCCTCTTCGGTCATGTTGAACAGCATCCGCTCGCGCAGGATGCCGGCGACGCAGACCACGCCGTCGATGCGCCCGTAGGTGTCGAGGGCGGCGGTCACGATGCCGTCTCCGCCGGCGATGGTCGACACGTCGCCGGCCAGGGCCAGGCCGGTACCACCGGCGGCGGTGATCTCGGCCACGACGGCGTCGGCGATCTCGCTGGAGGGCTCGGTGCCGTCGGCGGCCACTCCGTAGTCGGCCACGATCACGTTGGCGCCCTCGGCCGCGGCAGCCAGGCACACCGCCCGGCCGATGCCTCGGCCCCCGCCGGTCACGGCGATGGTCTTGCCCTCGAGGAAGCTGGTCATGTGGTGTCTCCTGGTATCGGCCGGGAGCGTCCCCACGGGCCAGCCGGACCGGCTCCCGCGTTTCTGACGCTCCATCAGATCAGCCGACGACAGTACCGCGACCCCGCCACCGCTTCCCACTCTGAGACCGGGCCCTTGCCTACGTGGCGGATGGGCCTCCGCACCGGCTCGGTCGAGCGATGGAAGATCTCAAACCCCTAGCCGCGCAGATTGCTCACGAGGTCGACGAGCGGTCGCCGAACGGCCAGGTAGTTCGGGCCGAGGAAGTCCTCGTCGGTGAAGGCGTAGTCACGGAAGTCGACGGAGTTCGGGAACACCTTTCCGACCACCATGTCGAAGCGGGCGAAGTACTCATAAAAATCTCTCAGCAAGAACCTCGATTCCACGTTGGCGAACCCGTACTCGACCTGCACAGCGTCGATCTGGGCGGCCTCGAGCATCGGTTCGAAGCCTGCGAGCACCTGTGGCTCCAGTCCTTCGACATCGATCTTGAGGAGGTCGATGTGGCTGATGTCGTTGGCTTCGCAGAACTTGGCCCCGGTGGTGACGCGGGCTCGAACCGGAGTCGGCTCGACCTGATGAAAGCGCTCGGCGACCTGCGGCACACAGGAGGACAGACCGGACTGACCCGGAATGCAGTAGACGGTCACCTCGGCTTCTTGGTCAGAGAGGCCACTCTGAACGGGGTTGATCGCCGATGCGCCAGTTGTCTTCGAAAGGAGGGTTTCGAAGGTCTCGGGCACGATCTCGAAGGCCCAGATCTGGCTTCTCGGCGCGGCCGCCGCCGCCATCAGCGACCACGAACCGTCGTTGGCTCCGACGTCGAAGATGACCGATTCTCGCTCGCCGAACCCTATTTGGATCACCCGGCGCTCGCCGTTGGTTTCCATGTCGTAGTTCAGGTTGACAACTGCGCGGTGAAGCTCTGAGGCCAACCGGTCGATCAGAGCGACAGCCCTGGTGTTCCGACGGGAAGCGAGGGCCGAGCTGACCGCAGCTTTCAGGTTCGACATCGTCGGGCGCCCCAGAATCCGTGGTGGAGAAGGCAGGACCTTAGCTGCGCCCATCCCGGCTCGAGTCGTTGGATCTGGTCAAGGGGGCGCTCTTACACCCTTCGGCTCGGGTGGGACCTCCACGAACCCTTCGACAACGGCACTTCCGTTGGGAAGCGGGGAATTCTCGGCTGCGTGACGGCCGGGGTATTCGATCCCCGTCTTCGACGCGGGTTCATGTCCCACTTCCATGGGGGTGCCCCAAGCTAGGCACCTCGGGTAATCCGCAGGACACCGCCGACCCGACCTCCACGCAAAGGTCAGGAAACCGTAGACCGCTTCCGCTGACGTTGGGCTGCGGCATAAGCCGCCCCGCCCAGGACAACAGCACCGAGTCCGACAACGACGAAGTCCGAAACCGACGAACCGGTGTACGGAAGCGCTCCCGATGGAGTCACAGGGCTCGCCCCCTCATCCCCGGCGCCGCCCTGGGTCAGCTGGGCGTTCAACGCAGCAAGGTAGGCGTCGAAGTCAATTACCCCGGTGACGGGATCAGTGAAGTCGCCGATGTCAACCGAAGTCTGCTGCGCACCAACCGGTGACGCCACGACCTGGGTCGCGAACCCGGCCGCCAACAACAAGGCTAAGGCCGCTACGGCAACTCTAAGTGCTCTCATCATCCGTCACGTCCCTTTCGTCCTCGACAACCTACCCCAACGAACCTGTGGTAGCAAGCACCGACCCGATCCGGACGACCGCACTCGAGGAACAACGTGGAAATCTACATTCCCGTCTATCGCCTCAGCGAGTCTGGCGGGGTAGAGCGTTACACGTGGCAGGTCGGGCTCGAGCTGGCGACTCGCGGACACCTCGTGACGTTCGTCGCCCCCACGCCCTCCACTCCGATCCCGCATGGCAGCCGTTTGATTCCGGTTCGAAGCCTCGGCTCCAAGCACACACTCAGTCATCTCGCAAACCTCGTCACGTTCGGAGTCAGGGGCACGATCCGGGCCCGTCATCGCCCGGCGGGGAGTGTGGTGTACCGCCCTCTGGGTGGGTCCTTCGGCGCGGGAGTGGTGACAGCCCACAGCTGCCATGCCGCCTGGCTCCGGGACCGCAACGCGGTCTTAGGCCGGCGACGACCGACTGTGCTCGACCGCATTCTGCTCGCGCAGGAGAGCCTCACATTTCGCGATCGGTCCACGACGCTCACGACGGTGTCCAAGACCTGCGCCGCAGATATCGCCTCCTTCTATGGCGTACCGAACCAGAGCATCGGTATCGCCCCCCCGGCAATCAACTCAACCGAGTTCCGGGTCCGCTCCTCCGACGAGCGACTCGAGGCGAGAGAATCGCTCGGTGTTGCCGATGATCACCTGGTGGTCGGCATCGTGGCCAATCACGCATTCACCAGAAAGCGCGTGGACTTGGCGATAGCCGCGGCAGCACGCAACGATGCCACCCTCCTGGTGGCTGGGTTGCCGGACGTGCACGAGAACATTCATCGCCGTCAGGCTCGGGATCTCGGGGCCGACGTACGGTTCCTCGGAGTCGTTCAGGACATGGTTGGCTTCTATCGAGCTCTCGATGTCTCTGTCCTGCCAAGCGTTTACGAGTCATACGGCATGGCCGCCCACGAAGCCATGGCCACCGGTGTCGCCACCATCGTGTCGAAATCATGCGGAGTCGCCTCCTTGTTCGAGGGTGGCGAAGCACTACTTACGACACGCGGGGACGTCGATGAGCTCTCCGACCGCATCGGAGCGCTCAGGGACGTCGAGGCGCGCGCCAGCCTGGCCGCCGCAGGAGCAGAGTGGGCTCACCGCCGGTCATGGTCGGATGTCGTCGACGAGCTTTTTCCATCCCTCGAGGCCGCGGCCGCGGCTTCATCGGAACGCTCGTTTCCTTCACGCTGAGGGGACTGCCGCCCATCGGCGGCGTGGGTCATCTGCCCGATCAAGAGCTCGAAGAGGGCCCCGGCCAGCAAGAGCGCACAAACGCGTCCGGCGCTGTTGGCGAGCCCTCGGTTCGAAACCCAAGTGACGCCAAACGGCTCGAGAGCGGGGCCGAACGGCGGGAAGTACGCAATCACGGCAAGGCCCAGAGCCCCAAGGGCGGCCGCCACCAACGTCCGTGGGGTAACCAACCGACGCCAGAGAAGGAAGGTGGCGGTGAGTCCAAGTAGGAGACCCGCTCCACCCGACACGCCAACGCACAGCGCGATGAACAGCAATCGACATGCGTAAGCGGCGACTGGGGAGAGCGGACCAGGCGTTGGCAAGCGAATTCGCCGTCCACGCGGGCGCGGATCGACCAGCAGCAGGATGAAACACACGAACAGGGTGACCGAGGAAAGAGCCACGAGCACCACGAAGAACCGCTGGGGGGCATACCTCACATCCACCGTCGTGGCTCCCTCCCCCACACGGAACGCCGCCTGGACGTCCAGAGTGGTCGGGCTCTGAGGCCCTTCATTTCCCACGGTTGCGCGCCAAGCCGGCGTGGCGGCAGCTCCCGAAATGAGCCAACCGCCGCCTCCGGCGGCGTCGACGGTGATGTCGAGCCGCGTCGAAGAACGGGAGTTGACCGTCGCAATCGAGGCCTCGCCCGAGGAGCTTGGCGAGCGACCCGCAGAGACAAGGTCGAGGGAGTCGAGGGTCAGGGAGCCCTCGGATGACTGATCGTGCCAACCCGCCCCCAACTCGAGTGGGTTACACACCTTCAACGAAACTGCCTCACCGGCGAGCAGCGCAGCCACCTCGCCGCTGGCCGACACCGGTAGAGAGGTGCCGTCGAGCTGGAGGATGCCCGGACGGCAACCCTCGTTCAGCATCACCGCAAGGGCCGAGTTGGGTGTGCCGTTGACCTGGACCTCGAGAACGCGGGGTGCGGGTCCCGACGGGTCCCCTGACACGACGGACACCGAGAGCTGGTCGGTCGCCGCGCCAACGGGCACTCTCACCTCGGCAACACAGACCGCCGCGTTGATGATGCACTCACCGCGCAGGTCGGCGGCTGATGAGACCGTACCGTCCGGCAAGGCCACCTCGACCGACTTCACGGCCCCAGCGTCTCCCTCCAGGATCACGGAGAGCTCCCGCACGGTCTGGCGCGCAAAGGTCAGATCGAGTCGCCCGGATCCGTCCGCCGGTGGGGCCCAACCGGTGGCCAGTTCCCCGTCAGCGGCAAAGAGCCCTGAACCGCTCAGCTGTCCGCCCGCGCGATCGGTGGCCGCTGCGGTAACCGGGGCACTCACGAGTCGTGCCAACTCTGCGTCGCTCGTGACATCCGTGGCCCGAAACGTGCCCGAGGACGCAAAGACCCGCGTACTGGGCACCAAGAATCTCCTTCGCAGTGAGGGTTCAGGGTCGAGCGGGTCTGCCCGCAGCCGGAAGAGGCTGTAGGAAAGCTCGGCCTGTTCGAGCAGCGCGGCAATCTCGGGATCCCTCTGCGCGGAGTCAGCCACGTCCGTGGGCAGTTGGATGGTCTCGCGCAAGTCAAGACCATCGGCACTCACCTCCGCGAAGCCGAACGCGCCCACTCCGCTGCCTTCGACCCCGGTGATGATCACGCTGAACGACGATGTCAGGCCAGGTGGCGCCTGAGCCACCCCCACCCCACCGTCGAAGACGAAGGAACTACGTGCCCCCCCCGCCAGCACCAACTCAGCGCCGGTAACGCGCCTCCCAGCGCCAACGCCCGTGCCGTCAACAATCCGCACCTCAGAGAGCTGCTCCGGTTCGACGAAGGTGAAGCGGAGACCCTGTCGCTGGAAGGGAAGACCCGATCCCGTCAACCACGCCGTGGTCGGGTTACCGTCCGTCGTCGCCGCCGGCCGCTGAGCCAGTAACGGATCGGTCAGACCACTGGCGTTCACCTCGGCGATCCTCGACCCATCACCGTAGGTTGCGACGCTTTGCGTCGCCGGGTCCGCAAACAGGTCCGCGCCGTCTACCGTCGCCGGAATTGCGCCACCGCTCAGTGTGTCGAGGGCCGGCAGGCGCCGGCGATTGGTGTCAGTGATCCAAACCGAACTGCCAGAGCGGAGAGCTTCGGCCAGCGTCTTATCGTCGAGCTGGCCCGAGTACTGCAATGGCGAACCGGAAGAAAACACCCCGTCGCCGGCCAGCTCGAGCCACGCCTCGCCGTCGCCGGAGACCACCAGCGATCCACCGGGTGGCGCCACGCGCACCGGGTCGTCGACACCTCGGACGCGGTAGATCTCCACGGGTGTGCGGGCAATCGTGGCTGAGTCGGCAGAGGAAGGGATGTTCTCGCCGGGCGCGCCGAATGTGGCGACCCGCTCCACGTCAGGGTCGTTGCGCACCGCGTCGAGCTGTGAGGCCGGAACACTTCCTGAGCGGGCGGGATCGAGGTCGTTGCGGATCACCAGATACCCGACACCAAGCCGCGAGGCCACTGGGCGGAGACTCCCAGGGGTGAACTGACCGAAGGAGAGCTGCCGGGACAACGCGGCCACCAGGTTGCTCGCGGCCGGGGGGCCCAGAGGAAACGTGTCATCCAGAAGGAAAGACCGCTCCAGGAGGGAGGGGAAGATGTCCCCTCGCGCAGGGGTTCCCCACGTATACGCCGGGGCACGTGCGGATGGGAGAACGAACGCCCGAGCCGCGCTCGGCTGCGCGTCGAGCCACTCCGTCGCCTCGTACCAGTACGACGGGATCGAAGCCATCCGGACAGAGCTCGGGCCGTAGAGAGCCCCGGTCCAAAACGGCGACGACGTCGCCAAGAGAACAGCCACGACAGCGAGACCGACTATCCATCGACCCACCGGACGACCAGCCAACCGCTTCAACGCCTCCTCGGCGGCCACGCCAAGTAACACCCCGACGGCAATGACGACGCCAGCCCCCGCCTTGTAGCCGCTTCGGAGCACAAACGTCGACGGCAATTGTTCGTAGGACTGAAGGAGGAGCCATCCGAGGGGCGGAGGCGAGAAGTAGGGAAACGTTCCCACCATGGCCGCCGCGCTGACGAGCAGGATCAAACCGAAGAGGACCCTCGGCCTCCACTTCGTCCAACCGACCGCCCAAAATGCCGCGGCCAGCGGCAGGAAGGTCACAATGATCATCAATGGGTTGACGAAGAAGACGCGTGCATAGCCAAGGGTCGCCCTGCCTGCCCACGTGAAGTAGAGAAGCCACCCTCCCAGCCCGCGGAAGCTCTCAAGCCAGCTCGAGCTCTGACTCACGGTGGCCGCCGACTCCGTGAGCGCGACAGTCCGACCGAGGCTCTGCGAGCCCGCCACGAGTTGCGCCATCGACGGCAGGAACACCAGCAGGGTGAGCGATCCCGCTCGTATCGCGAACGCGAACACCGAGCGAAGGGCAGCCTGCCGCGTGAGCCACAGGTACAGCACGAGCGGTAGCACCGGAAGAGCAGCGAACAGCAGAGCCGGGACGTTCAGCGACCCCGCCAGGAACACCAGGATGGCGGTGGCGGCAGCCCACCGCCACCGGGATGGCGTCGTCACGCCCCGGTACACGGCGAGAAGCAGCCATGGGGCAAGTGCGGCGTTGAGGAACAGCCACGATGGCAGGAGATAGCCCACGGTGAAGGGGGAGGCCACGAACCAGAGGCCGGCAAGCAGCGGAGCGAGCCACGAACGGGGGCGGAAGGCCCGACAGACGAGGGCCATGCCGATCCCACCCCCGGCGATCAGGGTGGCGTGAAAGATCCGCTGGGCGAGCCAGGGACTCGCCCCGAGCAGACGAACGAACCAGACATACGCGTATGTGGCCGGCGAGTATCCCTGGCGTGCACCACCGAGGTCGCGCCCGGAGATCCATGTGCTGAAGGTTTCCGAAAGAGCGCGCCCGGGATTCCAGTAGAGAACGAATCTGTTGTCGCTGACCCACCAGCCATGATTCGTCGAGAGTACGAGCGCCACTGCGGCTGCGACGATCACCGCAGAAACCGCCGCCATCGGTGGCAACCTCCGAGGAACGAGGCGGCTCACGGCGCTAATGTACTGGCCCGGGCCGCGAGGTCGCGACTCCGCAGCACCAGCGATACCACCCCAGCGACGGCGGTGCCCGCGACCCACGCGACCGCCGTGCCGGCGACCCCGTGGCTGCGGGTCAAGGCCAGGGCCAGAGGTAGGCAGGCGACTGACGCGGCAACGCCGATCGCGACCGAGAGGTACGGGCGCTCACGCGCACGAGCATCCGACATGCAGAGGACCACCACGCACCACGGGACGGCTCCGGCCATGAACCACGGCAGCAGTGCGGACGTCTCGGAGAAGTCTTGTCCGTAGATCACCGGGACAAGAAGGGCGACGAAGAAGGATGCGGCGAACGCCAGCACACTTATGGCGCCGACGAGCCGCACCGCCAAACGGAACTGGGCTCCCACATCGGCGCCACCTCGTCCGCCTTCGATCAGCATCGAATAATACGCGGCTTGAGGCACGAGGAAGATGGCTCCCATGATTCCCCAAGCCACGAAGAAAGAACCATATGTGTCCGCCGGCACATTGACGAGAACGATGACGGGCAGAACCACGATCGGAGCATTCATCGCCAGCGCGCTCACATACGCGAATCCTGCGAACTGCGTGAGACGCTGGCGATCCGTGAGACGGACACCCGTTCTGCGATCTCGTAGTGAGGCCACGAGAGCGAACACCGCCGCGACCACCCCGAAGGTGGCATCGGGGATCACCACGGCGAGGAACACACCGACTGACCCCATCGGCGCCAGTAGAACCAGCAGCAACAGCTTCATCACCGCCGCCGAGGAGACACGGCCGATGAGTAGACCACGCCTCTTCATAGCAGCCAGCCGCACATCGAGGATCTGGACGCTCGAGAGGGCGCCGCTCGCCAACACGAACAGGGTCAGCCCGCCGATCGCGTCGGCTGATGGTCGATCACGCAGCACGAGCGACCAGTAGATCGCGGCTCCGATCATGGTCGTACCGATCGTGATCAGCGCGGCGAGAACGTAGCGGAGCCTGTCCTGTGCGTTCCGCCGAACAGCGAACCGGCTGACCATGGCCACCAGACCGAAGTTCGTGAGGTACATGACGAAGTAGGCGGAACTCATCAGTGCCGCGGCCTGCCCGACGCTCGTGGCGTCGGTCGTGCGAGCCGCGGTGAGCCAGACGGCGAACCCACCCAGCGCCTGGATGATCATGGCGATGAGTATCGAAAGCGCGCTGCGGAGCAGATGCGCGTGCCCGGAAGCTGTCGCCCTGACCCGGCTGATCGCCCCCACAAGCCGGCTCGATGATTCGCTCTGCACCCTCGTCACGAACCAAACTCCTGCTTGTCGCAGCGACGTCCCGAGCATACCGACTGCGCCCACCGCCTCCGAGAACCATCCGGGAGCGAGTCATCGCCGAGAGCTGCAGAATGCCATCCGCAGCCCTGCGTCGATCCGAGCCTGTCTCTCCCTTGCCTAGTCGAGAACCGTGCCTCGCCGAGTCGGCTCGGCATACTCGACCCGGCCGTGTCAGCGCCGGTAGGAGTGAAGAAGGCTGGGCACGCGGCGCTACCGGGGACCACGAAGCAACGCATCGCCGCGAGGCTCGATCGCTGGGATGCGGTCCCTGTCACACCGCCGCCACTCGACCCCACCCTCGAGCGCTCCCTCCGCAAAGAATTCGAGCCTGACATCACCTACGTCGAACAACTCTGCGAAATCAGGCTCGAGCGCTGGAGGATTTCCGAATCAACAGAACGCTAGGTCCGCTCGATCAGCAACGGGTTCTGCAATGCCCGGTTGTTGGGACCGACGAAGACGCTCCCTGGTGCCGCAAGCCTCTCGTCCACCAAGAGGTCGAGCCGGAACGTGTCGGACTGGCAGGTACCGAAGTCAATGCCATTGACGCCCGAGTTCGAGTTGACCTTGAATGTTGCGGTGTTGCCTTCGACCACCAGACTCCCGTTATCGGGCGAGTCGACAGTGAGGGTGGCACGATTGATAGGGTGTGAGGTCGTGAGGCGAATCGTGTAGTCGGTGGCGGGAATACCGCTGCGCACCCGTGCGCTCCATCCGCTTGGATTGCCCCAGAAGAAGAAGCCCGCATCCGACGTCGCATCGAGTGCCATCGGCCTGCCGTTGTAGAGCTTCGGCCACTCACCCTGCTGACAGAGCTTGGCCGCAGCGTCTTCAGACTGCACCACAGTCGTCGGGGCTGCCACCCCACCGCCGTCAGAACCTGAGGAGGACCTTGCCACCACGACGACAGCTACGAGAACGACGGCAACAACGGCAATCGCTACCCACAGCACCCACCGTCGGGACCCAGCCTGACTCTCGGGCGACTCTGGCGTAGGCGACTCGGACTCCGACCAATCACCGGGGATAGGGGTCGGGTCAAACGGTCCGGTCACTCGTACCCTCCAACAACAATCGTTACAGCTAGGATAGCATCACTCGATCACCTACACGATCAAGTGCGTCTATTCGGGCGCCGAGAACAAACCGCCCTGGTCAGTTTTCGGGCGGCGTTCACAGCGGGCCATGGTGTTCGGCCAGGCTGGATCTTCGTCGTTCTGATGGGCTGACGATGACCGTCGGAGCATGCACAGCATTCAGATGCCCGCTGCGGCCGCAGGCTGCTGCCTCAAGCCACAGGAGTTCTCGCACGATGCAGTTGAGGTACTCCGCAGCTGATCCTGTTGCCTACCCCGGCATACTCAACTTCGGGGACGAGCTCAATCGGTTCATCGTCCCCAACCTGCTGCCGGGCTACTTCGACGCTCAGTACGAGGACGTCGATTTGCTCGGCATCGGAACGATCCTCGGGATGCTGGTTCCTCCGTCCGGGCCGGAACGCCAGACCATCGTCTTCAGTTCCGGCCTCGGTCTCGGAAGTGCCAAGGGAGGTTACGGGGTAGCGCCGAGGTCCAACTCGAACCTCGATGTGGTCTGCGTCCGGGGGCCCTACACCGCTGCGGCGATGGGGCTACCAGCGTCGAAGGCGGTGGTAGACGGAGCTGTGCTTCTTCGGCACCTCATCACCGACGCAGCGCCACCTGGTTCAGCTCCCGTCTTCGTGCCTCACATGTGGAGTGTCCTCGCCGGCGGTGGGGCGTGGGAACGAGTCTGCCGCGAAGCGGGTTTGCGCTACATAGATCCATTGACTGGTGACATCTTCGGAACCATCGATGCCATCCGGGGCGCACCCTTCGTGGTCGCTGAAGCAATGCATGCGGCGATCGTGGCCGAAACCTTCGGAGTTCCTTGGATTGCTGTCGCAACGAATCGGACGATCAACGAGTTCAAGTGGCAGGACTGGTGTCGATCAATGGGCCACGCCTATTCCCCGGTTCACCTCCCGAAGCTCTTCGCAAGTGAGAACGTGACGAAGGAGATTGCGAGGAGGCTACAACGCTCACACTGCCCCATGCCTCTCGTGAAGGCTGCAAGAGCCTACGAGCGAACTGTGGGTGCCCGTCGCTTCCGCGATGCGCATGCCGGCCTGAAGGCGATCATGACCTCCAGCGACTTCGTGCAACCCGACGAACGGCTCCTTGCGACTCGTCTTGATCAGCTGTTCACTTGTCTGGACGACATTCGAGCACGGTATCCGCTTGCCTGATGCCCGAGTCGAAGTCCGGCTGGGGGAGCGACGAGGGCGGAGAAGTCCTGCCACTTGAGTGGCGATGTCGTTGGTGGCCTCGAAAGCAGCCCAGACCAATAACCGGCTCTTCGGAGTTCAGCGGGGTGTGACCGTGGCGAGTAGGTCCCAGTTGGGTCGGCCGGCGTAGAGCAGGACTCGGATCCGATAGTGGCGGAACTTGCGGAGTCCGAACCCGATCCTCTTGATGCGCTTGATGAGGTTGTTCGTCGCTTCGGTGGGTCCGTTCGTGACGTGGGCGGTGTGCCAGGCAACGATGTGGTCGCGCCAGCGGCGTAGCGTCCCGGCGAGCGAGCGGACCTCGGGTGGCATCGACTCGTCGGCCATGTCGACGATGAGCTCGTCGATGAACTCGCCGGCTTGGTCTGGATCGGTGATGGCGTAGAGGCTGCGGATGGTCTCCTTGGCGTGCCAGGTCATCCGGACCTCGCCGTTAGGGTCGCCGGCCTCGAGCAAGCTGTCGAGCTTGGTGTTGCCGTTGTCGTCGAGGCGTTCGTGGCCCTTGGTGAGTAGCCGTCGGGACCGGTAGAGCGGGTCGTCTTTGCGGCCCCGATGACCGAGCGTGTCGTTCTGGACGCGGCGTCGGCACTCGTCGAGCTTGGTGTTGGCGTGCTTGACGACGTGGAACGGGTCGGCGACCTGGGTGACGTGGTCGAGGCTGTCGTTGAACACCTTGCGGTACGGGCCGGACATGTCCAACACGCCGTAGCGGATGGCCTTGCGCCACGCAGCAGGCCGGGCGTCGATCCACTCCGAGACGACCTTGGCGGTGCGGCCCTCAATGACCTCGACCAGCCGGCTCTGCTGGCCCGGGCGGCCGACGTCAACGACTGACGTGCACCACTGCTTGTGGTGTCGAGGCCCCTCACGGAAGAACAGCGTCTCGTCCAAGCCCAACGCGTCGACGTCGCCGACCCGGTCGGTGTCGGCGGCCAGGAGCGCTTCGCCGTACGCGACAACGGCGTCGTTCACGGTGTGCCAGTCACAGCCCAACTCGACGGCGACCTCGTTGACCGACCGTCCAACCCGGCCGACCTGCACTGTCGCCCACCGCCCGGCCCGATCCGTCAACGCAGCCCGCGGCCACGCAATCCGCGGGTCAACGATCGTCCACGACCCCGCCGGACACGCTGCCTGCGCGCAGCGCCACCGGTGCTTGTGCCACACCAACCGGGTCGGCCGCCCGAAGCACGGCAAGTCCACGAACTCGACCGCGGGCCGGTCCTTGACCTGGGCGCGGACGCCGCACTGGCGACACCAACCCTGATCGATCCGGGACTCGACATGCACCCGAATCGGGCAGCCAGGTTCGTCGTGCACGCCACGGACGTTCACCTCAGGCAAGCCGACCAGCAGCTCGCACACGCGCGTAGGGTTGGACTCCACAGGGGCTCTCCGGACTCGATCGGCGTAGGAACCACCGATTCTGTTGAGTCCCTGTGCCGCGCCCGCAAACGCTCAGCTCACCGCCACCCCGCCCAGATCCGAAGAGCCGATTTGCCCTGCCCGTCCGCAATGTCACCCGCGGGCTTGTTGTCAGCACGCTCGACGGCTCGTAGATCGCCTGGTAGACGGACTCCGGCGCCAGGTGGAGGTCTGGGCGACCGGGTCGAGATCCCGTGCACGTACGCCTCCATCACCACTGCGTAGAGGGCCTGGTCGATGCGGCGGCGCGGCTCGAGGATCTCAGGAAAGAACGACCCCTTGCGCAGCTTCGGGATCCCCAACTGCAGATCACCGGCCTTGGTCGACAGCACCCGAGGCCGGTGCCCGTTGCGATGCGTGGTGCGAGCATCGGCGCGTTCTTAAACGCCGGCACCGATCTTCGCGGAGACCTCCACCTCGATCAGCTGTTGAAGGGCCCACCGGGCGAGCTCGCGGACCAGGTCGGTCCCCTCGCCGGTCGTGAGCGCGTCGAGCAGGTCAGAAACGGCAGAATCATCAAGAGCCACCGGCGTGTTCTCCTTGGTGTGCACTTGTCGGTACACACCGAGCATCACGCCGGTGGCTCAACTGCCGGTGGACCCAAACCCCACCACGCCAGGGGACTCATGCTCCCGTCGCTACCTGCAAGCGAGAAGTGCAACGCAGCCTTCGATCACCGCGGAGGGGCGGAGATCTCAGCAATCCAATTAGTGGTGTCTCGACCTTGACGGATGAATCCTCGGACGACACAGCGCTCTCTCGTCCCAAAGCTCTCCGGAATCGAGAGGTCAACTGCATGAAATGACCGCTCGTTCGGCGCGAAGGCCAGAAAACTGTTCGGCACTGCCGGCACCACTTTGACCAGATCGAACCGACTCCACTGATACCAGTTTCGAGTTGCGCCCAGCCCTAAGGCTAATCCGATTCGACTGCGTTCAAGTGTTTGATAGAAACGTTTTGGTAAAAACTCTATCCCCCGAGCAAGCCACGTGATTGGCTTCAGACGTTCGACCCTCACTCCGGGCTTAGGACGGCAAAGAAACGTCCCGAACTGGGCAAGCTCATCGGTACTCGTGAGGTAGGTCTGGAAGGTCACGATCTTGCTTGGGACGTCAGGGTGGGGGGCAATCGCATACCCTGGCAAGTCGATCTGAAGATCGAAGACCGTTGAGTAGTCGGTGGCACCGTTCGCGAAGTAGGCACGCTTCGCCGCAGGAATTGCGGGTGTCTTGCTGCCCTCTTGTGCTGAGAAGGCGTCGAGGAGCGCCCGCGCGAACGCAGGAGAGCTGAACGCCTTGTGGATGACCCCAAGCACGCCGTCATCGGCCTGCATGCCAAGATAGGCATATCCGAAGTCCGAACGGCCCCCTCTACCCGTCAAGGAGTACCCGGTTCCCGGATAGCTGACCTTGGTCAACTCGGACTTCGGAGGGATCGCTATCAACGCTGCTTCATAAAGGGCGCTCGGGAGTAGCTCTTGGATAACGACATGAGGAAACGGGTCCTGTACTACCGGGGCCGCGAGGACTTTCGCCACGATCATCTCGACGAGTTCCACTTCTGTCCACCTCATTAGGCTACGCCCTTCATCCGAAGCTGACGAAGAGCCCGGGTCAGACGACGACCCCTGGAAGTGAGCGGGAGCACCTCGGGCACGTGCGGCGACGACGTCACGACTTGGTAGAGCGACCGACGATCAGGTGTGCTTCCCAATCCACTCGGATCGCGAAGAAGGTGAGCCAGTAGGACCGTCGACACCCCGGACTCCTCCAGCCAATCGACATGAGCTCGCTTTTCGGACTTGGACTCCCCGGTGTACTCGTCGAAGAGAAGCAGACTCCCGGTGCGTAGCAGAGGCGTCAGCCACTGCAGTGCACACAGAGTCGAGGAGTAGAGGTCTGCGTCCAGTGAGGCCAGAGCGACGGGTCCCACCTCATCGGCGAGGTCGGGCGTGAGTGAGTCCTCGAAGTAGCCCTGCACGATGCTCACTCCGAGCAATCGGGGTGGCTTGCACGCAAAGGTGCCGGGCGCAAGATTCTCGTACTGCTCGCTCAAGCCCTCGAAGGAATCGCACGCGTAGAGCCGCTTGCGCGGACGGAGCGCCCGAACGATCTCCTCAGTCCACATTGCGCGCCGGAGGTTTCGGGTCGATGACCCGTCGGCCACGCCAAACTCGATGATGTTTCCAGGAAGGCGGTACGCGCTCCGAACCGCAAGATCGAGAATCGCATTGCGCTCGACCGGAAGAATCCGCCCTGACAGCTCGGACCACTGAACACCTTCAACGAACTCCGACTCTGGTGACACCCACGACCCCTGGTTGCGTAGCCCTTCGAGGCCATTAAGGGTACTCGCGACGGAGTGCGACAGTGCGCCGATGAGCGTCTCGTGGATCCCAGTCGGGACCAGGATGCCGACTCACCCAGCGGGAACCGAAAGGAGAGAGATGACCGCCGTCGGTCAGCCGCTGCTGCCTACACCCCACTGACCGCGGAGCGGCATCATCGTCGAACAGACTCGGCAGGCGTGAATCCGAGGAGTGAATCGGACTGGGTTCCCCGGTGTCGCTCGCCAGCGTGATGGGACCACCGTTTCGCCAGTGGCATGGGACCGTGTCGGGGTCTTCTGCGTCGGCGGGGTGATGATGGTGGCCGCCGCTGCGGGCGTCAAGGGCGGCGTGGTTC
>Ga0105054_10005073_pt1 | contig 19174 bp, 19 predicted proteins | sample BON02_FD_78091 | JGI IMG/M metagenome (GOLD analysis project Ga0105054, IMG submission 78091) | Freshwater microbial communities from Lake Bonney liftoff mats and glacier meltwater in Antarctica - BON-02 (megahit assembly) | ecosystem: Environmental > Aquatic > Freshwater > Ice > Glacier...
CCATGCGGAATGATGAATTTGAGCGTGGGGAAATCGGTGAACAGATCGCTGGTGAGGCACTGCATGAAGGCGGTGGTGTCGGCGTTCAGGTAGTGCGCGCCGGTGGTGTGAAAACAGGCGTTGCAGCTGGTGCTCACATGGATCATGGCGGGGATGTCGTGCTCCACCATTTTCTCGTAAAGCGGGTACCAAGACCGGTCGCTCAAGGGCGGCGAGGTCCAGTGGCCGCCCGAGGGATCGGGGTTGAGGTTGATGCCCACGTTGCCGTAGTCGCTCACGCAGCGCTCCAGCTCGGGAATGCAGGTGGCGGGGTCTACGCCCGGGCTTTGCGGCAGCATCGCCACCGGCACGAAATGCTCGGGAAACAGCTGGCTCACCCGGTAGCAAAGTTCGTTGCAAATCGCCGCCCAGGTGCTGGAGACCTGGAAGTCGCCAATGTGGTGCGCCATGAAACTGGCGCGTGGGCTGAACAGCGTGATGTCGCTGCCGCGCTGTTTCATCAGCCGCAGCTGGTTGGTCTCTATCGACTCGCGCAGCTCATCGTCGCTGATTTTCAGATCCGACACCTTGGGCTTCAAGGCCGCGTCCTGGATGCCGGCGATCTGGGCGTTGCGCCAGGCCTCCAGCGCTTTCGGTGCGGTGGTGTAGTGGCCGTGGCAATCGATGATCAGGGTCGGTTTCTGGCGCATGCGGGCATCCGTGACGGGAAAAGGTGTGCTTATTTTGACCAATGCAGCAGCCAGCTGCCAGCCCAGCCAGGGGCTAGCAGCTATCGCAAGGCGCGATACCTATCATTGAGAGATAAAGAAAACAGCAAAACACACCATGGACCTCAAGCAACTTGAATACTTCGTGCGCGTGGCCGAGCTGGGCAGCTTCACCAAGGCGGCGCAGGCGCTGGACGTGGCCCAGCCCGCCCTCTCGCGCCAGGTGCGGCTGCTGGAGGTGGAGCTGCGCCAAAACCTGCTGCTGCGCAACGGCCGCGGCGCCAACCCGACCGAGGCCGGCACGCTGCTGCTGGCGCACGCACGCGGCATCCTGCACCAGGTGGAGCGGGCCCGCGAAGAGCTGGGCCGGGTGCGCGGCGCGCTGGCTGGGCGGGTCGCCATCGGGCTGCCGCCCAGTTTGTCTCGGGTGCTCGCGGTACCGCTGATGCGCGCCTTTCGCCAGCAGCTGCCGCAGGTGAGTGCCTCCATCAGCGAGGGGCTTTCGGTCAACATGCAGGAATGGCTGACCAACGGCCGGCTGGACATCGCGGTGCTCTACAACGCGCAACCGGCGCCGGGCCTGGAAATCGGCCTACTACACGAGGAAGAGCTGGTGCTGGTGCAGGCGCGGCCGCCCGGCCTGCCTCCACCCCTAACCAACGGGGCGGCTTCCGGCCCGATTCCCATGCGCGAGATCGCGGCGCTGCCGCTGGTTATTCCGAGCCGGCCCAACGCGATTCGCATGCAAGTGGAGGCCGAGCTGGCAAACCTGGGCTTGCGCCCGCAGGTGGCGCTCGAGATCGACGGCGTGGCCGCCATCCTCGATCTGGTAGCCGACGGCGCCGGCGCCGCCCTGCTTTCGCACAACGCGGTCAGCAGCTCGAAAAGGCCTTCGGCCTACCAGGTGCGCACCATCGTAGAGCCACCGCTGCGCACCCGGTTGTGTCTGGCGATCAGCTCGCAACGACCCGCCACCCTGACCCAGCAGGCGTCGCTGAAGCTGCTGCAAAAGACCGCCCTTCAGTTGCTCCAATCGGCCTGAAAGCACCAGACCATGCGGGCTCCAGCCCGATCGGGATTTTGGGGTTGACAGGAAAAGCAGGCAACGCGATAATATCGACTGTCATCTGCTGTCATTTGTGTCGAATTATTTCGGCGCTGCTTGGACTAACCCTTTTGATGTCATCAATTGGGCAGTCAAGCGCTGCTGCAGCAGCCTTCGAACCAGGCGCTGGTTAACCCATTTATTTCTGGCGCCGCTTCGATCAAGGACCTTTCAGGTTGCTTGACTTCTTTTGTAGGCCGCCCGCCATGGGAGGCCGCCTGATCCGCTTCGGCGTCAGCAGACGTGTTTTGGGGTGGATCTGAGTCGGGGCTGTGCCTTTTCCGAAGGTGTGGTCCCGGCCAGCACCAGGGATCCCAACGCATGAGCAGTCCGCAGCCAGAAGCAACACCCACCGGCCAGCCCCTCCATTTCCGCAGCGCCAGCGCGCGCGATGGCGCGCCCTTGTGGCGTTTGGTGCAAAACACCGGCGCGCTGGAACCCAACACACCCTATGCCTACCTGCTGCTGGCCAGCGATTTCGGCAGCACCTGTCTGGTGGCCGAGCAAGACGGGCAGGTGCAAGGCGCGGTGATCGGCTACCACCCCCCCGAGCAGCCCCGCACCGCCTTCGTCTGGCAGGTCGGCCTGATGCCCGCCCTGCGCGGCAAGGGCCTGGGACTGGAACTGCTGCAGCGCTGGATCGCCCTGCCCGCCAACCTGCAATGCGAATGGGTCACCGCCACGGTGGCAGACGACAACACCGCCTCGCAAGCCCTCTTCAAGCGCTTTGCCGCAGTGCACGGCGCGCCCTGCGAGGTACGGCCCCACTTCACCGCCGACCTGTTCCCGATGGAGCATCCGCCGGAGCCGTTGTACCGGATCGGTCCGCTGCAGCGCACACCCGTCGCCACAGAGCCGCAGACCGCAGCGGCGTCCGGTGTTGCCTGAATCCGCGACGCCACCCTTTTTTCTCGTCCCTGCATTTCCCACAACAAAGGAGTCCCCATGAAAAATCTTTTTGAACAACACGAGTCCGAAGTCCGCGGTTACTGCCGCAATTTCCCGGCTGTTTTCACCACCGCCAAAGGCGCCTGGATGACCGACCAGGACGGCCGCCGCTACCTTGATTTCTTCGCTGGCGCTGGCGTCATGAACTACGGCCACAACCCCGACAAGCTCAAGACCGTGTTGATCGAGTACCTGCAGAGCGACGGCATCACCCACACGCTGGACATGTACAGCAGCGCCAAGCGCGATTTCATCGAGCGCTTCCAGCGCGTGATCTTGAAGCCGCGCGGCCTGGACTACAAGATGCAGTTCCCCGGCCCCACCGGCACCAATGCGGTAGAAGCAGCGCTCAAGCTGGCGCGCAAAGTCACCGCGCGCGAGCAGGTGGTGAACTTCACCAATGCCTTTCACGGCATGACGCTGGGCGCCCTGGCCGTGACCGGCAACGGCTTCAAGCGCGCTGGTGCTGGCGTGCCGCTGCAGCACACCTCATCGCTGCCGTTTTGCGGCTACATGGGCGACGGCCTGGACACGCTCGATTACTTCGAGGCCATGCTGAAGGACAACGGCAGCGGCCTGGAAACGCCGGCTGCGGTAATTCTGGAAACGGTGCAGGCCGAAGGCGGCGTCAACGTCGCGTCCACCGCCTGGTTGCAGCGTCTGCGCAAGATCACGCAGGAACACGACATCGTGCTGATCGTTGACGACATCCAGGTCGGCTGTGGCCGCACCGGCAAGTTCTTCAGCTTTGAAGAAGCGGGCATCACACCCGACATCGTGACCCTGTCCAAATCGCTCTCGGGCTACGGCATTCCGATGGCGCTGGTGTTGATTCGGCCCGACCTCGACCAATGGGCGCCAGGCGAGCACAACGGCACCTTCCGTGGCCACGCACCCGGCTTCATCACCGCCACCAAAGCGCTCGACTATTGGGAAAACAACGGGCTGGAAATGGCAGTGATGCACAAAAGCAAGATCGTCAAGGAACGGTTGCTCGCCATGGTCGAGCGCCTGGGCGTGAAAGCCGAGGTGCGCGGTCGCGGCTTGATCTACGGTGTGGCGTTTGAAGACATAACACTGGCCAACCAGGTGTCACAAGCCTGTTTCGACGCCGGCATGGTGGTCGAGACCGCTGGCATGCAAGACCAGGTGCTCAAGCTGCTGCCCAGCCTAACCATCAGCGAAGAAGACCTCACGCTCGGCCTCGACACGATCGAAAAAAGCCTGGCCATGGTGCTCCAGCGCAACGCCGGGCACGGCACAAGCCACCACACCGCAAAAAGCGCTCAAACCATCGAGACAGCAAAGACGGCCGAGACGGCCGAGATGGCCGAGACGGCCGAGACGGCCGAGACCGCTGACATTGCGCTCATTTCGGTCTGAGTGGGCAAACCTCCAACAAACGAAAAACAAGAAAACAGGAAAACACCATGATCGTCAAACACCTCGACCAGATCCTCGGCACCGAATCCGATGTGGACACCAACGGCTGGACCAGCCGGCGCCTGATCCTGAAAGACGCGGGCATGGGCTACTCGGTACACGACACCGTGATCAAGGCCGGTGCCGAGCTCGACATGCACTACAAAAACCACCTGGAAACCGTGTACCTCACCGAAGGTGCAGGCGAAATCACGGATCTGGCCACCGGCCAGACATACCCGCTCAGCGTGGGCTCGATTTACGCACTCAACCAGCACGACCACCACATCCTGCGCGCCAACAAGGGCACGCACATGCGCATGGTCTGCGTGTTCAACCCGCCGATCACCGGCAAAGAGGTACACGACGAATCCGGCGCCTACGCGCTGGTTGACTGAGCCGGGCGCCAACAAAAAAGGAACAGAACCATGACAGAAACCACCCTAAAACAGCAGGCCAGTGGCAAGCCACACGCCACCGTACCCGACCGCTACCGCTCGCGTCACGCCCCCCGCGCCAGTATCACCAACCGGCTCGACCCGGTGGTGCATGGCCGCGCCGAGACCGGTCCGCTGGACGCGGGCCAGCTCGGCTTCTACCAAGACAACGGATACCTGAATTTGGACCAGCTGTTCAGCCCCACCGAGCTTGCGGTTGGCTTGGCAGAGCTGCACCGCCTGCGCAGCGACGAGGCGGCCAAAGACACGCCCGAGGCGGTGATCGAACCCCAGAGCCGCGAACTGCGCTCCATCTTTGCGGTGCACCAGAGCAGCGAGGTGTTGCAGGCCCTGTGTCGGCACCCGCGCTTGGTGGCGATTGCGCGCCAGCTGCTTGGCAGTGAGGTGTATATCCACCAGTCGCGCATCAACTACAAGAACGGTTTTCGGGGCAAGGAATTTTTCTGGCATTCGGATTTCGAGACCTGGCATGTGGAAGACGGCATACCAGCGATGCGCATGGTGAGCTGCTCGATCAGCCTCACGCCCAACACCGAACACAACGGCCCGCTGATGCTGATCCCCGGCTCGCACCACCGCTTTGTGTCCTGCGTGGGCGCCACGCCCGAAGACAACTACCGCGCTTCGCTCAAGCGCCAAGAGATCGGTGTGCCCGACGACGCCAGCCTGACCCAGCTGGTACACGAATTCGGTATCACCGCGCCCCGGGGCCCAGCCGGTTCGGTCACCTTCTTCGAGTGCAACACGATGCACGGCTCAAATTCGAACATCACGCCGATGCCGCGTTCCAACGTGTTCGTGGTCTACAACAGCGTGGAAAACACACCGGTGGCGCCGTTCTGCGGCTTGGCGCCAAGGCCCAACTACATCGCCGAGCGCCACGACTTTGCGCCGCTGGGGCTGCCGGGCCAATAAGCAAATCCACGGCAGATGCGCCAGCGCAGCATCCAAGGCACCATGCAAAACAACGACCCAAGGAGATCCCATGCGACAACTCAACCTCAGCCTCAGCCTTAACCGCCGCGTCATCGCCGGCATGCTCGGTGCCAGCGCCCTGCTCGGCAGCGGCCTGGCCATGGCCGAAACCACGCTGGAGCGAATCCAGAAACAGGGCTATGTCCGCGTCGGCTTTGCCAACGAGGCGCCCTACGCCTTCGCCACGTCAGACGGCAAGCTCAATGGCGAATCGCCCACCGTGTTCCGCCATGTGATGAAGCAACTCGGCGTCAACGCCGTCGATGGTGTGCTGACCGAATGGGGCGCGCTGATTCCGGGCCTGAAAGCTGGCCGTTTTGATGCCATCGTGGCCTCGATGTACATCACGCCCAAGCGCTGCGAGCAGGTGCTGTTTGCCAATCCGACCTATGGTATTGGCGAGGCGTTCGTGGTGAAAACCGGCAACCCCGACGGCATCACCAACTACAACGACGCGGTGAAAAAGAACCTGAAAATCGCGTTTGTGGCTGGCACCGCCGAGATCGAACACGGTCGTCTGGCCGGCATGAAGCGCTCGCAAGAAGTCACCGTGCCCAACTTCGCCGCCTCGGTGGCGACAGTGAAAGCCGGTCGCGCCTCTGCTGCTGCTTTCACCTCGCTCACAGCCAAAGATCTGGCCAGCAAGGACGATGGCATCGAGCGCGCCGAGCCGTTCACCTTCGAGCACAACGGCAAAAAGTACAAGGGCGAAGGCTCGTTCGGTTTCCGTCTGGCAGACACCAGCCTGCGCGATGCGGTCAACACCGAACTTGCGAAATTCCTCGGCACACCCGAGCACCAGAAGATGGTGACCGTATTCGGTTTCGACGCCTCCAACATGCCCGAGAAAACCGCCGCCCAGCACTGCGCGGGCGAATAAGCGTTCGCTGAAAAGGCCGACGCTTGCGCTCGACCCATTCAGCGACGCTGGTCGTGGCCATCCTGTGCTTCGGCGCTGGCCTGTGGGTCACCGGCTTCTCCAGCCTGCGTGACTTCCTGCCCGAGCTGTTGCGCGGCGTGATTGTCACGGTGCAGGTGACCGCAGGCGGCGCGGTGGTGGCGGTGGTGGCCGCGTTCGGCGCGGCGCTGGCACGGCTGTATGGCCCAAAGCCACTGCGCTGGTTTGCCTCCACCTACGTCGAGGTGTTTCGCGGAACCTCGGCGCTGGTGCAGCTGTTCTGGTTGTTCTTTGTGCTGCCCCATTTCGGCCTCACGCTCTCGCCACTGGTGGTGGGCATCGCCGCGCTGGGCCTGAACATTGGCGCTTATGGCGCCGAGGTGGTGCGCGGCGCCATCGGCTCGGTCGGTCGCGGCCAGTGGGAGGCAGCCACAGCGCTCAACCTGACACGCGCGCAGGCGCTGCGCTGCATCATCCTGCCGCAGGCCTTCGTGGCCATGATCCCGCCCTGGGGCAATCTGTTCATCGAACTGCTCAAAGCCACCTCGCTGGTGTCGCTGATCACGCTGTCTGATCTGGCCTTCAAGGCGCAGCAGATCAACCAGAACACGCTGCGCACCGCCGAGGTGTTCGCCAGCGTGCTGCTGATCTACCTGGCGCTGTCGCTGTTGATCACAGTGGCCATGCGCGCGCTGGAAGCCCGCGCTGCGCGCGGCTTGCGACGCGGGAGGGTCGGATGAGCAAAGTCTGGGACTGGGGCTATGCCTGGGAGGCGTTTCCGCTGCTCGCCGAGGCATCGATCATCACCGTCAAAGCCACGCTGATGGGCTTTGTGGTGGCGCTCACGGTGGGCCTGCTGTTTGCGATCGGTCGCATGGCCGGGCCCATGTGGCTGCGCTGGACGGTGGGTGGTGTGGTGGAGTTCATCCGCTCCACGCCGCTCTTGATCCAGATCTTTTTTCTCTACTATGTGATGCCCGAGTTCGGGCTGACCATGAGCGCCATGGTCACTGGCGTGATCGCGCTCGGGCTGCACTACGGGGCCTACTGCTCAGAGGTCTACCGCGCCGGTCTGGCCAATGTTCCAAAAGGCCAGTGGGAAGCCAGCATCGCGCTCAACCTCTCAACCTGGAGCACATTTAAAAACGTGATCCTGCCGCAGGCGATCCCACCGGTGGTGCCCGCCCTGGGCAACTACCTCGTGGCCCTGTTCAAGGAGACGCCGCTGCTGTCGGTGATTGCGGTGCTGGAGCTGATGCAAACCGCCAAAATCCTCGGCTCGGAGACATTTCGCTACGTAGAACCCATCACCCTGGTAGGCGCTTTTTTCCTGGTCTTCAGCCTGGTCTCGGCCGCGCTGATCCGCCGCCTGGAGCGCCACCTCAATGCCAGCCCTGGCCGCCGTATATGAACGAACACGCCCCCGACAACGAGACCAATACCGTTATTGCAGAACCGCCGCTGGTGCATTTTGAGAAAGTCACCAAATGCTACGGGCCTCTGACCGTGCTGGACCAATTGGATCTGGCCGTGGCGGCGCACGAAAAGGTGGCGATCATCGGTCCTTCAGGGTCTGGCAAGACCACCGTGCTGCGCATGTTGATGACGCTGGAGACGATCGACAGTGGCCTGATCTCGATCGACGGCGAACCGCTCACCCACATGCCGCAGGGGGACAAACTGGTGCGTGCCAATGCCGCCCACCTAAAGCGCATGCGCGGCCACATCGGCATGGTGTTCCAGCACTTCAACCTGTTCCCGCACATGACAGCGCTGAAAAACTGCATGGAAGCGCCGCAGACCGTGCTGGGCCTGAGCAAGGGTGAGGCGCACGCCCGCGCGTCGGATCTGCTGGCCCAGGTGGGTCTTGCCGACAAGCTCGACCACTACCCGTCGCAGCTCTCGGGCGGCCAGCAGCAGCGGGTAGCCATTGCGCGCGCGCTGGCGATGCGGCCCAAGGTGATGCTGTTTGACGAGGTGACCTCGGCGCTCGACCCCGAACTCTGTGGCGAGGTGCTGGCCGTGATCCGCAGCTTGGGACAGGAACACCAGCTCACCATGCTGATGGTGACGCACCAGATGGGCTTTGCGCGCGAGTTTGCCGACCGCGTGTGCTTCTTTCACGCAGGCCGCATTGAGGAACAGGGACCAGCTCGGGCCTTGTTCGAGAACCCGCAAAACGAGCGCACCCAGCAATTTCTGCGTGCGGTGATGGACGCGGTGTAAGGAACGGTGCTATCGACCGCCCAGCAGCTCCCTGCGCATCACGCGGGCAATACCCACCGCAGACTCGCTGTTTCTGGACGTCTGCAGGCTCAGTCACCGCGCACCACCAGCGGATGTCGCAGCCCAGCCGCTCAACAGTCTGCTCGCGTGTGCTCGCGCATGCTGGCGTGCGGATCGAGCTTGAGGCCGACCGGTTTCTTGCGCAGATTGGATTTGGTCAGCATGGCCCAGGCAGCCTTGTTCAGGCGTTTCACCGCCGCTTGCGGCATCTTGGCAAGAAACGCCTGCGTGTTCCAGGACGCAGCCACCACACCGGCAACGCGCGACCCAATCGCCGTTGTCAACGCAGCCTGCGCAAAAATGCGCTCACCGCTGCCAAGCCAAGCCAAGCCAAGCAGGCCGATTGAAATCGCGGCAGGCGCCTGTTCAACCGGGTTCACAGCCGCAGCACAAACAGGGTGATGCCGGGGAACGCCACCAGAATCGCGGTGCGCACAAAGTCGCTCGCCACAAATGGCAGGATGGCGCGATAGGTCTGGGTAATCGGCGTGTCCCTGGCCAGCGAATTGATGACGAACAAATTCATGCCCACCGGCGGCGTGATCAGCCCGACCTCCACCACGATCAGCACCAGGATGCCGAACCAGATCGCGAACTCCTCGGGTGGCAGACCGAAATCGAGCGCACTGACGATGGGAAAAAACACCGGAATGGTGAGCAGGATCATGGACAGCGAATCCATGAAGCAACCCAGGCCCACATACAGCAGCAGGATCACCACCAGCACCACCATCGGGCTCACACCCCAATCGGCCACTGAGTTGGCCGCAACCTGGGGCAGCTGTGACAGCGCAAGGAAGGTGTTGTAGACGCCAGCGCCCAGCACGATCATGAAAATCATGCCGGTCGCCACAGCGGTGCCGAGGATGGCTGCAAGCAAGGTCTTGCGGCTCAGGCCGCCGCTGAACCAGGCTGAAAGGCCGGTGCCAAAAGCGCCGATGGCCGCGCCCTCGGTGGGGGTGAACAGGCCACTGTAAATGCCGCCCACAACCACCAAAAAAATCACCATCACTGGCCACACCTTGATGGTGGCGGCGATACGGTCTTTCATGGGCATGGGCGGCAGGCTGCCCACGTCTTCTGGCTTGAGGCGGGCGTAAATCGCGATCACCACCATGTAGCCCAGAGCAGCCAGCAGGCCGGGCACGAAGGCCGCCAGGAACAGCTTGGCGATGTTTTGCTCGGTCAGAATGGCGTAGATCACCAGCACCACCGAGGGTGGGATCAGGATGCCCAGCGTACCGCCGGCAGCCAGACAGGCCGTGGAAATACCGCCGGCGTAACCGGCGCGTTTGAGCTCCGGCAGCGCCACCTGACCCATGGTGGCGGCAGTCGCCAGCGACGAACCACAAATGGCGCCGAAGCCGGCGCAAGCACCCACCGCCGCCATTGCCACCCCGCCCTTGCGATGCCCGATCCAGGCCTCAGCCGCTTTGAACAGCGCCTGCGACAAGCCGCCGAGCGCTGCGAACTGGCCCATCAGCAAAAACAGCGGAATCACCGACAGCGAGTAGCTGGAGAAGGTGCTGAACGTCACCTGCTTGAGCTGGCTCAGGATCGGCATGTAAGAGCCATAAACAACCCAGGCGCCGCCCAGGCCCACCGCGAACATCGTCAGCCCGATGGGGATGCGAATAAAGATGAGAAACAGCAGCAACGGGAAGGACCAGAGGGCGAGTTCGATGTTGCTCATGAATACAAGACTGCCTGTGGCAAATGGGGAAGCGGGAGGGCGAAGATCAGCGAGTCGATTCAGTGCCCGGCGTGCGCATCCAGCTGAGAGCCTTTGGGTGGCGAGGCAAGACCCAGCTGCGTCAGTGTTTTGGCGATGTAGGCGAGGCAGCCGATCACCGCACCGGCCAGGCAGAACGCATAGGCCCACCAAACCGGCATTTGCAGGATGAAAGTGGTTTCCAGGTACTCGCGCTTCTCCAGCGTGCCTTCCCAAAGTTTCCAGGTCAGCACCAGCCAAACCAGCAACATCAGCAGGTCACTCACCGTGTCGATACCGCGCTGTGCCCATTGAGGCGTGTGCATGTAGAGCAGGTCTACCGTGGCGTGGCCGCCACTGAGGTAACACCAGGGCAAAAAAAAGAACACCGCAATGCCCACACCCAGCTCAACCAGCTCGAAGTCGCCGGGCACCGGGCCCAACCCCACGCCAATCAGCGCGCGCCCGACCACGCTGGCCACCACCATCAGCACCAGCGCCACCAGCACCACGCCACCCACCAGGGCGGTCCAGCGCGCGAGGCGGTAAATCCAATTGATCATTCGGCGTACTTTCAAGAACGGAGCAAGGATTCAGACCCGCATTGTCCCCCAACAGTGCAAGGCTTTGGCCAAACCAGATCCACGCAAAAAGACCGCCTCACTGGCGCGAAACGGCTTTTGCGAAGCTGTCTTTTTACTTGGCGTTCTTGCTGATCAACGCACGCGCTTGTGCCACCAGCTTGGCGCCGTCGATGTTCTTGCCCTTCATTTCGGCGATCCACTCGGTTTCCACCGTGGCTGCGGTGCGCCTCCAGCGCAGCGTTTCAGCTGTGTCCAGCGCCACGATGTTGTTGCCCGCTTTCTCGGCAATCGCGCGACCAACCTTGTCGCCTTCGTCCATCACGCGGCCAAACATGGCAGCGGTTTCAATGCCCGAGTTCTTGTCGATCACGGCCTTCAGGTCGGGCGGCAGCTTGTCATAAGCGGCGCGGTTCATCGAGAACGCAAAGGTTTGGGTGTACAGGCCTTGCTTGCCGGCAAAGGTGGTGTGGTTCCTCACCAGCTCGCTCACCTTGAGCGCGGGCGTGACCTCCCAGGGAATGGTGGCACCATCGATCACCCCTTTGGACAGCGCTTCCGTCACCGCAGGCACCGGCAGGCCGACCGGGGTCGCACCCAGCTTGCCCAGCATGTTGGTGATCGTGCGCGAGCCCCCTCGCACCTTCATACCGCGCAGGCTCTCCAAACCGGTCACAGGTGTCTTGGTGTGAAGCAGGCCGGGGCCATGGGTGTGCACCGCGATCAGCTTCACGTCCTTGAATTCGTCGGCTGCGTACTTCTCCACGTACTCCTGAAAGGCACGCGAGGACTCTTCGGCAGAACCGCTCATAAAAGGCAGTTCAAACACCTCGGACTTGTTGAAACGCCCTGGGGTGTAGCCCAGCACCGTCCAGGTGAGGTCGGCGATGCCGTCTTTGGCCTGGTCGAAAAGCTGCGGCGGCGCGCCACCGAGTTGCATGGCATGGAACAACTGCACCTTGAGCCTGCCGCCCGAGTCGGCCTCGACCTTCTGCGCCCATGGAATCAACGCCTTGGCGGGAATGGTGGCTTGCGGCGGCAGGAACTGGTGCAAGCGCAGGGTCACGGTCTGGGCCAAGGCCGAGCCGCTGATGGTGGCTGCAGCAACCGCGCCCAGGGCCAGCAGGGTGGTGCGGCGTTTGAAAAAAGTCATGGTTTGTCTCCTGTTTTGAGAATCGTTTAGCCCGGGTGGCGAGCCAACGCAAGATAAAAAGTGCCTGGCGCTGTACCGACTTTCTACAACCATTGACTGTGCATGGACAGGGTTGTCAGCGCCAGTGAGTGGAGAGACTTTCAGTTATGCGATTTTTGGTGAACCGGTCTCTCCGGTCAGGCGGTGTCGAGCGCGACACGAGCCACCTCGCGCGACGCGCAGACACCCAGACAAGCAGGCGCTTGTTTGCCTGGCTTTGATGCGCACTGAGGAGCACATTGCGGTGAGCGATCTCGCCATCCAGCGCAACACGCACCAGCGCTGGGTCGGCCAGAGCCGGATCACCCTGCCCCCGCCAGCAGGACCGCCTGCGGGTAAATCCCATGCGGACAGCCGGAGCGCTGCGGGCATGATGAAGTCCAGCCTGTCCACCTGGGGCGGTTTCCAGCCAGCCAAGCCGCTCGCTACCGTGCGCCACCTCAGCGCGCTGGCCGATCAAGAGGAACCAAAAAATGGCTGCCAAAGACAACACCGCCGTGCTCGATCTGTTCGATCTGCTGGAATCGCGCTACGCCATGCGCGTGGTCTGGGCCCTGTCCGACGGCCACCCGCAGACCTTTCGTCTGCTACAAGACAGCGTGGGCGGCGTGACACCCAACACCCTCAATACCCGCCTCAAGCAGCTGCGCGCGGCCCGACTGGTGGGCCATGGCCGCGAGGGCTATCGTCTCACCGAGCAGGGCGCCGACCTGGCCCGACGCATAACCGATGTGCCACTTTTTGCCAATCGCTGGGCAAAGCAGCAGTCCAGTGCCCGCGCATCCGCGAACCAGCCCACCGCGTCGGCTCAAACGCTCGACGGCGTCGCCAGCCACCGCAACGCCGTCTGACTCGCCTGCGGCTGCCCTGGTTGCCACAGACTCGGCACCAACGTCCGACACTGCGTGCCCACACCGACGCACAGCCGGCACTCTCTCTTTGCAGATGGAAAGGATTCCGGTCGAGCGCTCGCCAGCCGAGCCATAGAATCGGCAGCCAGCATGACGCAACGGGTGCCAGCCACCAGGAGCCCACCGCTGGCATTGAGCACACTGGGTTTCAACCCCCATTGGGCTGTGGCGAAATAGCCTCTGCAAGTTGACTTCTGTGCAGACGCATCATCTCCACCAGGCGCTCGCGCCCCAGCCCGCTCGATCCCTTGAAAACCATGCCCACGAACCCACATGAGCGGCATGGCAACAAACAGTACCGCTTTTTTCTCAATCAGGAATACGACTTTATGAGCCAGACGCCTCCCAACCACCCCGCCGGCTTCGAGCCCGAGCCCACCGGCCAGGCGCCCTTCTCGCCAGAGGAAAATCTGGCTGCCGCCGCGTTTGCCGAGGTCGATACGCTCACCACCCTGACCAACGAGGTCAGCGAGCTCAAGATAAAAAATGCCGATCTGGCCGAGCAGTTTTTGCGCGCCAAGGCCGAGGCCGAAAACACCCGCCGCCGCGCCGAAGAAGACATGAGCAAGGCGCGCAAATTCGCGGTGGAAAGCTTTGCAGCCAGCATGCTGGTGGTAGCCGACAGTCTGGAGGCCGGTATGGCCATCCCAGAAGCAACCCGCGAGCAACTGCGCGAAGGCTCAGAGGCCACGCTCAACCAACTCAAAAGCGCGCTGGAGCGGCACAAGGTGGTGCAGATTGATCCGGCCATTGGCGCCAAGTTCGACCCCCACCAGCACCAGGCTATCAGCGTGGCGCCAGCCGACCAAGAACCCAACACGGTGGTGACCGTGTTGCAAAAAGGCTACCTGATCGCCGAGCGTGTGTTGCGCCCGGCGCTGGTGATGGTCACGGCGCCGAAATAAGCCGCAGCGCAAGCGACCCACCCCTTGAAAACCCGCTGGCCCGCCACAACTGGGCCGCAGCAGGGATGCAACCTTTTAAAACACTTTTCAAATCGATCTACCGGAGCAGAAAATGGGAAAAATCATTGGCATTGACCTGGGCACCACCAACTCGTGCGTGTCCATCATGGAAGGCAACACCACCAAGGTGATCGAGAACTCGGAGGGTGCTCGCACCACGCCGTCTATCGTCGCTTACCAGGAAGACGGTGAGGTGTTGGTGGGCGCCAGCGCCAAGCGCCAGGCGGTGACCAACCCCAAGAACACGCTCTACGCGATCAAGCGCCTGATCGGGCGCAAGTTCGGCGAGAAGGAAGTCCAGAAAGACATCAAGTTGATGCCCTATTCCATCGTGGCAGCCGACAACGGCGACGCCTGGGTGGAAGTGCGCGGCAAGCAGCTCTCAGCCCAGCAGGTCAGCGCCGACATTCTGCGCAAAATGAAAAAAACTGCCGAGGATTACCTGGGCGAGCCTGTCACAGAGGCCGTGATTACCGTGCCGGCCTACTTCAACGACGCCCAGCGCCAAGCGACCAAAGACGCCGGCCGCATTGCCGGCCTCGACGTCAAACGCATCATCAACGAGCCCACCGCTGCGGCCCTGGCCTTCGGCCTGGACAAGCAGGAAAAGGGCGACCGCAAGATCGCGGTTTATGACCTGGGTGGCGGCACCTTTGACGTCTCCATCATCGAAATCGCCGATGTCGATGGCGAGAAGCAGTTCGAGGTGTTGTCAACCAACGGCGACACCTTCCTGGGTGGCGAAGACTTTGACCAGCGCATCATCGATTACATCGTCACCGAGTTCAAAAAAGAGCAAGGTGTTGACCTGACCAAAGACGTCTTGGCCCTGCAGCGCCTGAAGGAAGCCGCCGAAAAAGCCAAGATCGAACTGTCGTCGTCGGTCTCCACCGACTTCAATCTGCCCTACATCACCGCCGATGCCTCGGGCCCGAAGCACCTGAACATCAAGTTCACCCGAGCCAAGCTGGAGGCCCTGGTGGAAGAGTTGGTAGAGCGCACGATTGCGCCCTGCCGCACCGCCATCAAGGATGCAGGTATCAGCGTTTCTGACATCCATGACGTGATCATGGTCGGCGGCATGACCCGCATGCCCAAGGTGCAAGAGAAGGTGAAAGAGTTCTTCGGCAAGGAGCCACGCAAAGACGTGAATCCCGACGAAGCCGTGGCAGTGGGTGCGGCGATTCAGGGCCAGGTGTTGAGCGGTGACCGCAAAGACGTGCTGCTGCTCGACGTGACACCGCTGAGCTTGGGCATCGAGACCATGGGCGGCGTGATGACCAAGATGATCCAGAAGAACACGACCATCCCGACCAAGTTTGCACAGACCTTTTCTACCGCCGAAGACAACCAGCCGGCCGTGACCATCAAGGTGTTTCAGGGCGAGCGCGAGATTGCATCGGGCAACAAGGCCTTGGGTGAATTCAACCTGGAAGGCATTCCGAATGCCGCGCGCGGCATGCCGCAGATCGAGGTGAGCTTTGACATCGACGCCAACGGCATCCTGCACGTGGGCGCCAAAGACAAGGGCACCGGCAAAGAAAACAAAATCACCATCAAGGCCAACTCGGGTCTGTCAGAAGCCGAGATTCAGCAGATGGTGAAAGACGCCGAGCTGAACGCCGCCGACGACAAGAAGAAGATCGAACTCGTGCAGGCACGCAACGCTGGCGAGTCGATGGCGCACAGCGTGAAGAAGAGCCTGGCCGAGCACGGCGACAAGCTCGACGCCAGCGAAAAGGAAGCCATCGAGAGCGCGATCAAAGACGTACAAGAGGCGCTCAAAGGCGAAGACAAGGCCGACATTGAAGGCAAGACCGAAGCCCTCATGAACGCCAGCCAGAAACTGGGCGAAAAAGTTTATGCCGCGTCGCAGGCCGAAGCAGCGGCGGCCGCCGGTGGCGACTCTGCCCAGAGCGAGCCCCAGGGTAGCAATTCCGCCAAGGCCAGCGCCGACGACGACATCGTCGACGCCGAGGTCAAGGAAGTGAAAAAGGGTTGACCCCAGCCGGCCCCCGGGCCTGACACCCGCCGCCGCGTCCGGGCACTGCCAAAGTGACCCGGCGCGGCGTTTGTGTTCACCACAGAACCACGACAGACCATGGCAACGAAACGCGATTTTTACGAAGTGCTGGGCGTGCCCAAGAACGCCGCGAGCGAGGAGATTAAGAAGTCTTATCGCAAGCTGGCGATGAAGCACCACCCCGACCGCAACCAGGGCGATGCCGCTAAGGCGGCAGAAGAGCGATTCAAAGAGGCCAAAGAGGCTTACGAAATGCTGTCAGACCCGCAGAAGAAGGCGGCCTATGACCAGTACGGCCACGCCGGCGTGGACCCCAACCTGCGCGGTGCAGCCGGAGCTGAGGGCTTCGAAGGCTTCTCGGGCGCTTTTGGCGACATGTTTGGCGACATCTTTGGCGGCCAGCGCGGCGGCCAGCGCGGCGGACGCCAGGTCTACCGCGGTGCTGACCTTTCCTACGCGATGGAGATCAGCCTGGAGGAAGCGGCAAGCGGCAAAGACAGCCAGATCCGCATTCCTTCCTGGGACAACTGCGACATCTGCAAAGGCAGTGGCGCCAAGCCCGGCACCAGCGTCAAAACCTGCACCACCTGCCACGGCCAAGGTGTGGTGCAAATGCGCCAGGGCTTCTTCAGCGTGCAGCAAACCTGTCCCACCTGCCACGGCACCGGCAAGATCGTTCCTGAGCCTTGTATTGTTTGCGCCGGCCTGGGCAAGCTAAAGAAACAAAAAACACTGGAAATCAAGATCCCGTCGGGCATTGACGACGGCCAGCGCATCCGCTCCAGCGGCAACGGCGAGCCCGGCCAAAACGGCGGACCGTCCGGCGATCTTTACATTGAAATTCGTTTGCGCAAGCACGACATTTTTGAGCGCGAAGGTGACGACCTGCACTGCCAAGTGCCGGTAAGCATGACCACCGCCTCACTCGGCGGCGAGATCGATGTGCCCACCCTCGCAGGCAAGGCCACCATCGACCTGCCCGAAGGCACCCAAAGCGGCAAAACCTTTCGCCTGCGCGGCAAGGGCATCAAAGGCGTGCGCAGCAGCTACCCCGGCGACCTGTACTGCCACGTGGCGGTGGAAACACCGGTCAAGCTCACCGAACACCAGCGCAAGCTGCTCAAGGAGCTGGACGAGTCGTTCAAAAAAGGTGGCCACAAGCACAGCCCGAACGACCAGGGGTGGTTTGAGAAGGCGAAGAGCTTTTTCAGCTGATCAGACGGCCAATTGAAATGCACAAGGGGCGACGGATGACCGTTGCCCCTTTTCCGTTGCCGCCTGTGGCACTCACGCCAGCGCGATGATCTGATTGAGCAGGCCACACACCTCGGCAAACGTCGCGCCGCTGAGCTGCTTCATGGGGTGAGGAGACGCCTGCCGAGCACGCCAGTCGAAAGATTTCGGCTGGTGACACAGCACATAGCTGGTCTTGCCGGCCTTGGTGCCGGTAGCGGTTTCAGCCACCACCGCAAACGGGTTGTCGGCGTTGTAGGCGGCAGTGGTCATGGGCAGGCCGATCACCAGCGAGGTGCGGTCGTTGAAAGCGCTGGGAGAAAGCACCAGAAACGGGTGCACATCCCGCATGTCCTGCCCGGCCTGCGGGTTGCAGTCGATCCAGATCACATTTTGTCGCTCGGGCACCCAAAGCGCCGGTGCGCGCCGGGTCACCAACGCTCAGCCCCCAGCGGCGCCACGGCCATGGTCTCGCCACCGTGGCGGGCCGCATCAAAGCGCTTGAGCCGCTCTTCCAGCGACAACGCACCGGCCTGCGGCAACGGCTCGATGATCACGCGACCGTCCTCCACCACCATGCGCACCTGCTGATCGGCATGCAGATTCGCCGCACGCGCCACCGCCTGCGGCAAGCGCACCCCGAGGCTGTTGCCCCAGTGCTTGATGGAAAGAACGGCTTCGGTCATGGTGAGCCTCTTGTTTAAACGGAGTATAAACAAATCGCCTCCACAGCCTCTTGCTTTGTTTGGCTCGTCCAGGAAATGTGAAATCGCAGCGCCAAGGCTCCGGTGCTGGTCGCGATCGCCCGGCACAAAGGCACTCAGAGCAGCAAAAGCATGAAGGCTTTTTCGAACGCTGGCGTCGGCATACCATCTGGGTCATGCAAAGCACCACCCCCGAATTTCTCATCTTGGGCGCTGGCATCGCTGGCGCCTCCATCGGCTATTTCCTGGCGCCACACGGCCGCTGCCTGATGCTGGAGCGCGAGACCCAGCCCGGTTACCACAGCACCGGGCGCTCGGCGGCGCAGTTCATTGCCACTTACGGTACATCGCAGGTGCGCGCGCTCTCGCGAGCCAGCGAGCCGTTTTTTCAGCACCCCCCCGAGGGCTTTGCAGGCGCGCCACTTTTGCATCCGCGTGGACTGCTGACCTTCGCGGGCAAGGCCGATCTGGCTGCGCTCGAAGCCGCCTGGGCGGTGCTGCAGCAAACAACAGGCACAGGCCGCTGGCTCACCTCTGAAGAGGCGTGCGCGTTGGTGCCGGTGTTGCGGCCCGAGGTGGTGCGCGCAGCGATCCTGGAGCCCGACAGTTTTGACATGGACGTGGAAGCGATCCACCAGGGCTACCTGCGCGGTTTCAAGCGCGCGGGTGGCGAGCTGGTGACCGGTGCGCAGGTGGTGCAGATCGAATGCGTGGGTGAGCTCTGGCGGGTGACCACCTCAGCAGGTGCGGTGTTTGAAGCGCCGGTGCTGATCAACGCCGCTGGCGCCTGGTGCGATGCGGTGGCGCAGCTGGCCGACGTGACGCCCACCGGACTGGTACCGAAACGGCGCAGCGCACTTACCTTCGTTGCACCAGCGGGCATGGACGTGAGCCGCTGGCCGCTGGTGCTTGCAGCCGACGAGAGCGTTTATTTCAAACCCGACGCGGGCGCCCTGCTCGCCTCGCCGGTGAACGAAGACCCCACGCACCCGCAAGACGTGCAGCCCGAAGAGCTCGACATTGCACTGGCCATGCACGCGCTGGAAACCTGGACC
>Ga0105054_10005080_pt1 | contig 19161 bp, 17 predicted proteins | sample BON02_FD_78091 | JGI IMG/M metagenome (GOLD analysis project Ga0105054, IMG submission 78091) | Freshwater microbial communities from Lake Bonney liftoff mats and glacier meltwater in Antarctica - BON-02 (megahit assembly) | ecosystem: Environmental > Aquatic > Freshwater > Ice > Glacier...
CGACCTGGCGGCAGAGAGCATGTTTGAATACGGATCGCGCGTCGGGTTCTGGCGGCTGCACCGCATGTTTGCAGATCGCGGATTGCCGCTGACCGTCTTTGCATCGGCCTTGGCGCTGGAACGCAACCCAGAGGTAACGGCGGCGATTGCGGCGACGGATTGGGACGTGGTTTGTCACGGCTGGCGCTGGGTCGAGCATTATCTGCTGGATGAGGCGACCGAGCGTGACCATATCGCCCGTGCCCATGCCGCGATCAGCCAGATGATTGGTCGCAACCCGGAAGGGTGGTATTGCCGCTATGGTCCCAGTCCGGATACCCGCAGACTGGTGGTGGAACATGGCGGGTTCACCTATGACAGCGATTCATATTCCGATGAATTGCCCTATTGGGTCACGGTCGGCGACAAGCCGCATCTGGTGGTGCCCTATTGTCTGGCCACCAATGACGCGAAGCTTGTCGGTGGCCCGTTGGTCACCGGGCGCGCCTTTGGCGAATATCTGATTGATAACATCGACATGCTCGTGTCAGAGGGGCGGGGACGCATGATGTCTGTCGGCCTTCACACGCGGGTGATCGGGCAACCGGGGCGTGCGCTGGGCCTGCAGATGTTTCTGGAACATATCGCCGGGCGCGACGATGTCTGGGTGTGTCGGCGCAGCGATCTGGCCGGACATTTCCGCGCGGCATATCCCTATTCGGGGGCGGGTACATGATCCTGTTTCCCGGTGAACCTGACGCGTCGGCATTTGCCCCTTATGGCGCGTTGATCGAACGTCCGGGGATGCACGGCGACCGCCGGATTTACAGCGATTGGCTGGCACCGGTCGACGCTTGCGACTTGCAGTTCCATATCAACAGCGTGGCCTGCTCGGATCTGCCGCTGACGCTGGATCAGGTCGAATGTCATCCACATGCAGCGCAGGTTTTTGTGCCGCTGAATGTCAGCCGCTATCTGGTGGTTGCCATGCCCTCCGGTCCGGATGGCGGGCCCGATCCCGCTGCTGCGCTCTTGATGATTGTGCCGGGCAGCATGGGCGTGATTTATCGCACCGGATGCTGGCACAGCGGCGTGACCGTGTTGGACCATGACGCGAGCTTTGCCGTGCTGATGTGGCGCGGCATGGCGAATGACGATGTTTTTGTCCCGATCCCGGCCCTGCAGGTGCAGATGGCCCCCCAAACCAGCAGGCGGACCCAGCCATGACCCATACGACATGCCTCTTTGTGCCTGCGATTACGCCATTTGCCGCTGACCTTTCGGTCGATCTGCCCCGCTTTGTCGCCTTCTGCCAGCAACTTCTGGCCGATGGTGCTGATGGGCTGGCCTGTTTCGGCACGACATCCGAGGCCAACTCGATGAGCGTGTCAGAGCGGATGGCCGCACTTGAGGCCTTGGTTGAGGCAGGGATTGCGCCGGACCGGCTGATCCCCGGCACCGGTTGTTCGGCATTGCCTGATAGTATCGCGCTGACGAAACATGCTCTCGCATTGGGGGTGCGGGGCACGCTGACCTTGCCGCCGTTCTTTTACAAGCCGTTGTCGGAGGATGGCGTTTTTGCCAGTTTTGCCCGCGTGATCGAGGCGGCGGGGACCGACCGCGAGTGGCTTTACCTCTATCACATCCCGCAGATGACGGGTGTGCCGATCACCCTGCTGCTGATCGACAGGCTGATCACCGCATTTCCGGGTGTCGTGGCGGGGCTCAAGGACAGTTCGGGCAACTGGGACAATACGGCCTCTGTCATTGCAGCGTTTCCGCAGATTGCCACCTATTCGGCCTCTGAGTCCCTGTTGGTCAAGAATGTGGCTGCGGGTGGTGCTGGCTGTATCAGCGCCAGTGCCAATGTGAATGTGCGCGGGATCATGGCGCTGATCCGTGGGCTTGGCACCGCAGAAGAGCCGGCGTTGTTGGAGCGCGTCGGCGCGATCCGGTCGATATTCGAGAAAATCCCCCTCATCCCGGCGATCAAGGCGGCGGTTGCGTTGCGCATGGATGATCCGGAATATGCTATTGTGCGACCACCGCTTGTGCCGCTTGGCCCGGATCATGCCGCGGCAGTGCAGGCGGCCCATGTATTGAGTTCCGAAGGAGTTTGAAGTGTCCGATCCCCAACCCGCCCCTGCCATGGCCTCTGATATCGTACCGATCGAACAGACGCCGCTACGCGTCCAGATCGCCGAGATGCTGCGCCGCGCGATCATCACCGGCAAATTGCGCCCCGGCACCGTATTGGCCGAGACTGCACTGGCCGAGCAGATGAACGTGAGCCGCGCCCCGATCCGTGAAGCGATCCAGATTTTGGAGAGTGACGGGCTGGTCGAAACCGTGGCCTACAAGGGCAAGCGGGTCAAACCGCTGACTGTCCGCGAGGTCGAGGAGACTTATCACCTGCGCGGTGTCTTTGAGGTCGAGGCGGTGCGCCGGATTCTGGAGTATCGCAAGCCGGTCGATGCCCTCTGGGTGCATTGCCGCACGATGGAAGCCGCAGCGCAAGCGGGCGACCGTGAGGCGCTGACCGCCGCCGATGAGGGGTTTCACCGGACCCTGATCCGCATTTCGGATCATGAATTGTTGTTGACCCTGTGGAATAGCCTTTATCTGCGGATCCATCAGATCATGGCGTTGCGCAACACTGCGCAGCCCAATCTGGTGGATATTGCCGGTAACCATCCCCCGATCGTCCGCGCGCTGGAGGCCGCGGATGTCGATCTGGCGGTGCAGCTGATGTCCGAACATACCCGCAGCCTTGCCGATTTTGACCCCGCGAGCATTGCGGACCTGAACGCATGACACAGGCAGTCCTGATCACCGGTGCTGGCGGATTTGTCGCCAGCCATATTGCGGCAGGTTTTGCCGCGAGCGGGTATCAGGTGACGGCGGTGGACATGACCTTTGATGCGGCCACGCGGGTGCGACTGGCCGGTGTGATGCTGTTTGAGGCCGATCTTTCTGCCGGTGAAGATGCGTTTTCGGATGTGCCGGGGCCACAGGTCATCATCCATGGCGCGGCGCTGACGACTGCGCCTGAACCGCTGGGCATGACTGCGGCAGAGCATGTCGCGGCGAATACACTTCCGCTGCTCGCCATGTTGCGTTTTGCCGCGCACGCGCGTCCGCAGGCATTCGTTTATCTGTCGTCCTCGGGTGTTTTTTCGGGTTCCGATGGTTCGCCCGATCTGGCCGATACTGATCTGCCCACGGCGCAAGGCCCTTATAGTGCCGCCAAGCGGGCGGGTGAATATCTGGTGCCCGGCGCACTTGCGGGCGTTTGCGAGACGCATATCCTGCGCCTGGGGTATCTTTACGGTCCGGCAGAGGCGGCACGGCCGACCCGTCGGAATGTGTCGCAGTTGCAGGACTGGATTGGTGCTGCGCGCAGCGGCAGACCAATCCAGGTGGCTGCAAATGATCCGCGCCGTGACTGGACCTGGGTGCCGGATCTGCCGAACGCGATCATGCGAATTGTGGATGGTGGGGGGCGTTCCGCGCCAGTTCATCTATGCCAGCCGCACCCTGTGCGTGACAGCGAATTGGCCCATCTGATTGCCGGACATTTCCCCGGCACGCAGATTGTGACGTCAGACGCCGTTCCAACCAAGGCGCCGATGCGCCCCAGCGCTATCGCGGCACTGGATGGTTTCTGTTGGACCGGGATTGCCGAAGGTCTCGATGTGCTCTGCACGCAAAAGGTGGCCGCATGAGCGAGGTGCGGATCATCCTTGCCGGGCTTGGCGCGCGGTCGCGGATCTGGCGGCAGGTGCTGGATGCGGACCCGCGCGCGCGGATTGTGGGGCTGGTCGAAACCAACCCTGACGCTATGGCCGCGGCCATGGCGGATCGGCCCGGCACCGTAGGCGGTGCGTCGATTGCCGAAGTGGCAGCGCAGGTGGCGGCGGATGCGGTGATCCTTGTGACCCCGCCCGCGGGCCGTGAGATGCAGATTGCGCAGGCCGTTGCTGCCAGGCTGGCGATTCTGGCGGAAAAGCCGCTGGCGGATTCGCTGGAGGTGGCACAGGCGCATGTGAATACGGCGGCGCTGGCGGGATTGCCGCTCATGGTTGGGCTCAATTTCCGTTATCTCGCGGTGACGCAGGCCCTGCGCCGGTTGTTCAGCGCGGACAAGCTGGGCGCGCCTGCCTTTGGCCGGTTCAATTATGAACGCTGGCGCAACGGTCAGTTGCCGCATCTGAACCGCTATCCGCTGCAGATGGATCAGCCGATGCTCTGGGAGCAGTCGATCCATCATTTCGACCTGATGCGCCATGTCTATGGTGCCGAGCCCGTCGGGATCAGTGCGCGCACCTGGAACCCACCGTGGTCGATGTATCAGGGTGACGCGAATGTTTCCGCGCTCATAACGTTCGAGGGCGGTATCGAAGTCACCTATCAGGGCACCTGGGCCGGCCATTGGGACCATCTGGGATTTGACTGGCGCACCGATTGTCAGCACGGGATTGCGGTGCAGTCCGAGATGTTTGGTGGCCTTTCCTATGCCCGCCGCGATGATCCGGCGATGAGTGCGGTCCCGCTGCCGGAAACGGAAATCTGGCGCGACGATGCAGCCGCGCTGCTTGAGGATTTTCTTTCGCATTTGCTTGACGGCGCGCCGCTCAATTGTTCGGGCGCCGATCACCTGAAATCGCTCCGCATGGTGGAGGCGGCGATATTGTCTGCCAAGACCGGTCAAAGAATAAATCCTGCTCAACTGCAAAGGCCTGCGGAGCCAGTGAGCCGGAACCAACCTCCCTCCCTCGTCCAAACAGAAAGAAGGAAGTCCTGATGTCCAAGCCAAGGAGTCTCTTATTGGCCGCTGGTGCGAGCATGATGCTCGTATCTGTTGCGACCGCGCAACCGGATGAAAGTACGCTGGTCGTCGGTCTGAGTGCCGATATCACCACGTTCGAACCGGCCGCGATTTCGTCGCGCGATAATGCCAACATTGCGCGCCATATCTTTGACACGCTGTTTTCGATCAATGGCGATGGGTCGGTCATGCCCGATCTGGCAACGACCCTGACCATTTCCGACGATGGTCTGGGCTATGTCTATACCATTGAAGAAGGCCGGACCTGCCACGACGGCGAGGCGCTTACCGCAGAAGACGTGGCCTACTCGTTCAACCGCGCAAAGGACCCGGCGAATGCGTTTACCGGCAATACACCCGGTTTCGTGTTCTCGTCGGTTGGTTTTGTCGATGCGGTCGCGATTGATGATCTGAACGTTCAGATCAACCTTGCCGCGCCGAACCCGATTGCCTTTGGTCTGCTGGCCGAAGTCTATATTCATTGCAAAGACAGCTATGAGGCGATGACCCTCGATCAGGCGGCGGCGACGCCGATTGGTTCGGGATCCTACATGATCGAGAGCTGGACTCCCGGCTCGGAAGTCGTGCTGCAAAAGGTCGAAGGCGCGCCCGGCAATTTTGAGCGGATCGTCTGGCGCATAATTCCCGAAGCCTCGACCCGTTCGGCAGAACTGATCGCGGGCAACGTCGATATCATAACCAATGTGGCCCCCGACCAGATCGACGCCGTCAATGCTTCGGGAAATGCGACCGTGCAGGCAGTGCAGGGCACGCGCCGGATGTATGTCGGCTTCAACCTCTCGGAACCCTTTGCCGCGATGCCGGGCGGTGATGCGATCCAGGACCCGATGGTGCGCCGCGCGCTGCAATATGCGGTCGATGTGCCCTCGATCTGTACCCAACTGCTGAACTTTACCTGCGAACGTGCGACGGGCATCGTGAACCCGCCGAATGACAACCCCGATATCGAACCCTATGCCTATGATCCTGCCATGGCCGAGGCGATGCTGGACGAGGCTGGCTGGCCCCGCCTGGAAGATGGCAACCGTTTCACCATCCGCTTTCAGGCAGGTCGTGGTCGTTACCTGAACGACGAGAACGTGGTCCTCGCGATTTCGCAATTCCTTGGCGATGTCGGGATCAATATCGAACTCGACATCATGGAATGGGGCTCGGTCTATGTGCCGCTGATCCGTGAACGCAATGTCGGGCCGCTGTTCTTTCTCGGTTCCGGTGGTGCGCTCTGGTCGCCGCTTTATGACATGACCGATCTGGCCAAGGTCGAAAGCGGGACCAACTACACCCACTGGAACGATGAACGCTGGTTCTCGCGGTGGGATGATATTGCCGCTGCCGCAACGCCGGAAGAGCAGCGTGTCATCATCGACGAGATGCTGCAGGTGTTCTACGACGACGGCCCCTGGCTGCATCTCTACTTCCAGCCGGACTTCTACGGTGTCGCGAACCGTTTGAACTGGACCGCGCGCCCGGATGAAAAGGTCTATCTTTTCGAAGCCGCGCTGAACTGATCCGAACTTTGCACGCGGGCGGCCACCGCCCGCGTGCTCTTTTTCCTTTGCTCCGTCAGACTAGAAAGGTTGCGCGCCCGATGTGGACTTTCATCGCCAGACGCCTGCTGCAAAGCGTGATCGTCATCATCGGCGTGACCCTCATCAGCTTTATTTCGCTGCAATTGGGCGGCGATCCGACCTATTTGTTTGTCAGCGAACGCGCCAGCGAAGAAGAGATCGCGATGGTGCGCCGCGCCCTCGGTTTCGACAAACCGCTGCATATCCAGTATCTGACCTATCTGGGCAATGTAATGCAGGGCGAGTTCGGCAATTCGCTGAGTTACCGCCAACCTGCGATGGGTCTGGTTCTGGGCGCCTTGCCAGCCACGATCGAGCTTACCTTGTTCTCGATGCTGTTCGCCATTTCGCTGGCAATCCCTTTTGGGATATTTGCCGCACTCTACCGCGGCACGCCGGTGGATGGCGGTATCATGACGCTGGCGATGTTCGGGCAATCCGTGCCAGGTTTCTGGCTCGGCATCATGATGATCCTGTTCTTTGGCCTCTATCTGTCGTGGTTTCCGATTTCGGGCCATGTCCCGTTCCTGTTACCGCTGCTGCGGGGTGAATTTGGCACCGCATTCTCGAATTTGCCGCAGGCGCTCTATCACCTGATCATGCCCGCCGTGGCCGTGGGGTTCTATTCGCTGTCGCGCAATGCCCGACTGGTCCGCTCCTCGATGCTGGAGGTCCTGAGCCAGGATTATGTGCGCACCGCCCGGTCCAAGGGGATTTCGGAACGCGCCGTTGTCGTGAACCATGCGCTGCGCAATGCCTGGTTGCCGGTTGTCACCATGATCGGGCTCGAGTTCGGGTTTCTGCTGGGCGGGGTTGTGGTGATCGAGACAGTTTTCAGCTGGCCCGGTATCGGGCGGCTGGTGTTCAACGCGATCAATCAGCGCGACATACCTGTGGTGCAGGCGGCGGTGATCGTGCTGGCCACGATCTTTATCGCGCTCAACCTGATCGTCGATCTGATCTATGCGCGGATCGATCCGCGCGTGAAACTCTAGGGAGGCGCGGCAATGACCGATACGACCGAAATCGCCGTCCTTTCGCCCGAACCGCAATCCGGTTTCCGGCGTGAACTCGCCCGCGCGGGGCGCAGCATGGTTGCCGCCAAGTGGCCGTTGCTGGCGCTGGCCATCCTGATGGTCGTCCTCTTCGTCGCGATCTTTGGCCCCACGATTTCGCCGCTGGACCCGAACCGGCAGAACATCATGCTGCGGCTGGCTGAACCCATGGCAGACGGGCCGGGCGAGGCGACCTTCATGCTGGGTTCTGATGCATTGGGCCGTGATGTGCTGTCGCGGCTGATCTATGGCGCGCGTGTCTCGCTGCTTGTGGGTATCGCGGCGATCCTTGTGGGGGGCACGATTGGCGTTTCTGCCGGGCTCGTCTCTGGCTATTTCGGTGGATGGATCGACGATGTGATCATGCGGCTGGGCGATATCCAGCTTGCCTTTCCGTTCATCCTGCTCGCGATCATGTTTCTGGTGGTGCTTGGGCCGGGGTTGATCAACCTGATCCTTGTGCTGGGCGTCGGGCAGTGGGTGACCTATGCAAGGATCGTGCGGGCGCAGACGCTGTCCTTGCGCGAAAAGGAATTCGTCGAGGCGGCGCGTGCGCTGGGCGACTCGACCTTCTCGATCATCTTTCGCACGATCCTGCCCAATATCGTGGCCCCGCTGACCGTGATTGCCTCGTTCAACGTGGCGTCGGTCATTCTGGCCGAGGCATCGCTGAGCTTTCTGGGCCTTGGCGTGCCGCCGGATGTGCCGACATGGGGGTCGATGCTGGCACAGAGCCGGGATCAACTGATCGCCAACAAATGGTGGCTCGCGATTTTTCCGGGGCTGGCCATCGTGTTCACTGTGCTCAGTTTCAACATCATGGGCGACTGGCTACGCGATTTCCTTGATCCCAGACTGAAAGAGAGGCGCTGACATGAAGGTTGCAATCATCGGGGCAAGCTTTGCCAAGGCCGCCTATCTGCCCGCTTTGCGCCATGTCGAAGGAGCCGAAGTGGTTGCCATCGCCTCGGGCCGGTTGAGCAGTGCGCAGGCCGCAGCGACGGAGTTTGGCGTGCCCCATGCCTATGATGATTGGCAGGCGATGCTGGAGCGTCACAAGGTCGATCTGGTCTGCATCGCCACGCCGACGGTATTGCATGCGCCGCAGACATTGAAGGCGATCGCTCAGGGCGCAAATGTCTTGTGTGAAAAGCCGACAGCGATGGATGCTGGCGAGGCGCATGCGATGCTGGATGCTGCTGATGCCGCCGGGCGCATCCATATGGTTGACCATGAACTGCGGTTCAATCCCAATCGGGCGCGCGTTGCCGAGATGATCGCACAGGGCGATCTGGGTGAGATCAGGCATGTGAACATCGCCAATATCGGCGATTCGTGGGCCAATCCGGCAAGCCGCCCGAAGGGCGACTGGTGGAGCATGGCCGATCAGGGCGGTGGCCGACTGGGTGCCAATGGCTCGCATCAGGTGGATATGCTGCGCTGGTGGCTGGGCGAGGTTGCCTGGGTATCCGGGGCGGCGCCGACGATCATTCCCGACCGGACCGACAAGACAACCGATGAAGCCTGGACCGCGACTGCGGACGATCTGGCCTGGATGAGCCTTGAGATGGCAACCGGAGCAATTGCGCAGGTGTTCATGTCTGGTGTTGCCGCACATAACATTGGCAATCTGACGCAGGTGTTTGGTTCCAAGGGGACTGTCACGCTGGACAATGCCGATGAAAAGCTGTGGTTTGCCAAGGCGGGGCAGGGATTTGACGAGATCACCGAGACGGACCCGAATGCGGCGCTGCCGGGTCTCAATCCCGGTATCTGGAATGTCTCGGTCGTGTCGGTCATGCGGGAACTGGCTGGAGCGATTGCGCAGGGGCGTGGATTGCAGCGTGGGGCCACCTTTGCGGACGGGTTGGCCAATCAAAAGGTGCTTGATGCCGTGCGCATCAGCGGGACCGAGCGGCGCTGGGTCCGGCTGTGACGCCGCTTGATCAACAAACGGTGCTGGTGACGGGCGCGGCGCAGGGGCTTGGCCGGGCGATTGCGCTGCATTTCTCGGAGCAAGGTGCGCGGCTGATCCTGCTGGACCGTGACGCGGAGGCGCTGTCCGAGGTGGCGGGGGTCTGTCCGGGCGCCATGTCAGTGGTCGTCGATCTGTCGGATGCGCAGGACACTACGCGCGCGATTGCGCAGGTGGTGACGGGGACGGTGAATTGCCTGATCCACAACGCCGCGATCCTGCGGGCAGAGCCGGTGGATGTGGTCAGCCTCGCCATGTTTCAGGCGACGCTGAATGTGGGGATTCAGGCGGCGTTTCAACTGACGCAAGCCGTGTGGCCGGGGATGAAGGCGGGCGGCGGTACGCTGATCTATGTCTCGTCCCGCTCCGGGATCGAGGGGTTTGTGGACGAGACCGCCTATTGCGCGGCGAAACACGCGCTTGAGGGATTCTCGAAATGTCTGGCGATGGAGGGCGCGCCGCATGGGATCGCCTCTTATACCATCACGCCGGGGATGCTGATGCATACGCCGATGTCCGAGACGACATATGGGCCAGAGCAGCGCGCGAAATGGGTGGACCCGATCCGACTTGCCCCGGCATTTGCGATGTTGGCCCGCACCCGCCCGATGACCCTTTCCGGCCAGCGCCTCGATGCCTGGCTGCTTTCACAACAGGATTCCACAGCATGACCATGCAGGCCATTTACGACTGGATCGACGCAAATGCCGATGAATGCGTCCGGGATCTGCAGACCTTCGTGCGCCAGCCTTCGATCTCGGCCCAGAATATCGGGCTGCGCGAATGCGCGACCCTGATCCGCGACATGATGCGCGATGATGGCTTGCCTGCCGATTTTCACGAGTTGAAAGAAGGGCCGCCGGTGGTCTTTGGTCACCTGGAGGCGAAGAGGCCCGCCAAGACGATCCTGTGCTATGCGCATTATGACGTGCAGCCGCCGGAGCCGCTCGATGCCTGGTCCTATGGCGGGCCGTGGTCGGCGGAAATTGTCGACGGTGTCCTTTACGGGCGCGGCGCCACGGATAACAAGTCTGGCGTTCTGGCATTCACCAAAGCGGCAAAGGCGTTTCTGGCGGTGCGTGGCGAGGTGCCTGCCAACCTCAAGTTCATGATCGAGGGCGAAGAGGAAATTGGCTCTCCCAACCTTGCGGAATGGGCGTCACGCAACAAGGAGTTGCTTGCGGCAGACGGCATGCATTGTCTGGACGGGTCTATCGAAACCGGGACTGAAGTGCCGGATGTGTCGCTCGGCCTCAAATCGGTGCTTTTTGTCGAACTGATCGCGCGGGGTGCCAAGACGGACATCCATTCGCTCAACTTTCCGCTGGTCCCTGCACCGGTCTGGGATCTGGTCCGCGCGCTCAACACCATCCTCGACGAGAACCGCAAGATCCTGATCGAGGATTGGTACGAGGGGCTGTGGGAACTTGGCCCCGATGATGAAGAGCAGTTGCGCGACAAGGCAGGGCGGGTCGATCTGGCTGCAATGAAAGAGGAATGGGGCATTTCGGAGTTTGCCCTTGGCCGCGACGGGATCGACGCGATCCGTGCGCGGACCTATGAACCGACGGCAAATATCCAAGGTATCATCGCTGGCTACACCGGGCCGGGGACCAAGACCATCGTGCCGAACGAAGCCCGCGCGCGGCTTGATTTCCGCCTGATCCCCAATATTCAACCCGATGCCGCCATTCGTAAACTCAAGGCGCATCTGATCAAGCATGGTTTTGGTCATATCGAGGTCAAAGCCTTTGACGGCGCGGAACCGCCTTACAAGATTTCGGTCAAGGAGGATATCAGCCAGGCGATCATCGCCGCCGCGACCGAAGTCTATGGCGAGTTGCCAATCGTCAACGGTGTTTCGGCCGAGGGCGCGATCCTGCGGCATGTGTGGATTCCCTGCGTCCTGACCGGGTTCGCCAATCCGGGCGCCAATCTGCATGCCCCGGACGAGAACATCCATATCGACAAATATATCAAGGGTATCAAATACGCCGCCGCGATCATGGAGCATTTTGGCAGGAGTTGACCGGGTTATGACCGTCCGGCGGGCGACAAGCGAATGACGGAAGCAAAACCGGTCTTTGCGTCCATTGCAAGACTTGGAACCGTGTTGCGCGCGGGCACCAGTACATCCCGCCAAGTGACAGAGGCCTGTCTGGAGCAGATCGAGGCGCATGATGGCAGCTTGAATGCATTTGCCGCAATTATGACAGAACAGGCTCTCGCCGCGGCAGACCGGGCCGGCGCGGAATTGGCGGCGGGGATTGACCGAGGGCCGCTTCACGGCGTGCCCGTGGCAATCAAGGATCTGATCGACGTGGCCGGGGTGCCCACGGGGTATGGGTCGCATCCTGCCTTTCGCACGCTGCCCAGTCGAAGTGCCGCACTGGTTGACCGCCTCGAAACCGCGGGCGCGGTGATCGTTGGCAAGACCAACCTGCTTGAGTTCGCGTACGGCGCGGTCAATCCGGCGGTCGGGCAGACCAACAATCCCTGGGATGCCAGACGTACGGCCGGCGGATCGTCGGGGGGGAGTGCTGCGGCGGTGGCGGCGGGCATGGCCTATGCTGCGGTTGGCACCGATACGGGCGGGTCGATCCGGATTCCGGCGGCCTATTGCGGTGGTGTCGGGCTGAAACCAACATTCGGACTGGTCCCACGCGATGGCGTGTTTCCCCTTTCCGACACGCTCGATCATGTCGGGCCGATGGCGCGCCGTTGCACGGACGCGCTGGCGCTGCTTGACGTGCTGAGCGGGTCGATCGGGCCGGTCGCTGCGATCCCTCTCGCTGGGCGGAGGTTTGGGATTCTGCGTGATCATCTGGAGGCGGCCAGTCTCCGATCCGATGTGCGCGCGGCGTTTGAACTTGCTTGCGAAAAGATGGAGCAGGCAGGTGCGGTGTTTTTCGATGTACGTTTGCCAGAACTTGTGGGGATGGAACGCGCCTTGCTGGATGTCCTCCTTCCCGAGGCCGCCCTGGTCCACGAGGCGCAGAGGGCCGGGCATGCGGAGGCTTATGCGTCCCAGACTTTGGCCCAGATCGACGCGGGCCCACTGGTCAGTGCCATGGCCGATCTGCGGGCGCTGGCGTACCGGCAGGCCCTGCGCGCCGCATGTGACAGCACGTTGAGCGGTGTTGATGCGCTGATCGGCCCGACGGTGCCTTGGATCGCCCCCGCAGAGGATCCGGCGGTGGACGGTGACGAGGGGCTGGCCGAGATGTCATTCACCGGACCCACCAATCTGACTGGGCATCCTGCGCTTTCGCTCTTTGGCGGGGTTGGTGCGCAGGGTCTGCCGGTCGGGCTCATGCTGACCGGGCCAAGGGGTGGTGACCGCACGCTATGGCGGCTGGGGCAGGGGATAGAGGCAGTTATAGCCCCGGTCACCGCACCCATGTTTTTGACGTGAACACTGATCGGAGGGCCAGACCATGAAGATCGCCGATATGAACTGGATGGACGTGCAGGCGGCTGCGGCACGCGATGCACGGGCGGTGCTGCCGATCGGATCGACAGAACAGCATGCCTATCTGTCGCTTTGCGTCGATGCGATTCTGGCGGAAAAGGTGGCTGTCGATGCTGCTGCGCCGCTGGATATCCCTGTCTATCCGGTCATTCCCTATGGCTTGGCGCCCTATTTTGCCGCCTATCCCGGCACTGTCACTCTGCGCGTGGAGACGCTGCTGGCGCTGGTGCGCGATGTCGTGGCCTCGATCCGGGCGGCCGGCTTTCGCCGTATCCTGATCGTCAATGGCCATGGCGGCAATGCGCCGGTCGGGGCGTTGGCACAGGAACTGAACATGAGCGGTGATGTGTCGGTGAAATTTCACAACTGGTGGAGCGCGCCGCGCACCGCCACCTATGTCCAGTCGGTCGGTCCTGCCAGTCATGCCAGCTGGATGGAGAATTTTCCCTGGACGCGGCTGGCGCATGCGCCCGCGCCAGAGCAGGAAAAACCGATGGCGGATATGGAATTGCTGCGTTCGGGCAGTGCCGCGCAAATTCGCGACATGCTTGGTGAAGGCAACCTTGGCGGAAGTTTCCAGCGCGATAATGCGGTGACTCACCGCCTCTGGGAGATTGGTGTTGAAGAGACGCGCGCCGCACTTGACGGTCCGTGGCCGCCGCTATGACAGAGCCTGTGCTGATCTGGGGCGCGGGGGCCATCGGCGGCATTCTGGGCGCCTACTGGGCGCGTGCCGGCGTGCCGGTGCTGATGGTCGATATCGACGCGGATCACGTTGGAGCCTGCCGAGGCGTGGGATTGCGTATCAGCGGGCCTGTCGATGCGTTCAGCGTCAAAGTCCCGTGCCTGACCCCGTCCGAATTGAACGGCACCTACCGGCGCGTCGTACTCGCGGTCAAGGCGCAGGCAACGCAGAAAGCGATCCACGCACTGGCGCCGCATCTTGCCGCTGATGGCTTTGTCATGTCGGCGCAGAATGGTCTCAATGAACGGATGATTGCAGAGGTTGTTGGCCCGGATCGGACCATGGGTGCCTTTGTCAATTATGGCGCGGACTGGCAGGAGCCGGGTCATGTCCTGTTTGGCAATCGCGGCGCCGTCGTCGTTGGCGAAATCGTCGGGCCGCCGCGAACCCGAACATCTGCGATGTTGGAATTGTTGCAGATATTCGAGCCGGATGCGCTGCTGACCCCTGATATCTGGTGCTACCTCTGGGGTAAACTCGGCTATGGCGCGATGCTCTTTGCCACTGCCTTGACGCATGACACCATGACCGAAAGCTTTGAGGAACCGAGCCGTATTCCCCTGTTGATCGGCCTTGCCCGCGAAGTGATGCTGGTGACGCGGGCCGAGGGCGTGGTTCCGCGTGGTTTCAACGGGTATGACCCGGCCGCCTTTGCGCCAGGTGCCCCCGATAGCGCCGCCCGCGCGTCTATTGCCGCACTGGCCGATTTCAACCGCCATTCGGCCAAGTCCCGCACCGGCGTCTGGCGTGATCTGGCGATCCGGAGGCGCCGCACCGAGGCCGATCCGCAACTGACTCAGATTGTCGATATCGGGCGAGGGCACGGTATCCCGACGCCGCTGCTGGACCGGCTGATTGCATTAATCGCGGATATCGAGGCGGGGCGGCGCGAACAGTCGCCCGCGACATTTGGCTTGCTGGGAGGTGCTGGTTGAAACGGTTTCACGGTAAATCCGCGCTGGTGACCGGCGTAGTCGGGGGTATTGGTGCCGCGATCGCGCGCCGCCTGTCGGACGAAGGCGCACGGGTGACGGTGACGGACCGGCCCGGTCAGTACTTTGAAAAGGCAAAAGCTGCGTTGGGTATGGCTGGATATGCTGCTGATCTGGGCGACCGGGCGGCGGTCACTGCGCTGCAAGATGCGATGGCAGATGACCTGCCAGAGATCATCATCTCCGCAGCAGGCGGTGTCGTTGGCCAGACAGGGCAGCCGGTTGAAGCCGTGACCGAGGCCGAGTGGCGGGTGATATTCGCCGCAAATGTCGACAGCGCGTTCTTTCTTGCGCAGGTCTTTGCACCCGCGATGAAGGCGCGCGGGTGGGGCCGGATTGTCACGATCAGTTCGGGTGCCGGATTGCGCCCCAGTCTGACCGGGATTCAGGCTTATGCCGCCGCGAAACATGCGCTGGTGGGCTTGACCCGGCAGCTTGCGCTGGAACTGGGACAATTCGGGGTTACGGTCAATTCCGTGGCCCCCGGGTTTGTCCTGTCGAACCCGAGTTCTTCGGCACAATGGGACGCCTACGGGCCGGAGGGGCAGGCGGCGATACTGTCGCGTATCTATACGCGCCGTCTGGGCCAGCCAGAGGATATCGCCGCTGCGGCCGCGTTTCTGGCATCGGATGAGGCGGGTTGGATCAGCGGTCAGGTGCTGAGCGTGGATGGGGGCATTGCCTGAGCGGCATCATGCGGCCGCGCGCAGACCCAGTAGCGCGCGGGCCTGCTGCCAGGTGGCGACCGGCCGACCAGGAATCTGACATAGGTCAACCGTCCGGCGCACCAAAGCGGCGTTGGACGGAGCCTCAAAGGCCTCCTGCGTGCTTTCGATCTGTTCGGCAATCGTGATCGGGACCGCGGCGTTGGCCGCTTTGGTCGGCACCGATCCGGTGATCGCGACGCAGAAAATGCAGGGGGCGGTGGCTTGGGCCTGTGTAATGGGCAGGGTGTCCGCTTTGTAGAGCGCGCACCTTGCCGGGTGGGCCTGCCGGCGTAAAGACACCCCACGCAAAGTCGGCACTACGCTCCCTGATTGACACAAGCGATTGCCACTGCTTATTATACAATTGTTCAACAAGGGTTGCCGATGCCCAGAAATCCCCGCTATGATGTTTTGTTCGAGCCGGTCCGCATCGGTCCGAAAACCGCGCCCAACCGGTTTTTTCAGGTGCCGCATGCTTCGGGCATGACCAATGCCGCGCCGCATGTGCGGGCAGCGTTTCGCGCGATGAAGGCCGAGGGTGGCTGGGGCGTGGTCTGCACCGGGGCCTGTTCGGTCGATCCGTCATCCGACGACAGCCCCTTTCCCTTTGCCAGCTTGTGGGACGTGTCCGATATCCGCTCGCATGCCGTGATGACCGAGGCTGTGCATGCGCATGGTGCGCTCGCGGGCGTCGAATTGTGGCATGGCGGTGCTGCGGCGGTGAACCGCATGAGCCGGGTGGCCCCATTGTCACCCTCGGGTGTGCCATGGATGGCGACGCATGTCGGATTCATGTCTGCCGCCCGGCCCCGCGTCATGGATGCCGCCGATATTGCAGATCTGATTCAGTGGCACCGCGATGCCGCGATCCGGGCCGAACAGGCGGGGTTTGACATCCTCTATGTCTATGCCGGGATGGGATATCTGCCCTACCAATTCCTGCTGTCGGATTACAACCATCGCACCGATGCCTATGGCGGATCGGTCGCCAACCGGGTCCGGCTGGTCGATCAGCTGATCGATGCAGTGCGCGAGGCGACGGGTGGCCGTGTTGCCGTTGCGCTGCGCATTTCGATGCAGGAATTGCGCGGCCGACCCTCGGACGTCGCCGAGAGCGAGGCGCATGAGGTGATCGGGTTGTTGAAGGACGCACCCGACCTCTTTGATGTAAAGATGGACTATTCGGCCTATGACTGCGCCCCTTCGCGTTTCGTGCCGGAGGGCAGCCATGAGCCGGTGGTCGATTTCCTGAAATCGGTCACAGACAAGCCGGTGGTTGGAGTGGGCCGGTTCACCTCGCCCGATACGATGGTGGGCATGATCCGGCGTGGGGTGCTGGATCTGATCGGCGGCGCTCGTCCTTCGATCGCCGATCCGTTTCTGCCCAACAAGATCAACGAGGGCCGCGAGTCTGACATCCGCGAATGTATCGGCTGCAATATCTGTATTTCGAGCTGGCATGACGGGGTCTGGGTGCGCTGTACGCAGAATCCGACTGCGGGAGAGGAGTGGCGGCGTGGCTGGCACCCGGAAAAGGTCGCACGAGACAGCGCAGGTTCGGTGCTGGTGGTTGGCGGTGGTCCTGCGGGGCTTGAGAGCGCGCTGACGCTGGCGCGGCGTGGGTTTGATGTGGCGGTGGCGGACCGGCGGCGGGAAATGGGCGGACGTCTGCTCTATGAGACCGCTTTGCCGGGGATGAAAGCATGGTTTCGCGTGGCGGACTACCGGCTGGGTCAGTTGCGCCAGATGAACAATGTGAGTCTGTATGCAGAGAGCGATCTGTCGGCGCAGGATGTGTTGGAGTTCGGGGCGGATCATGTCGTTATCGCGACCGGCGCGCGCTGGACGGCGGCATTGTGTGGCGCCAATGAATTGCCCGCAGGCATGGCCGACGGCCCGCGTGTCTATACGCCGGATGATCTGGCTGCGGGCCTGACCCCGGAAGGGCCGGTCGCCGTGTTTGATTTTGACAATTACTATATGGGCACTGCTGTGGCCGAGAGTCTGGCGGCTCTGGATCTGCCTGTCACCTATATCACGACGGCAGGCGCCGCCGCTGCATGGAGTTTCATGACCAATGAGCAGCCGCATATGCATATGGCATTGGCGCGGCGTGGGATCACGTTGCGCACGCTGGAGATCGTGACCGGGTTCGATGGGGACACTCTGCAACTTGCCCAGATATTCAGCGGTGTTCCCGATCAGATTGCAGTCCGATCGCTGGTCATTGTCGGCCAGCGCGCGGGGGGCTCTGATTTGCATGCAGCACTTGCTGCGACCGATCTGGCGGGTGACGGCGTCACGTCGCTGCATCTGACCGGGGATGCAAACGCGCCCGGCGCGATCGCGCATGCGGTCTATCAGGGCCACAAGACAGCCCGCGAGTTGGGCGTTGCGCGGGCTGATATCCACGTGCGGCGTGATGCGCCTTTTGCTTTGCGCGATATGGCCGCTCCATGACCGAAAAGGTGCCGCGCCGCCGCAGCACGTCGCGCGCGCCGCGACAGACCGGTGGTTTGCACCAACGCCCGTTTGCCCAGACTCCACGCAGCTATGCGCCGATCAAGGTAATCAGCGATGATCAGGTCGCGGCCATTCATCAGGCCGCGCTGGAGGTGCTGGCCACGATTGGCATGCGCATCCTGGCCCCGCAGGCCCGCGCCCTTTACCGCGACGCAGGCGCGCGCATTGACGGCGAAATGGTCTATTTCGACCCGGTCATGGTTATGGAACGGCTGGCGACCGTGCCTGCCCGCTTCACACTGGAGGCCCGCAATCCCGCGCATGACCTGCGCGTCGGGGGCGATGATTACATCTACGGTGCCGTGGGCGGCCCCGCCTATGTGATGGACAATGACCGTGGGCGGCGCGACGGCACCTATGCCGAGATGTGCGATTACATGCGCCTGATCCAGACGCTGAATGTCATCCACCAAGAGGGCGGCGGCCCGTTCGAGCCGATGGACCTGCCTGCCAATACCCGGCATCTGGATATCTACCGCGCCCAGATCACCCTGCTGGACAAGAACTGGCAGACCCAGAGCCTTGGCCATGTCCGCACCATGGACGGGATCGAAATGGCGGCGATTGCCTTGGGCACCACGCCCGAGGGTCTGCGCGACCGGCCTTGTCTGCTGGGCATCATCAACACCAATTCGCCGCTGCAACTCGATATTCCGATGGCCGAGGGGCTGATCGCGCTGGCGGGGCATGGGCAGGTGCTTGCGATCACGCCTTTTACGTTATCCGGGGCAATGGCACCGGTGACGCTGGCGGGTGCGCTGGTGCAGCAACATGCCGAGGCGATGGCGGGAATCATCCTGACCCAGATCGTGCGGCCGGGAGTGCCGGTGATGTATGGCGGGTTTACCTCGAATGTCGACATGCGCTCGGGCGCGCCTGCGTTCGGGACGCCGGAATATGTCAAGGCGGCGCAGGCCAGCGGGCAATTGGCGCGCCATATCGGGGTGCCGTTCCGGTCATCGAACGTTTGCGCCGCCAATGAAGTGGATGCGCAGGCGGCCTATGAGAGCCAGATGTCGCTCTGGGGTGCGCTGATGGGCGGGGCTCATCTGGTCAATCATGCGGCGGGCTGGCTGCATGGCGGTCTGACGGCGAGTTTTGAAAAGCTGATCCTCGACGCTGAGATGCTCCAGATGATGGATGCCTATTTCGAGCCATTGGCGGTGGATATTGACTCGATGGCGCTGGGTGCGATTGCAGAGGTCGGCCCCGGTGGCCATTTCTTTGGCGCGGGACATACGATGGAGCGCTATGAGAATGCGTTCTATGCGCCGCTTTTGTCCAATTGGGATAACC
>Ga0105054_10005086_pt1 | contig 19149 bp, 13 predicted proteins | sample BON02_FD_78091 | JGI IMG/M metagenome (GOLD analysis project Ga0105054, IMG submission 78091) | Freshwater microbial communities from Lake Bonney liftoff mats and glacier meltwater in Antarctica - BON-02 (megahit assembly) | ecosystem: Environmental > Aquatic > Freshwater > Ice > Glacier...
GCTATATTTCTACTGATTTACTTTTCTTCAGGAAAAATAAAATCAATAAAAACTGGAGTCGATGAGCCATCTTATACCGAGCTATTAAGTAAAGAAGTTGGCTTTTACCAAAAGCTAAATCAAGTTGAAAAAATCAATTTCGAAAGAAGAGTTGTTGAATTTTTGGAGGAAATTAATATCGAGGGTATTGGAACTGAGATTACTAAACTCGACCGTGTTCTAATTGCTTCAAGTGCCATTATTCCAGTTTTTGGTTTTGCAGAATGGAAATATAAAAAACTTAGTAATGTGATCCTTTACCCAAATACATTCAATAAGGATTTTCAATTTGAAGGAAACAGCGAAAGGAATATTATGGGCATGGTAGGCAGCGGGTATATGAATGGACAAATGCTTTTATCCAGAGTAGCACTTTACCATGGTTTTTCCAAATCATCAGGAAAAGAGAATGCGGCGATTCACGAATTCGTTCATCTTCTGGATAAATCTGACGGCGAAATAGATGGTATCCCAGAAAATCTAATGGCTCATGAATATTCAATTCCCTGGCTCAGGATGATGCAGGAAGAGTTGAAGAGAATAAAATATGGCAAATCGGATATTAATCCCTATGCACTTACCAATGAAGCTGAGTTTTTTGCAGTAGCCTCAGAATATTTTTTTTCCAAGCCGGATCAATTTCAAAATAAGCATCCGGAATTATATGAACAGTTAAGGCGAATCTTTGGGCTGCAAGAAAATTAATAATTCAATCAGAATTTCAATAATCTAAATCTTGAAAAAAATCCCTCAAAACTATTAAAATAATTTTGAGGGATAAAAGATATATCCAAACTAGTATCCTGGATTTTGTGGTTTTAAATTAGGATTTAATTGTAATTCTGTTGCAGGTATTGGCATTAAATAATCCCTAATTGCATCAAAATTTGTGCGAGGCTCTAAAGAGTTTGCCCCTTTAAATACTATATCTCCCAAGCGTCTTCTTTTTATATCATACCAACGTTTAAACTCAAAAGCTAATTCTAATCTTCTATCATCTAAAATAGCATCAACGAGTTGAGATTTGGACGTAAAACCTGTTAACAATAAATTAGCCGGGGCAAGTTGTGATACACCGGCTTTATTTCTTGCTCTAGTTCTAATTTCATTTAAATAGTTAATAGCTTCTTGAGTTGGGGCGTTACTTTTTTCTGTTAATGCTTCGGCTGCAATTAACAAAACTTCAGCATATCGCATATCTGGATAATTAAAGTCAGAATATCTACCATCGGCACCGGCATTACCAGGAAAACGTCTCCATTTTGCGATATGTGGTCTTTTTTCTCTAGGGAAAGCTGTAAATGGTATGGTAACACCTGAAGCATTTACAGTAACATCATTAAAACTTACCTCACGGCGATAATCGTTTGCATCCCAATCTGTATATACCTTTAGAGAGGGAACTAGAACGCCAAAACCAGCTTGGGGTACATTTCTTATTCCCGTCATCGGGGGCAATAAATCATCATTTTGCGAACCACTATTTAACCGACCTACAAAATCAGCAGCAAAAATATGCTCTTTCATGTTATTTCCTAAGTCAGCCCGGAAAAGGTTTTGAAAATCGGGTTCTAAAATAAAGTTGTACTTTGTTTTATTGTCAATTACCCATTTAGCTTCGGTATATGCTTTCTCAAAATCGCCGGTTGTTAAATAAACCGATGCCAAATAAGCGGCAGCAGTGGCTTTTGTAGGTCGTGTTCGCACATCATTTGGTTGCCTTTCTGGCAGCCATTGTTTAGCAAATTCCAATTCTTTTATTATTGCTTTATAAACATCTCCCTCTTTAGTTTTTGATATACTTTTTAAGGCTTCAGGACTTGCAACTGCATCTACATAAGGGATATCCCCAAATACTCTGACTAAATGATAATAGCTAAAAGCTCTTACAAACTTAGCTTCGGCAATCAATGGATTTATTTCGGCCTCAGCTAAACCTAAACTCTTAGCACCAGCTTCTGCTGTATTAGTTGACGAAATTACTTGGTACCAAATTGGCCAAAACCTAGCTACCATTCCGTTATTAGCGTCCATATTAAAATCATTAACCTGTATTCGCTCTGCAGATGTTGCTCTATCTCCAATATCTACCATATCGCTCCTAAGCATAAGTGTGCTTAAAAACTGACGACCAAATAAAGGCTCAGTGGCTATCAGACCATAAGCCCCAAAAACAGAAGCTTCCACATCTTTTTTAGTTTTAAAAAAACCTTCAGGAGCAAGTAAGCCTATTGGTTTTTCCTCTAACATTTTAGTACAATTTACGCCTAACATAGTTACTGTCGCGGCAATTGCTATTAATAATATCTTTTTCATTTCGATTAATTTATTAAAAACCAACATTAATTCCGGCTGTTACTGATTTTGCATTTGGATAACTAGCGTAATCTACCCCTGCGTTAAGGTTAGAACTTCTGTAGTTTACCTCTGGATCATAACCTCTATACTTAGTTGCGGTTAATATATTTTGTGCACTCACATAAAAGCGTATGCTCTGTATCTTTAGTTTGCTTAAAGTACTTTTTGGTAAAGTATATCCTAAAGCAATGTTTTTTAACCTGAGGTAACTCCCGTCAAATATAAACCTAGAAGAAGCCCTTTGAGATCTGACTGCAGAAGATCTTGGTATATCTGTATTGGTATTGGTTGGTGTCCATCGGTTTAAAGCTTCTGTGGTTGCATTATTTCTGCCAGATATAGTTTCTAACTCTAAAAGTGTATAACTCAACATATCATTTCCGTGCGAACCTTGGAAAAAAACGTTTAAATCAAGGTTTTTAAAACTAAAATCATTGTTGATACCATAAATAAATTTAGGGTTAGGATTACCTATAATTGCTCTATCATCATTATTTATAATACCATCAGGCAGAAATAATGGCAAACCATTGCTATCCTTTTTACCGCCAATATCTTTAAACTTTTCACCGCCAGCTACTTGTTCAAAACCACCACCTGTTAAAAATGGATCTCCGGTTTGATAAACGCCATCGTAAACCCAACCGAAAAATGTACCTATTGGCTGCCCTACTCTTAAAATTTGAGAAGTTTGCCCGATACCTATCATGTGGCCTGGCGCATTAGCATATAAAATATCATTGCCATTAGGTAATTCTAAAACCTTATTACGGTTAAATGATATATTTAGATCTGTGCTCCAATTGAATGCACCAGTTATATTTTTTGTGCCAAGAGTAAATTCAAGACCTTTATTCTCGATTTTACCTATATTTCTTAATTGATTACTATAACCAGTATATTGCGGTAAAGGCACACTAAACAATAATTCAGATGTTATTGATTTATAATAATCAGCGGTAAGCGTTATTCTATCTTTTAATAACCCAACATCGATGCCTAAATTTTGTTGAGCAGTAGTTTCCCACTTTAAATCGTCATTAGCTATCGTAGTAGGTCTTACGGCATTTACTGGTACATTACCTACAACAGAAAATACTGATGTAAAGCGGGCTAAGGTTTGATATGGGCTAATGGCTTGGTTGCCTGTTAAACCATAACTAACTCTCCACTTAAAACTACTTATGGACTTAATACTTTGCATAAATTTTTCGTTATGCATATTCCATGCTAAAGCACCAGATGGAAAAAATGCCCACTTATTATTTTTGCTGAAGTTTGAAGATCCATCATATCTTGCATTGAAAGTCAATAAAAATCTATCATCAAAATTATAATTCAACCTACTATAATAAGAAGCCAATTGAGATTCTGTTAATGAAGAGCTAGGAAACAAAGCTACAGAGCCTCCTCCTAGATTTCGAAAAGAAACCGAGTTAGATAAAAAAGATTGACTTTCTGCACCAAAATCTTCATTAATAAATTTTTGAAAGGATACCCCACCAAGTAATGTTACATTATGTTTGGTTGCGAAGGTATTATTATAGGTAAAAAAGTTTTCAGTTAAATAACTTTGTCTGCTTATTTGATCAATTGATCCAATACCACCAACTAACCTGCCGGCATTTAGAGTGGTCGGGGTAAATGTACCTGTTCTTTCACCGTTAGAAAAAGAACCAAAAGTGGCTTTGAATTTCAAATTCTTAACTAAATCGAAGTCTGCAAAAAAGTTATACTGGTATAAACCACCTTTGGTATTATTTTGCAATTCATTAGCTACAGCAAAAGGATTATCATGAGGATCTCCAATTCTTGCAAGAGAAAAACTGCCATCAGGTAGAATAACAGGCAAATCTGGCCCAAATTTAAATGCACTAGCTACAACGCCAGTGCTTGAAACACCTCCTGAATTTTCTTGTGTTCTAACACCATCAGTTTGAGATGAACGAGCGAATAAGTTTAATCCTACTTTTAACCATTTAGTGGCTTGAAAATCTAGATTACTAGTAATAGAAAATCTTTCAAATCCAGAATTGATGATAATACCTTGCTGGTTATAATAATTACCAGAAATATAATACTTTAAACCTTCATTACCGCCAGAAAAAGATAACTGAGAATTGGAAATACTACCTTGAGTAAAAATCAAATCTTGCCAGTCTGTATTTTCTCCACCACTTACATAAACTGGATTAATCTCTTTAATGTAATCAGTAAACTGGCTTCCATTTAATAGATTTAAACGGTTTATTTCTTTTTGCCCTGAGTAAGATGAAGAGAAATCTATTCTTGGTTTACCTGATTTACCTCTCTTAGTAGAAACAATGATAACTCCGTTCGCTCCTCTTGATCCATAAATTGCAGTTGCCGAAGCATCTTTTAAAATTTCTATAGATTCTATATCTTCTGATGGTGGTAATATTGCCCCTGCAAAACCATCAACTACGAAAAGAGGATCACTGCTAGCATTGATAGATGTGCCACCACGTATTCTAATTTTATAACCTCCACCTGGATCACCATTTGTGGCTTGTACAGAAACTCCTGCCGCCCTTCCTTGTATTGCTTGTTGCACACCTGATGAAGGAAAAGAAGTTAAATCTTTACTTTTAATAGAAGATACAGAACCAGTAACATCACTTTTGCGAACCCCACCATAACCAATAACTACTACTTCGTTTAAAGCCTTCTGATCTTATACCAAGGTTACATTAATTACTCTTTGGTTTCCAACCATAAGTTCCTTTTGCTCGAAACCTAAATAAGTAAATACCAAAACGGCTGATTGGTCATCAACGTTGATTTCGAAGTTACCTGCTGCATCTGTAATTGTACCTTTATTTGTTCCTTTAATTTTAACACTTACGCCAATTAAATTTTGATTATTGCTATCAACTACTTTGCCTGTGATGTTTACAGGTGCTAAATCTTCTTTAACTTTTATAACTATTAAATTATTTGGGGTTAAGCTGTAGGTTAAATTTGTGCTAATCAATAATTTATTAAGCACTAAATTAACATCTTCATTCACTGCATTTATGCTAAACTTTTCAGTTTTAGGCAGCATATCATCATTATAAATAATCCGAAACGAAGATTTCTTTTCAATCTCCAATAAGGCTTTACTTAAGCTGAAGTTTTTTATATTAAGGGTGATAGTTTGAGAATGAACTTTTGCCGAAAGTTGCAAACTCAGAATTAAAATCAATGCAAAAGTTAATTTCATGCAAACTAGGATTTTAAAAAATCGGTTTTTAGGTACAGATAGACTGTCCCAAACATTTTTTTTCATACTTTTGAATGTTAGGTTAAATAATATTTGTTCACACAATTGTTTCTAAGCGGTGATGTGAACTAAAAAATTTTAATCGATAGCGGGAGATACTGAGTATTTCCCGCTTTTTTAGGTTTGCTTTTTTCTCATCGTTAATTTAGTTTGCTGGTTAATTGGTTTAATTAATTACAATTTTGTTATTTGTTTTATCAACACTATAGTCAAATGAATAAGTTTGTTTTAATGCATCTAAAGCTTCTAAAACTGTCTCATTTTTAAAAATCCCTGTAAATTTTTTATATTTTAAATTTTCATTTTCTATTTCAATTTTAACATTATACCAACGCTCTAAGTCTAAGGCAAGCTCGATAAAGGCTTTACTTCTAAAAATGAGCGTATTCTCTCTCCAAGCTATTTCTTCAATTAATTTTTCTTTTGGTGAATATTCAATCTTAGAAAGCGAAATCATGGTTTTACTTGGTGTAATTTCTTCATTTTGAGCGTCGCCAAATTTCGCTTGACTGATAGCCATAAAAGAAACCTTCTCTTTGGGTTTAAGAAATATTTTTTCATTAGGCCTATTAGGGAATGAAACCTCCAATGATCCTCTAATTAATGTTGCCTCTGAAGTAGATTCTTCCTTATAGGCTCTAACATTAAATGCAGTACCCAATACTTTTATGTTTAGGTTTTTTGTGTAGATAATGAAAGGATGTCTTGAATCATGCTTTACATCAAAATAAGCTTCGCCATTTAAATTGATTGTTCTGGTATGGGCACCATAATCATTACGATAAGTTATTTTGCTTCCTCCGTTTAACCAAACTTCTGTGCCATCTGGCAATTGTATTTTTGATTTTGAGCCATATTGGGTGCTTACTATATTTAATTTACTATTGCTAGTATCATATCGATTGAATAGTAATAAACCAATACTTAAGCTAATGGTTAGCATGGCTGCTAAAGCTGTGTATATTAATTTTGATTTACTATTGCTGATAGATTTTAATGGAACATCAGGCTGAGACTCCAAATCAGGTTGGTTTACTTTACTTTTAAATTTTTCCCAACTTTTTTGAGTTTGACTTACGGTAGGCAAATATTTGGGAGAGAATTTAAGTTCTAAAAAATCATCAATATCATTAAGATCGTGTAAATTAATATGGAGTTTCTTGCACAAAAGATTAAGTTCGGCAATATCATTTAAAGTGGCATTGTTGAGCTTTTTCTTGGCTAAAAGCTCTAGAAATCTTTCTTTATTTTCCATATTGAAGTAAAGACAAAAAAAACAGCTCTTACCCCTAAAAAAAATAAAAAAAGTTTAAATAGATTTTTTTTGCCTGGCTTTTAAAAAAGTTGTGTGAAATTCTTCTTTAAAAGCTATAGCTAATTTTTTGAAAGCGATAGACATTTGCGCTTCTATTGTTTTAACAGAAAGATTTAATAAAACCGCTACTTCATTATATTTAAATCCTTCCTCCTTTACCAAGATAAATATTGCTTTACATTTTTTTGGAAGCTTTTCAATCTCGGCATTAATTAATGCTACCCTTTCTTTCGTAATCAAGGAATCTTCTGGAGTTGCAACTACGGCCTCTATATCTATGTCTAAATCATCAATAAAGCTTAAATTCATTTTTTTTTGCTTAACCAAATGATTGATGCATGAATTTTTAATAGCCACATATAAATAAAGTTTAAGGTTTTTAATGGCGTAAATGGTACTTCGACTTTGCCAAAGTTTAATAAAAACATCTTCTACAATATCTTCGGCAATTGAAATTTGTTTAACATAGCCATTTGCAAAAACTATTAAGTTAGGGTAAAAATCGAGATAAATCGATTTAAAAAAATCCTCCTCATGCTTAAATTGATGATCAGAGTCCAATTCATTCAAATTTTGATCCAACATGGCTAAGTAAAAAGGCTTATAGTTGATTTACAATGTATAAAATAAATTAAACAAAAACATCTATTTGCAAAAATTCTGTTACGAAAAACAAATAGTTTTGATCCATTAAAGAGCTAGGGCTGAAGAAAAAATACGAAGATTTGTAATATATTAATAACAAAATTTTCAATCTGGAACAGAAATTCATCAATAATGCATTTGAGAACTCTACCTATAAAACGTCGTTTACAAAATTAAAACATCAATAGGTTGTCTCAGATTTAGATATTCTCAGAAAATCAAATTGGCAAAAAAATAATCTAGAAGATCTGGTTCAAGAACTTTTATCAGATTTATCAGGGCTTTTTGATATTTATGAGAAATGTAACCCTCTATCAAAAGCAAACTATTATAAAGGGGGGGGGCTCAAAGATAATCAGATATGTGGCGAAGCGCTATTTAGTACTGGCTTTAAAGACCCTACTTTTGAAGACAACTTACTGAAAATCAAAAAAAGGATTGCTTTTTCGTGAGCAACCCCCTTCGAAAATCGAAGAAATTCCGCTAAGTACCCCTTGCCATCATTCAGTCGAACCAATTTAGAGAAGATTTGATAAAAATAGTTAGAATGCCCGTTGTGTAGTGCACAGTGATTTGCATTTCTAAAAACAAAAACTATACAACATATTGAGTAATATATTTATTACCATTATTTATGAAATATAGCGAATTGTTCAAGCTATAAAAACATAAAGAGATGAAAAAGCCTCGAATTAAATGACTGTTATAAAAGAGGATAGCGGTTTTAGTGCAAATACAACAGTAGGTCAACATTTTATAGCTACAGAAGGAAATGATATAGAAGTACTAACAAAAAATATCTTAGAAGCTATTAATTTAACTTTTGAAGATAAGGGAATGGTTTACACTATTGATGAAATAGTTTTAAAACCTGATCTGCCCAGTTTCTTTGAATTTTATAAGGTAATTAATGCAAAAGCACTAAGCAAGCGTATAGGGATGAATCAAAGTTTATTGGCGCAATATATCAATGGAAATAAAATACCTTCACCTACGCAAACACAGCGTATTTTAAAAGGAGTACAATAAGTAGGTAAGGAACTAGCAGCGATACAGTTTATACTTTAATAATTGATGAAAGGTTTTAATAGCTGCTCGTATATGGACAGTGAATGTACGCCCACGGCAATTGCCTGTGATTTGATCGGCATTGTATTCCCTCACCATGCCGTAGAATTGTTTCGTGCGCAGTATCCAAAAATTGGATTAGTTTATTAATTTAAAAAAAAGCTTTTTAAACAAAAACCACGTGAGGTTTACGTACCTCACGTGGTTGTACCCCTAGACATACTGAAGTCGAACCAGTTTAATGAAGATTTACTTAAAATCGCGGGCATACCACTCTATAAATGAAATCTTAGAGGAGATGAGTGGATTAGCTTTCTATGAATAGGATTTGAGTAAAGTTTTATGAATTTTACCATATCCATCCTGTAAAATAGGCCGTATAATTGCTCAGCTATTTTGCAATTAAGCAACGCTTGAGAAAATGGGCAGAAAACTACCTGTCAAAACTCTCGCCTACCAGTCCAATGCGCAAAGCCATCAATTACTTCCTAGGTAACTGGAAAAAATTAACCGCTTACCTAGGCAATGGTGAAACTTTAATAGACAACAACCCGATCGAACGATCGATCAGACCTGTTGCAATTGGCCGTAAAAATTAATTGTTTGCCGGATCTCATGAAGGTGGATGCTGGGCGGCAATGATGTACTCTTTTTTCGGTACCTGCAAACTCAATAATATCAATCCGACACAATGGCAAACCGAAGTACTGACCAGAATGCTTGATTACCCTAAAGATAGATTGGCTGAGTTGCTTCCAAACTCGTGGAAGCCCCAAATCGCTTTATAATCTTTTTTATTAAACTTTTATTTACGCTTTTAAGTGAACACTTACTTTTAAACAAATAACTAAAGTTCACACGTAAAATCACTATCCTAAAACCTGTCCTAAAATATTTCGAACTACTCCCTATATAGTGAACTACATAGTATCACCATCAAAAAAAGGACACATGCAAATCTAAAAAAATATTGTTTTAGACAAATTTGAGTAAAACGCTCGTTTTATCCTGATTTCATACCAAATCATCTGTTTTAGCAACATTCGTTGCAAAACATCCTATTCTGCCACATTAATCTGACTAAAGACCTAGATTGAACATTTTTATTATCATTAATTTAAGCCTCAAATATATACTTGTAATCTCAACACGCTACAATAAATTCTGGCATAAACCCACTCTAACCAAACCACTAATTCCCATTTATTCAGTTGCTTCTTTACTTAGTTGATCTTAAAGTAGACCGAGTTCCACAATTAATCAAAATATTATGAAAAATCAAAACATGAGACACTTGGGCTCGAACATTATGACGTAAACAACTTATTTTCAATAACTTAAAATGAAAGTCAATACTCAGGTAGCTACTTAGGTAACACCTAACTGACTTATAAAAATATAATGATTTCAGGTCTTAAGAGTTATTTTACACAAAATCGTAAAGTATATGCAAAGAATATAAAAATTAAAGAAGAAGGTTAAAAATGTGGTAGGAGCCGAACCCTATGCTCTAAAAATCTTTATATCAATAATTTACCGTAACTTAAACTAACTATATGTTCTAACATGTTTATTTTTTTCAAAATTCATTAGATTTATTAGCGGAGTCTGCGATTTTTATTATTGTGTTTTTTTTTATGCTTAACACCTTTATCATCAAAACGGGTTATGCTATCGCCAACAACGTTTGCATAAACCATCGCACTGGCAACTATAGATTTATTATTTTCTTGCGCTTTATCCTTCAGATCACCTGATTTGATGCCGTCTTTATTCTCCGTCTCATCGTTGATGTAGCATTCAAATTTATTGCCATGTCGCCTGGAAATATTTTGATTGCGGGTCGCAAAAGGGGAATCAGTTTTAAAATTAGTAGACCAGGTATGGCAGCACAAATAGCTTCCGCAGGGACCAATACCGCCTATGCGACAGGCTTCCTCACGTATCCCTATTTGACGCATCTCTACCCGTATATGAAAAGCATTGGACAGGCGTTTAATTAGCTCCCGGAAATCCACTCGCCCTTCGGCTGTGTAATAAAATGTGGCTTTAGATTGATCGCCCTGGTAATCTACATCGCTTAATTTCATTGATAAGCCAAGCTCTTTAATAAAATCCCGTGCTTTATACATGGTACCTAATTCGAACTCTTTGGCAAGCTTCCATTTACTTACATCAGCAGGAGTGGCTCTGCGATAGATTTTTTTAACAACTTCATAGGTACGCACATTCTTTTTCTTGAGCTGCATACGTACCAGTTCACCGGTTAAGGAAACATGTCCAACATCATAACCACCCATATTGCCTTCAACAATAACCAATTCTCCACTTTTGAGATATATGTTTTGATGGTTAAGATAGAATTCCTTACGGGATCCTTTGAATTTTATCTCTATAATATTGAAAACTTTGTAACCAGATGGCATAACAATATCCGACAACCAGTCATATACATCTGATTGACTGCAACCATATGTAAGGCTAGGGCCATTACTTTTGAAACCACCGGGAACAGAAGAACCTTCTGTTGAATGATTATTATAATCCATATTTATATATTGAGTCCCTTTTGGGAGCGTATGAAATTTTAAAATTGTGTTTAATGAAAAATTTATGCCAATCAAAATCCATCTTCATCAATTTTTATCAGCATATTATAAGCTTCCTTTAACTCGTAAGGCGTTTTTTTATTTTGATATATATATTAGGAAACAAATGTTTGGGCTAAACCCCATTACTACTTGGTTTCATTTAACACCCCTCATAAAAGACGGGACTATTATTTAAATTGCCACGACCTGCATGTCGGTTATTTAAAAGATATTAATCGGGCTTTAGCCTAAAAAATCTAAACCCCAAGTCCCTTTGGCATGCATACGTTTTCAGCTCAATAAATTCTTTTATCAAATATTTCCAAAGGCACTTCCCAATTTTTCTCCAACTCTTCTTTGGTATTTACGAGGTTATTGAATACAGTTATCCCAGCCTGCCCTTCCGGAAATGTGAGTAAATTTTTGAGTTCAGAAATATGACACGAAATAATTTTCCCCTGCCCGACTTTGCCATTCCCGTCCGTACCGGCACGGGCGGGCAGGCGGGCCTGCCTGTAAGCAACATTCATTCTGTCCAGAAGAGAAGTAGTTCCGCCTAAGTCAGATTCCAATTGCTGAATGAATTTTACCGACTTGTCAATTCCGCATCCGCTGGCGGAAGTGGTTTTTTCATCTACACATACTATAATAAAACGATTGTAAAAGATTTCAATACAAGCGCTCATCTTTTTTCCGTGCGAAGTCCACTCAGAAATAAAACTTTTTGCTTTAGTTTTTAGTTGAGTAATTTCATTATCAGAAAACTCACGGATGGATTGGTATATCCATACTCGTGAGTGAAATGGCATATCTTTAAAATTTAACATTTTTATAGCCATAAAGTTCAGATTTTCAGGTTTAAACGCTTTGAAAAAACATAAAATCGTTCCCGCAAAGTTGTGGGAGGTAATTCGTAGTAATAAGTAATTCGATAAAATTCGTAATTCGTAGAAAAGTAATTCTTTACCAAGTTTTAACTTTTTTCAACTTTGAACTTTTCGATTAACAATACTCCTCAAAAGCAGCCTTTAGGTTATCGGCAATCAGCTCTCTGGATCTTCCTTCAATATGATGGCGTTCCACGAAATGAACCAATTTTCCATCTTTGAACAAGCCTATACAAGGCGATGACGGAGGATATGGTAGAAAATGTTTGCGTGCCTGTTCAGTGGCTTCGGTGTCAAAGCCGGCAAAAACCGTTGTAATACGGTCAGGACGCTTGGTTGCTAACAATGAAAGTTTTACACCCGGACGTGCAGCACCGGCAGCACATCCGCAAACTGAATTAACAACTACTAATACGGTGCCTTTTGAGTTAACGGCAGCATCTACTTCCTCAGCGTTGCGGAGGTCTTCAAAACCAACAGAGGTAAGTTCTTCCTTCATTGGCGTTACTAAATATTCTGGATACATGGTGTAAGATTTAAGGGTTAAAATAAAAATTCAAGGTTTTAATGAGATCCTAATAAACTATGTCAAGTTTAAAAAACAGTTTATCAGGACTCGTAATTATAAATCATTCGTTATAGCAATTAATTACAAACGGTGTTAAAAAATATGTTTTTCGGCATGATAAGAAGAACGGATCATAGGGCCGCTTTCCACATAACGAAAACCTTTTTCAAGGCCTATCTCCTTATATTTGGCAAATACTTCGGGGTGAATAAATTCTACAACCGCTAAATGTTTTGGTGAAGGTTGCAAATATTGTCCCATAGTTAATACATCGCAGCCTACTGCACGTAAATCATCCATTGTTTCATAAATCTCCTGCTCAGTTTCTCCTAATCCAAGCATAATCCCCGATTTGGTTTTCATTCCTGCATCTTTCAACCTTTTTAAAACCTCCAGGCTTCTATCATATTTTGCCTGGACGCGAACTTGTTTAGTTAGCCTTCGAACGGTTTCAGTATTATGAGAAACGATGTCGGGATGTGCATCTATAATGCGTTGCAGGTTTCCCCAATTGCCCATAAAATCCGGGATAAGCGTTTCAAATTTTGTTTGCGGACTAACTCTGCGAATCGCCTTGATCGTTTCCACCCAAATAATAGAGCCGCCATCTTTTAAATCATCGCGGTTAACCGAGGTAATTACACAATGTTTTATATTCATCAGTCGCACGGATTCTGCTACTCGTTCAGATTCTTTTAAATCAACAGGCAACGGACGGCCAGTAGCCACATTACAGAATCCGCAGGACCGGGTACATATATTTCCGAGGATCATAAATGTGGCGGTACCTGCTCCCCAACATTCGCCCATATTAGGACAACTGCCGCTTTCGCAGATGGTATGCAATTTATGCGTGGATACTATCTCTCGTACCTTCGCATATTCTTTTCCAATTGGCAATTTTACTCTCAGCCAATCGGGCTTGGGTTTAAACCTTGGCTCTTCTGCTATTTCAATACTATTGTTTGACATTTTCTCGAAAAAATTAAAAAAAAATTAAAATTTTAATAAAACAAGCCATTTATTTAAGCGTTAATCGAAAATAGCCGGGTTATAATTACGTCCATCCGATAGCTATCGGATTTACCATTTAACATCCGCTACCTGAGCTATTGGCACTTTTGCATTTTGTATGGATACTTGTTGCGCCACCTTACTTGCCATTTCCATATATGCAATAGCTTGTGGGGTATTGTCTTGCATTACAGCCGGACAGCCTGCATCACCAGCTTCACAAATACTTTGCACCAATGGTATTTCACCTAATAAAGGAACTCCTAATTCTGCTGCAAGATTTTTTGCTCCGTCTTTACCAAAAATATAATATCTCTTATCTGGTTGGTCTGGCGGACTGAAATAAGACATGTTTTCTACAATGCCTAAAACAGGTACATTTATTGCCGGCATCTGAAACATTCCAACCCCCTTTTTCGCATCAGCCAAAGCCACAAATTGAGGAGTACTTACAATCACTACCCCACTCAATGGAACGGCACCTACCAATGTTAAGTGAATGTCACCGGTTCCGGGAGGTAAATCAATAATCATATAATCCAATTCCCCCCAATCTGCATCCTGAAACATTTGAACCACAGCTTTTGAAGCCATTGGGCCGCGCCATACAATGGCTTGGGATGTATCTGCAAAAAAACCGATGGATAATAATTTTACCCCATAATTTTCAACAGGAATAATTTTGTTTTTACCATCAATCTCTTTCATCATTGGCTTTGCACGCATTACATCAAACATAATTGTTTGTGATGGACCATAAATATCGGCATCAACCAACCCAACCGATGCGCCTAACTTCACCAAAGCCAAAGCTAAGTTGGCAGCCACTGTTGATTTTCCAACACCACCTTTACCAGATGCTACTCCAATAATATTTTTTACGTTTGGCAACAAAGGACCACTGCTATTACGCGATGATACATCGGATGTCATTTTTACATTTACATTCACTTCTGCACCTATATACTTCAAAATTGCATTTACACAATTCTTTTGAATCAATTCTTTCATCGGGCAGGCAGGTGTTGTAAGTACTACGGTAAAACTTACGTTTTTACCATCTACTTCTAAATCCTTTATCATACCAAGCGTTACCAAATCCTTTTTTAAATCAGGGTCTTCTACATGTTTTAACGCTTCTAAAACCTGTTCTTTTGTAATATTCATTTTAGGTCTCCAATCTTATATAAATTTCCTTTTATCTTCTAAAAACTATCTACTTCCCTTACCATAATCATTCTGTCATCACCGGCAGAAACCAAATAATTATTATAAGTACTCCATAGTAATTTGTTTACGGAGTGTGTATGTGCATCAAAATTTTCTTTAGTGATGCGTTTCAATAACTGATAGGTTATTGCATCCCAAATTTTTATGGTTTTATCACGGCTGGCGGTGGCAAATAATGTAGCATCAGGATTAAATACTATATCGTAAATAGCCCAATTATGCGCAGGAATTGACTCTACTAATTCATAATTCGCTACTTGCCAAATATTCAAATGAGCATCTCTTCCTCCTGTTAAAAGGAATTTACCATCGGGGCTGTATCGCACAACATTTGCTGCAAGTTGATGTGCAATGAAATCTTTTTTATGATCCAATGTATGCAGGTCAAATACAAGGATGTTGCAATCACCCAATGCAACAGCTATTTCGGAAGTAGTGTAATTAAAATCAATGCTGCGTACTTTTTGGTTTGATAGTTTTTTTATTTTAAATAATGATAAAGTATCGAGTGAGCAAACTGCAAAAATACCATCGCCACCAGCTGTGTAAAAGCAATTGGTTTTTAATGAATATTTTATATCAAAAACGGGCGCCGTATGATGTTGCAGAATTTTTATTTCTTCTCTTTTCTCTAAATCAATTATGTGAATACTTCCTGTTGTTGTTCCGGCAATCAATATTTTTTTTTCAGGAATATGACAAATTGTATAAATCGGCGAAGGGAAAGATGCCGCAAATTTTTCGGCGTTCAGGGTTTCTAAATTCCATAATGCAATAAACTTATCACTGCCCCCTGTAAAAACCGTATGTTCAGATATGCCTTTATCCATCGCATATACACAGCCGCTGTGTCCGGTAAGTGTTGCTATGTGTTTTACATCGATGTTTATTTCTTTTATTGTCTCCATTTTACTTTGTCGTGCTGTTTGTCTTTGGTGTTGTTTTAATTACCTACAAATTTGTGTTCATGGAATGAAGTGTTTTAAAAAATTATTCCACAAATTTATCCCTCAGAATTGTCCAGTCGTATTCCTTGAATTGAATTTTAGGATGAGCATTTTTAGGAATGATTTCAAATTTTTTCAAAAAATTTAAAATGCCTTCTTCTCCGTTAAAATCATCTTCAAACCAATTCATAATTGCTGGAACAGAAACCGTATTAGCAAGCATGTTATATTTTACATCTGATTCTAAATAAACTCGTGTTGCCAAATTCAATTGCTCCTCAACTTTTTTCACTTCATAAAAGCGAATGAGCGGACAGCTTGCAGCGCCACAATTCAGAGCAAAATGGATTCTGGGGTCGGTTGTAATTAACTGAAATTGATTTTTAAATTCAGTGTTGATGTTTTTTTTACTTAAAAAATCGTGCTCTATGTCATCCAAGCTGAGCAACTCACCGCTAATCAAAATCTTTTTTGCTTTAAAAAAGGCATCTTTGTTTTGGTAAGTGGAAACATCTTTTTTTAATAAAATTTGTGTGTAAGCATTGTAAATATTTATCCAGAATACTTTTTTGCTATTGTCATTATTCAAATGCTTTTTCAACGATTTCATGCTGAGATGCTCAAGAGTATCAGTCCAAGCATTAAAATTCTCGTTTCCTTTTACAGAATAAAGTAGGTTTTGAGAAATTTTTAATGGGTCGGCATGATAGAATTGATTTTGTTCTTCGCAAGAAAGCAACAAGGCGCCGACAAAAACAATAATAATTTTAAGCAAAAGTGTTTTTTTATCCTTAATCTTTTTTTCCATCTCAATTTTGTTTTACAAAGTTAATAACTCCACCTTTTAAGATAATTTCAACTTGCCTCTCACTGACATTGTAAGTAAGTGGAATTTCAATACCTTTTCCTAGTACCATAGCTGTTACTGTATCTCTGTTTTTGATGGCTGTCCTTAAGCCTTCTAACCGTAAAATATCGCCTTGTTCTAGTTTGTCCCAGTCAGCTGGGTTTATGAATTCGAAAGGAATTATACCAAAATTGATCAGGTTCTGCCAGCCGATACGAGCATAAGATTTGGCAATAGCAAACCTTTGCCCAAGATAACGGGGAGCCAATGCAGCGTGTTCTCTGCTTGAACCTTGGGCGTAATTTTCTCCTGCTATAACACAAAAGCCCCTATAGTTTTGAATAGCTCGATCATAGAAACTTTGGTCAATGGCATAATAAGCATATTTACTTATCTCCGGAATATTTGAACGTAAAGGCAGTACATCGGCACCCGCTTTCAGTATTCCATCTGTTGAAATGTCGTTTCCCATTTTCAATAGGATAGGAATTTCCAGTTCATTCGGAAGCTCTTCAAAATCGGGAAGTGTTTTAATGTTCGGTCCTTTAGTCAATTCAGCAGATGCTCCATTTGGAGCAATCAGCATCTGCTTACTTATCTTGATTTGGACAGGCTCTTTCCATTTTGGATAAGTAATATTCATTAAAGTTTCGAGTTCTCTTGGATCTGTAATTTTTCCAGTCAGTGCAGAAGCTGCCGCAGTTTCCGGGCTACATAGGTATACCTGGTCATCGAGTGTACCTGAACGTCCGAGAAAATTACGAGGCATAGTTCGGAGACTGATAGTATTGGTAGCAGGAGCTTGTCCCATACCGATGCATCCCATACAACCGGATTGATGAAGGCGTGCGCCGGCAGCTATCAAAGATCCAAGAGCGCCCATTTTTGTCAAATTTTCTAACACTTGGCGGGAAGAAGGATTGACATCGAAAGAAACATCGGGAGAAACAGTTTTTTCTTTTACTATTTGGGATGCGATCCAAAAATCGCGTAATCCCGGATTTGCAGAAGAGCCAATAACAACTTGTTGTATTTTTAAGCCACTAACTTCTCTTACCGGAACAACATTGCCGGGACTGCCCGGGATTGCAATTAAAGGTTCTAACTCAGATAAATTGATTTCAATATTATGATCGTATGTTGCACCTTCATCAGCTTCTAATTTTATCCATTGGTCTTCCCTTCCTTCTTGTCTGAGAAAATCACGAGTAATTTCATCAGAAGGGAATACTGAAGTTGTAGCGCCTGTCTCTGTTCCCATATTGGCGATAACATGACGGTCCCAAGCACTCAGAGATTTCAGACCTGGCCCATAATATTCTAAGATATATCCACGTCCTCCAGTCACATCATGCCTGCGTAGTATTTCTAAAATCACATCTTTAGCACTTACCCAGTCGGGCAACTTTCCAATGAGTTTGATGCCCATCACTTTTGGCATTTTAACAAAATACGGTTCGCCTGCTGAAGCTAAAGCTACATCCAATCCGCCCGTACCGATGGCAAGCATTCCAATACCGCCTCCGGCAGGAGTATGACTGTCTGAACCCAACAGCGTTTTGCCTGGCCTCCCAAACCGCTCCATGTGCACCACATGGCTAATTCCGTTCCCTGATCTGCTGAACCAGAATCCAAAACGTGCCGCTGCCGACTGTAGAAACAGATGGTCATCCATATTCTTATAATCCGTTTGAAGTAGGTTGTGGTCTACATATTGTACTGCGACCTCCGGTTTAATTTTATTTAAATTAAATGCTTCCAATTCCAGCATTACCAATGTACCGGTGGCATCTTGCAATAATACCTGATCAATTTTCAACCCGATTTCGGTTCCGGGAATCATCTCACCGGAAATAAGATGAGAACTGATCAATTTTTGGCTAACGTTTTGCTTTTCCATTCTTGATAAAAATTAGTCTTACACTCTCGTTCCTTCGGTGCAGTTTTTACAAATATCCATTTCGGAACGTGAACGAAAAACGGCCGCTTTAATTTATTGTATTGAGTACCCTGCCATATTTGAAAACTGCCGTTCAATTATTCTACCACCAACCAAGTCATGACCTTCATAAAATAATGCTGATTGCCCGGGAGCAATGACCGATACCGCACTATGAAACAAAACATTCAATTTGCCATCCTTTTGTATAATGGAACCATAGAACAAGCTTCGCCATACATAATACTTTTTGCAACTGGGCGTAAAAGTCTAGTAATTTCAACATAAGCAGCTTGAGGTACAGGCAGATGGCCACACCCTTTTATAACGACACGGGCATCTTTATAATCATTGATATTTAATTTGTTAAGTATCTCATTATACAAAACTGTTTCAAGTGTTTCTAAATCACCGA
>Ga0105054_10005087_pt1 | contig 19144 bp, 21 predicted proteins | sample BON02_FD_78091 | JGI IMG/M metagenome (GOLD analysis project Ga0105054, IMG submission 78091) | Freshwater microbial communities from Lake Bonney liftoff mats and glacier meltwater in Antarctica - BON-02 (megahit assembly) | ecosystem: Environmental > Aquatic > Freshwater > Ice > Glacier...
AGGTGGATACGCCTAAAATACAAAACGCATAAGGCGTAAGCAGCACAGCTCAACGTTCGTCGGGCTTGTTCAACACGAGTCAGGTTGTCGGCTCCGCGACATCCTAACTCTCAGGGTTCGGCTCTCTTCTGGTTCGCAGCCATCGAAGCAAGCCAATGATCCCGGCAGCAACCAAAGGTGCCGTAAGCAATAGGAGCAGCAGATCGAGGTCTTTCTCGTGAGAGACTGCGACCGATCCAACAGCAACCCCGAAGGGGGAGATGATGAGCAATACTGTCAGGGACACGTAGAGATCACGAATGAACATGTCCGAGACAACTAACAGCGCGGCGGCTGCCAGAAGACCACCTGCCCACAAACGCAATGTCCACGATGGGGCGAAAATGTAGAATACGATCAATGGAATCACACAGAACGCGCTGATCTTGGAAGTCAGCGCCAGCCACCGGCAGCTTCTTGGCCTTAGCAATGTCTCTTCGAATCGCATCATTGTTCTTCCGCCGATCAGTGTTATACGGCCTGACTCAAAGGCCTGATTGGAGTGGGGAGTATGATTGGATTTGATGCTCTAAATCACTGTCAGGCAAGAGCTGTTTTATTTGGGTTAGGCTTTGTGATGTTACGGCAGGTGCCTGCTAAAGCCTAACTCGGTTAGGTGTATTTGATGGAGTAAGGTTGGCTCACTGGGGACGATCCGCACTACCAAGACGATGGCGTTTATACTTCTGACGCGCGCCAGCGAGTGGCGAAGATACCGACTTTATATTTGTGCTTATCGTCAGGATCTAATTTTGGTTTTTGATAATAGACGGTGAGGATTTCACCCGGAACCGTTTCGATGGAGGCGGGGTAGCCGAGATCGTAGCCTTCGTTGTCATCGCGGAGAATGATTTCGTTGGCGATATCCCAAGTGGTGCCGTCGGTGCTGATGCAGGCGCGTTCGCCAAATGGGGCGCAGCGGCGTCCGTAGGTGCAGACGGTGCGACCATCGGCCAGAACGGTGAGATGAGGAGGGAAGCCCAACATAGGCGTGCGTTCGGGAGCTGACCATGTGTGGCCGTTGTCATCGGAGTAGGTCTGCCAGAGTGTCAGGTCATCCAGCGTGTCGTCGTAGGCTCGGGCGGTAAATCGGCACATGACAACGACGCGGCCCGAAGGAAGTTGGGTGATGTGGGGCTCACCGAATCGATGGGTCTCTGTGAGGGGGCACTTGATGTCGGCCAGCTTCGTCCACGGTTGCTCGGGATCGGGGGTGCCGTAGATTGCGCAGTGGTCTGGGGTGGCGCGATACCCCGCAATCAGGAGAGATCCGTTTTGGAGGGCGATGCCGCCGTGCACGCTGTCGGGACCGCGTTGAGGTTCTGACCAAGTGTGACCGTGATCACTAGAAATGATCGTCCAACTGCCATGTAAATTTTCCGCTGCAATATAAGCAGGATCGTTCACCTGCTTGATCCAAGCATCGATCGTTTCCTGGGGATAAGAACCGGGGGCTAGGCTCGTGTAGTTTTTCTCTTTCCAGTGGGTGGACCAGATGTGCATGACGATGCGTCCATCGGGTAGGACGGTGAGTCCGTTCTCACGATCATCAATCAAAGTGTCGCGGACGATGACAGGCTCAGACCAGGTAGCTCCATTATCGGAAGATCGCATCGTGACTAAGGTGCCAGATGGGGAGAGGTGCTGACGGGTGCGGGTAAACGAAAGAAGCAGATCGCCATTTCCGGCGCGGATCAGCGCTGGCCAAGCTGAATAGTATTCATCGTCGTGATAAATAGTCTGATGAGAGATGATAGTTGATGGGGTGCTCATGTATAGGGCGAGGGGCGATTGTTTACTTTTTGCCGATTGGCAGCGAAATGCGTGATCAAACTACCGCGGCGATCAGTTGAGTCGAGACTCGCCATGCGTTTGAAAACGAAAACTATGTCATCCGGTGATGATGAAGATCTATTTCATGGGAATTGGCGGGTCCGCGATGGGCAATGCGGCCTTACTGGCGCGGGCGGCTGGGCATGAGGTGATGGGAAGTGATGCAGGCGTCTATCCACCGATGAGCACGGTGTTGGCCGAAGCCGGAATCAGCGTGCACGAAGGTTATGATGCCGAGCGATTGGAGGATCTTGCACCTGATCTGGTGGTTATCGGTAATGCCATGTCGCGTGGGCATGTAGAGGTGGAGTGGCTCCTCGAAACACGCGCGCTGGAGTTTACCTCATTGCCAGCCTTTCTCGCTAATTTCGTGCTCAAGGGCCGTCGCAATATCGTGATTGCGGGCACACATGGGAAAACCACGACCACGGCGCTGACGGCCCATCTACTCTGTTCTCACGGTCGCGATCCAGGCTATTTAATTGGCGGTGTGCCGCTCGATCCGCCGACGGGAAATCATTTAGGCGCAGCGACAGATCCTTTCGTGATCGAGGGAGATGAATATGACAGCGCCTTCTTCGATAAGCGCAGCAAATTCATTCACTATGCTCCGCATGTGGCGGTGCTGAACAATCTGGAGTTTGATCATGCCGATATCTTTCGCGACCTGGAAGACGTGCAGCGCACTTTCCGGCATCTCACGCGGATCGTGCCGCGCAACGGTTGGATCGTCATGAATGGGGACGATGCGAATCTCACTGCACTGGGCGAGATGCCTTGGACTCGAGTGATCCGCGTCGGCACGGGCGAGAGCAACGATGTTCGTATTACGAACTTTGAGGAGAGCGTTGCTGGCGCGCACTTCGAGTTAACCTGGAAAGGGGAGAGCTGGGCACAGATAGACTGGCCACATGCTGGAATCTACAATGCACGTAACGCCGCGATGGCCGCGACCGCCGCCCAACTTTCAATGCTGTCCGCTTCCGAAAACTCGGAAGAAGGTTTTGCGCGACTCCTGACAGCAGAAACAGACGTGGCTAAGTTGGACTTGAGTGCGCTCGCAAAATTCCGCGGGGTGAAGCGTCGGCAGGAAGTGCATGTCGCCACACCGAAGCTCACGGTGATCGAAGACTTCGCGCATCACCCGACAGCGCTCGGCGAGATCCTGCGCTCTCTACGGGCCCAGTATCCACTGCATAGGATTCACGCGGCGTTTGAACCGCGCAGCAATACGTCGCGCACGAGTATCATGCAGGACGGTTTCATGCGGGCGTTGGCTCTGGCTGATGAAGTCTATATCGGAGCGATCTCTCGGGCCGATGCGTTGAAGGCAGAGGAACGATTCGACATCGAAGGAACGATTGAATTTCTGAAAACCAAGGACGTAGAAGGCCACACCGCGCCGACGCACGAAGCGTTGTTGGCGATTCTACGCGAACAGAGCCAATTGAATGAAGGTCCCCAGCTCGTGGTCTTTTTTACCAACGGCTCTTTCGGTGGAATCATCGCCGACTATGTGAAGAGAGCTGATTAAGTTTTGTTGTAGCGGGGCTCGCTGAGCCCGGTCACTTTACCTATCCTGTAGAATTGAATCAAACGATGCTGGGGTCATCGACCCCAGCTACAGTTCTTGGAGGATGATCAGGCTGCCGACAGTCGTATCACGAACGAGGAATGCTTCGAAATTACGACGTCATGGTGAGACGCGTTGCGACGAAGCAATGCACAAGCGTATATCGGCAGTAGTCGTGGATTGCCACGTCGTCCCTATGGGACTCCTCGCAATGACAAACATGCCGTTACGGGATTCCGAGGGAATGGTTTATGGATTATCGGTAGAGGGCTCGGCTTCATCTTTCCCGAGCCATGATTCCAAATGAGCGGTCTGCTCCGGAGTGGCCTCCTTGCGGATTTTCAGTGCCCACGATACATTTGGTTTCTCGCTCAAGGTGGCGGGTAGCGTAATCAACTCTCCACGTCGAGAAATCAGGAGCTCGACATTAGTGCCGGGAGGATAGGGCCGCAGATGGGAATCTAGGGATGTTTCGATTCGGAAACCATTCACCGCGATCAATTCGTCTTTCACGTAAAGTCCTGCTGCATAGGCTGGGGTGCCGGTCAGAACACGCGTGACGGTGGTCTTGCCGCCAGAGACTTTCAGATCAGCTCCAAGCCAACCTCCGGGAGCGTCTGGGGGCTCCAGGCCGTTAGGGAGCATCTTGGGCTCGGGTATTGTGCTGGCTTCGAATTCGAGACCATACCAATCGAGCATGGGTTGATAGTCGAGTTGGCTCGGGGTCTGCACCACGCGCCTGAACCAGGGGGCCAGATCGCTACCGGCGACTTCACTGGTGAGTGCAATAAACTCAGCTTCGGTGTAGCCTCGATCACCACTGTAACGTTCGTAGGCCAGTCGCATCACATCATCGAGTGATTTGGAGTCGTTGCTCACGCGGCGGACTTCCGCATCGAGGAGCAGCCCGGCGACCGATCCGCCGCCATAGTAACTGATGCGGGTATTGCTCGAATTCTCATCGGGGCGGTAGCTTTTAATCCAAGCGTCGAATGAGGAATCGCTCAGTGACTGCGCCAATCGACCCGGAGTATTTTCGACCGCGCGGATGAGATTACTCGCGGTTCGCAAATAGCCTTCGCGGGTCGAAAATCCTGCGCGACGGAGTAGGATATGCTGGTAGTAGCTGGTGATGCCTTCGACGACCCAGAGCGAGCGAGTGTAAGATTCGTGTTCGTAATCGAACGGTCCCAACTGAACCGGCCGCAGTCTCTTCCCGTTCCACAAATGAAAGTATTCGTGACTGACGAGTGAGAGCCATGAGCCGATGCCATCGCGCGTGCTGGAATACCAACGATCACCCGTCATCACGAAGCCATCTTTGTGTTCCAGGCCACCGCGAAAGCCCGTGAGGAGATTGAAGATGTAATACGGTTTATCACTTGGATACTGGCCCCAGAATTCCTGTTGGGTTTTAGCAACCGCCGCGACATTGCGTAGCGCTCGCGCATTATCCCAAACGCCAGCACCGCCGAGTGTCACGAGATAGAGCGGCACGCCATTGATATCCACGCTGTCGACTTGGGGGGATCCGGCTAGAAGCGGACTATCGATCAAGGTATCAAAATCGGGTGCAAAGTAGGTGTGAGGTTGATTGGTCGTTTGGAGCGTGGTGTAGGAGCCAGCCCAACCTTCGGGCAATTCGACCTTCACCTGATAAGGGCGCTGGTAGTTGTCGACGACGGAGAGGTAGGTCGGCGCTCCGTTGATCATCGCGAAATCCCCTTCGATCCAATTCGAGCGCACGTTAATCTCCCATCCGTAGAGACGATAAGTTACCCGAACGCGATCAAGACCTTTACTGTTTACGACCCATCGGTTCTTGGTCGTCTTGGTGATCTCGATTAAATTTCCTTTGATGGTGCTCGCGTCGATTCGGTCGATGTTGCGGGCGTATTCACGGATCAAGTAGGACCCCGGGGTCCACACGGGCATGAACAGCTCGAGCTCATCAGCACCCAGTGTAGGGATATCCGCTTCGACTTCCATGTAGTGGTTCAACGCTTCTTCGAATCGCAGGGTGTAGCTGATCGGAGCCACCTCCCGAACCGGACCTCCGCAGGCGGCAGAGAATGAAATGAGGAAGAAAAGGAGTAAGCGTTGTCGCATGATAGAATGGGATATGAGCATCAGTCTTCTAGTTTCAGAGCTGAACCGTTTGTGATTGATCCGTCCTCTCGCGTCCAGCGATAGATGAGGGGGCTTTTGCTGCGATCGAGCTCTTTGTAGAGAGCCGGATTAGCGCGCTTGGGTAGGGTGACAAATTCGAGGCCGTGTTGGTCGCAATTAAGAAATCGCGTGTAGGGTTTGAATTGCTTGGAGCGTCCGAGAATTCGCGAGAGTCCTGCCGGTATGGATTGGCGATCACGATCAAGAACGAGAAAACTGTAGGGCAAACTGCGCAGATCAATGCCCGCGCGCTGTCCGAATTTTACCCAATCAGGATCGGCGAAAATTCCTGAAGGCGGTGGCGCAAAGAAATGACACCAATCGCGTTCATTCCCTTCTGCAAGCACCGGACAGCTCTGCTGGTGGGTGCAGGGAGCCACCACGCTAAATGCATCGATTAACGTGCTACGAATGTGGCCCAGCCTCCGGCTTACATCAGAGGTGCCGGGCTCAACCCAGATGACCGCTTCGGCGCGAGTGATGAGTTTGCTCAACGATTTGAGAGCTTCCGGAGCTAGCTCATTGAGCACATGACTGATGACTAAAAGTCCGATGGGAGAATCTCCGCTGAGGAAACTGGGAGTGGCGCCTTGGACATCGAGATTGGGGTATTCACCACGCGCGACTGATTCGGCGTATTGCGTCGCCACAAATTCATGATCCCAGAGTAAGAGGGAATCGAAATTCTCAGGTCCGAAAAAGGAAATCACCCGACGCGAGGCGATCCCGCTGCCACAGCCCCAATCCACGATCGTGCGACTTTGGGGTGTCCAGTTTTTCATGCGCAATTCGCGCAAGACTTGATCCCACTTCCAGCCGATACGCTCGCCATAAGTCAGATCATAACTGGCGAGTGCGGAGGTGGTTTGCCAATAGGGGCCATGCGCGGCTCCTCCATGTAAAAAGCCCTCGCGCAGGCGATCCAGGGCCGGCCAATCGAGCTCAGTCCACGTCATGGTGCTTTCTCAGCTTCGGCCGCAAGTTTCGCTTCGTAGCGGGCCACAATCGGTTGAATGCGCTCCATTAACTGGGGCTGTTTAGATTTCGCATAGTCTTCGCGCTGCTTGTTTCCCAACTTCGTAATATCGGGCAGCGTGAGGAGGAATTTTTTCCCGGCCGGAGTTCCGGCAAACTTCACGATCTCGCTTAGTTCTTCGGGGGTGAAATGCTCGGTATACGTCGCCACAATTACAGGAGATATTTCATCCCAAATGATGTCCTGTTCGAGCCAATCGAGAAAGGCCTGACGCACTTCGGCGATGAGTTCTTCCGGCATGCCATCTCGACTCAATTGGCGAAGAAATGGATGTAGTGCGTGCTTCACGCTACTCTGCAGCACTTCGGGGCCACTGATCTCGTTGACCAGATTTTCCGCCATCGTGCGGTGACTGAAGGTGGTCGCCAACAGGGGTGTCGCCGTGACGAGCGTGATCAGAAGGAGAAGCGTTTTCATAATTGGTTAAGTATTGAGATCGAAAGAGAGGTGATGGGCCAAGTGCTGCTGCTTGATCCCATAAAATGTCGCAAACTCTCTGATGCGAGTGGCAATTGTAGGATCGCCGGCCGGACGTTCTTTGACTGCGGCGATCATGAGATTTTTGGCCGTATGTTCGGTGGAAATGAATTCGAATATTTTGGTGCGATACCCGGACCATTCGAGCAATTGCGCCCGCATCGCATCGGTGACGAATTCAGCCTGTCGTTCTTGGAAAATACCGTGCTGGAGGGCGTCTTGCAGAACGGGTGGAGCAGTCAGTTGCTTGCGCAGTTCTTTTTGACAGCACGGAGAGACGATCAGCAGCGGGGCCTCCGCAGCGATGCCGGCCGACAGCGCATCATCGGTCGCAGTATCGCAGGCATGGAGAGCGATCAGGATATCGAGATTGGCAATTGGTTGATCGCTGATATCGCCTACGGAAAACTTGAGATTGGTGAAACCGCATTCCTCCGCATGACGATTGTTCAGATCGACGAGATCGGCGCGGCGTTCGATGCCGTGAACCTCGGCGCTTTCGCCAAAAAGTGCGGCGACCGCAAATGTGAGATAACCTTTGCCGCAGCCCATGTCGGCGATCTGCAAGAGACGTTCCTTGGGTAGGTCGGTTTCGGTAGCGAGATGGGTAATGAGTTCGGCGAACTTTTGGATCTGCCGAAACTTGCCGGCTCGGTTTTCGCGAGGATGCCCCTGATCGTTAGTGATACCCAATAAGCGTAACCAAGGCGCGTCGGCTGGGATGACGTAGTGCCGCACTTTATCGTGGGATGCAGGGGGAGCCGATTTCTCCTTCGGTTCGGTGTTCGTAATTTTTAACCGAGCTGAGCCGTCGGGCTTGGATTCGAGTTGGGCGTGCTGCGTTGGTGTGGACAGATGGGCATCGAGAAAATCGCGACCAAGTGCCGCGGTGATTTCTTCCAGGGCGCGAGCTGGGGGGTGGTTCTTGGTGATATCACGGGTGGCATGCCGATAGACGAAACTGAAGTGTGACCCGGTCTTTAGTTCGACGGGACGAACCATGAGTTTCTTCAGCGTCTCATCTGGTCCGCATGGTTTGCCCAGAGTGAGCTTGTCGAGGCTGCCCTCATTGATGGTCGCACCGAGAAGGGCGATGAATTTTTCGAGCTGAGGGATGGGCATGGTAGGCGCGATCTTATCGCGATCAGGGAAGATATTGGGTGGTCATCGCTTTTTCGACAGTGACTTTACCTTTTTTGAGAATATTGAGCTCCTCGAGTTGCGCGATCTGTTTGGCATAGCGTTCGGGATCGAGCCGGCCAATGAGTTCGGGACCGCCGTTTCCATCACGCCCGGTGACCAACTGGCCATCGATGATGAGCTGACGCGAGGCCATCATGAATTCATCGGTATTACTGGGATGGGCCGCTTTCATGAGGGCATGGGCTCCAGTCGGATCGCCTTCGAGGTAGTCGCGCCAGCCCTTGATGTAGGCGCGGAGAAATGCTTTGAGTTCTTCGGGGTGCTCGCGAGCAAAACGCCTGCTGGTCACGAGAACAGCATACGCACGGAAATCGACTTCCCATGAACCGAGGAAACGCGGTTTCTTCCCGCCGGCTTTCACGACGTGATAGGGCTCGGCGATGTAGTAACCTTGCAAAATGCCTTCTTTGTTTCCGAGGAGTGGCTCGATTGAGAAGTTGGTCGGCACGAGCGTGAAATTGAGCCCCAGTTTCTTACGCAGAAATTCGAGAAACGCCCACTCAGGACGCGCGACGATGGTTTTGCCTTCGAGATCGGCAAAGGTGTGAATATCGCTATTGGCATTAACGAGGAGCCCGGAAGGATCATCCTGGAAGACGGCTGCGAATTGAATCACAGGCAGTCCCTCCGCTTGTTGTAGAAGCGTGCTGGTGCTGTCGGCTTGGCCGATATCAGCTTTGCCCGTGGCGACCTTGGGCATGACGAATGCGTTGGGCCCCCCGGGAATGAGCGTCACATCGAGACCTTCTTCGGCGAAGTATCCTTGGGCTTGAGCTTGGTAAAATCCGCCGTGTTCCGGTTCGGCAAACCAATCGAGTTGGACCGTTACCTTGAGTGGTTCGGCATTGAGAGTGATCGCGGCAAAAAATGATGCGGCGAGGGGAAGGAGACGAATCCCTTTCATGAAGTTAATCATCAGTGCGTTGATAAGAATCGTGCCATTTGTGAAGCGCGAGCCAGCTCAGGGAGAGCACGACCGCGACGAAAATAAAACCCAGAATACACGTGACCGCCGCCGTGGCAAAAAGTGCGGGGTATTTTGCTTGGCTGCTGTAAATGATCGCTTGGAATCCGAGGCCGCCACCATTGCCAGCGGAACTACCAGCGGTGTAATCGCCGACCAATGCGCCAATCGGTGCGAGCACGGCAGCGATCCGCAGTCCGGTGAAGAAATAGGGCAGCGCCGAGGGAATACGCAGGAGTCGAATCTCCTGCCAGCGCGAGGCGCGATACATTTTGAAAAGCTCCACCAAATTTCGATCCGAAGAGATGAGGCCTTGAGTCGTGTTGACGACCAACGGGAAGAAACAAATCAGAAAGGTAATGATTACGACGCTCTTTAGGCCGGGGCCGACCCAGAGGATCAGAATCGGGGCGAAGATGATGATCGGCGTCATCTGTAGGATCATCAGGTAGGGATAGAGCGCGACGCGCACGAGTGAGGAAAGCGACATGAACAACGCGAGCAGGGAGCTCACGATAATCGCTAAACCGAATCCGAACAGAGCGCCCTGACTGGTGTTGTAAACGGCACGTCCTAGAATACTCCAGTTATCGTCGAGCGATTCGATGATTTCACCGGGAGTGGGGAGGAGGAACTTGAAATCCTCGGAGAGCCCATGCCGGATCGCATACCAGATCGCGATCATCAGCGCGCCAGTCGCGGCCGGTAAGAGGATATTGGTGAGCGCACGTCTCATTATTTGGATTCCTCCACCGAGCGAAGTAACCTAGAAACCTCGGCGACGAGATCCTGATAGGGGCGCGTTAAACGGATTTCGTTGGTGCGCGGCTGAGGTAAATCGACCGCGATTTCGTGAGCGATCTTTCCTGGATTGGCGCTCATAACGATAATTCGAGTGGAAAGAAATACAGCTTCGGCCACCGAGTGGGTCACGAAAAATGCGGTCCACGATTGTTGGTCACGGATGGAGAGTAGCTCCTCGTTCAATCGTTCGCGCGTCATTTCATCGAGCGCACCGAATGGTTCGTCCAGCAGGAGAATTTTCGGATCGAGGGTGAGCGCACGGGCGATGGAAACGCGCATTTTCTGTCCACCGGAAAGTTGTCGAGGATAGGCGTCGCCACGGTCGGCCAGATGCACGAGCTGCAGCGCACGGTTGCGATTGGCAGCGCGTTCGCTCGCTGGCACGTCACGTAGCTTTTGCGGTAGCTCGACGTTGTGTGAGACATTGAGCCAAGGGAGAAGGGTCGGCTCCTGGAAAACGAAGGCGAGTTCGGCGGATTCTTGATTGGGTTCGCGTCCTTCGATCTTGAGAGTGCCACCGGTGATGGAACTCAGCCCCGCGATCAATCTGAGTAGGGTGGACTTTCCGCATCCGCTTGGACCGATCAAGCTAATGAACTCACCGGGTTGAGCCGCTAAATCGATGCCATCCAGAACCAAAGGACCCTCACCATAGGACTTAGTGACTGACTGGAATTCGACGATTGGTGACTGCGCGGTCATGGAAGAGATTTAGGACAACGGTCTGAGCACGGGAGGCAAGCCCAAGGCTTGGTTTTGGCGCGAGCAGGACGGGTGGGATCGGATTTACCAAGTTTAACGACTCGCGTATTCAAATGGACTAAGCGGGGTCTTGCTCGAGCCGTTTTCCCATGCTGGTGACGTCATCAATCGTGAAGCCGATGCTAATTCCTTTGATTTCGACGACCAGAAATCATTCGGGATTCACCTCTTGCTTACGTTCAATATCGCGAAGCGGGTTATTGTGCGGAACCACTAGTCCGCAATCGTTCCACAGTCTTACGACTGCATCAGCGTCCGATTCTTGATAGGGGCGGATAATCATTTCGTGGAGAGGGAAGGATATAGCTTAGGCACGTTCCGGTGGATCCACGATGTCGTTGAAGTCAAAGCGATCTTTGCCGCTGACGATGACTCCTTTGACGGGGCGGAGTATTTTAACGAATGGGGTGGTGAAGCGCATGGCGATACCGGCGCGCCGCTTGTCGGAGGTGTTGGGTTCGGCGGCATGCAGGACGCGGTCGGTGAAGATCACGAATTCTCCTTTGCGTAGTTCCATATTAACCGCGCTCGTGAGATCGAAACTGCTGGTGTCGGCCAATCCAAAATAATGCCCATCTGAGGGCGGCTCATGATTGACGGTGGTCAGATGCGAACCGGCGATAAATTTGATACAGCTGTTTTCTACGAGGCAGTAATCCAGGGCCATCCACACGGAGATATTCAAAGGTGGCTCTAGCCCGGCTGGTCCGCCATTATTTTGATCCTGATGCCAAGGAGTATGCCGCGCTCCCGGTTGCTTTACGAAAAAGTTGGATGACCACAGCATGATATCCGGGCCGAGGAGGCTGGCGATTCTCTCAACAATTGAGGGGTTGGTGCAAAGATCGTAAACCTGACTGACGTTCAAATGCCGATGATGCGTCGGTTCCTTTTCGTCGAGAATCCCATCGAGGGGCGCGAGGAGCCGATCGATCTCGTCGCCCGAGAAAGCACGGATGGGACCGAGAAAACCGTTTTGTTGAAAGCTGCTGATTTCGTCTGGTTGAAGCTTCATTATAAATCGGCGAGGGATTTAGCGGCGCGAGCAAAGTGAGGATCGAGCTGGAGCGATTTTTCGTAGGCAGCACGGGCCGCGTCGGGTTTTTTTTGGCGCTGCTGAATGTTCCCAAGGCGCCAATGAACCGCGGCGTGAGAGGGCTCGTCTTTGCCGGGTATCAGTTTGAGACAGCGCTGCAGGTGCAATTCGCCGAGGACGAGTTGTTCACCGCTTTCGGCGGCAATGCGACCGATGGAATAATGCGCGAGATAGTTCTTGGGTTGAGCGGCGCACAATTCTTGGAAGAGGGTAGTGGCTTCGGCGAAGCGGTGATCGGCGACGTATAGTTGACCCAGAATCAAGGTGCCAAGATTGAGGTCGAGCGCACGGATGGCTTCGGCTTGTGCGTAGGCTTTCATCACACCGCCACCGAGAAAGGAGGGGGCTTGGCGGTAGTAATCGACGAGACCACGTCGCGCCTCGAGATTATCAGGCGCGAGCTGGACGGCTTGCTCAAGAGCCGCGCGACATTTTTTGGCAAAATTCAACTGTCCGAGAATCGAAGCTTGATCCGCGGCGAGGCCATAGGCTTCACCGAGTTCGGCAAAGTAATCGGAATTGGTTGGATCGAGTTGCGTAGATTTTTCGAAGTGTTCGATTGCGGCTTCGGTATGCCTTCGCTTCATCGCGATGCGTCCAAGATAATGTCGCGCCGAAGCGTCGTCTGGATTCGCATAAACGTGGTTCTGAAATGCGACTCGGGCTTCCCCGTAGTTATGTGCTTGGTAGAGCGCGATCGCGTCGGCGTAAGCATCATCACTTTGCTCGCTAGCGTAGGTGAACAAGCAAACGCTCAGCAGGGCAACAATGAGGGGGATAACTCGGGCAGGGCAGGGCACAGTTATTTGATGTAACTTGCTGGGCGGAGACCGCAAACTTGTTTGATAACTCAACCCAGTTGGCTGGCGTGGAATGACAATGAATCGAGGGGATCCCTCTTCTGTCATGGCGAGGCTCCCGCTCTGCAGGAGACGTGGCCATCCACGCATTGTTTGTCGTTCACACTTGCCTGTTCGTGGATGGCCGCATCGCTACACTCCTCGGCATGACAGTCTATTGGTTTAAAGTTGTGGGGTTTACTCGTAGCGAAGGGCTTCGATCGGATCCAATTGCGCCGCTTTTCGGGCCGGATAGTAACCGAAGAATACGCCGACGGCCGCGCTGACGGCGAAGGAAACGACTATCGCGGTGGGTGAAATGAGCGTCGGCCATCCGTTAACTTGTGACATGATTTCGGACACTCCTACTCCCAACGCGATTCCAATGGTGCCTCCAAGCGCACTGAGCAGAACGGCTTCGGTTAGAAATTGAAGCAGGATCTCACTCCCATGGGCGCCGACTGACATGCGGATGCCAATCTCCCGGGTGCGTTCGGTTACGCTCACGAGCATGATGTTCATAATGCCAATACCGCCGACGATTAACGAAACGCCGGCTATCGCACCGAGCAGGCTCGTCATGGTGTTGGACGTCGCGGTGGCCGCTTCGGCGAGCTCCACTTGATTACGCACGGTGAAGTCAGGTTCACGTCCTTTGCGGCGCTGTTGAAGTAGGTCGGTGATACCTTGCTGGATTTGCGGAATCGCTTCGGGCGATATGGCTTGGACGATGATCGAATTGAGCTGTTGGCGTCGCGCCACGCGTTTGAGGTGGCTCGTGTAGGGGATGATCACGACGTCGTCCTGATCTTGGCCGAAGAAGTTGAAACCTTTCGATTTTAGCACACCGAGGATCTTAAAAGGAATATTTCGAATACGGATGGTTTGGCCGACAGGATCTTCGTTGATGAAAAGCTGATTGGAGACGGTCTGTCCGATCACAGCTACTTTTGAGAATCCCTTCACGTCACGTTCGGTGAACATTGCCCCGTCGTCTAACTCCCACAGTCTGATGCTGAGATACTCTGGACTCTCACCTTGAATCTGGGTGTTCCAATTGCTGCCATTGGCCAGGACTTGCGAGCGATCCCGTATTTCGGGACTGGCAGCGACTACGCCTGGAACTTCGTTCACGATCGCCTTGGCATCCTCGGGGGTCAGACTGCTCCTCGAACCCCAGCCGCTACGGGCTCCTCCGCTGGTGCTACTGCCGGGGAAAATGATAATCACGTTTTGCCCCAAACTGGCGATTTGAGATTCGATCTGGTTTTTAGCTCCATTGCCGATGCTCACCATGGCGATCACTGCGGCGACACCGATGATGATGCCCAATGCTGTGAGCGCCGAACGCATGATATTGCGGCGGAGAGCTCGAAGCGAAATGACGAAGGTAGAGCTGATGCGCATAGTTAGGTCATTTCGGTAAGTTTGGCCTCAGCTTCGGCTTTGAGGAGACGCTCCATTTCGATCGAAGCCACATGTCTATCGATGACGGTTTCATTACTGACGATACGGCCATCTCGCATCACCAAGTTGCGTCGACAGAATCGGGCAATATCCAGTTCGTGGGTGACCATGAGAATGGTGATGCCAGCATCATTGAGCTTTTGGAAAACACCGAGGATTTCGACGGAGGTTTTGCTATCGAGATTGCCGGTTGGTTCGTCGGCCACGAGGATCTGCGGTTCGTTGACGAGAGCTCTTGCAATCACGACACGCTGTTGTTGCCCGCCGGAAAGTTGACTGGGGAAATGGTCAGCGCGATCCGTGAGACTCACGATCTCGAGAGCATGCATGGCTCGTTCGCGCATGACTTTGGCGGACACCTGTTTTTGACCATAAAACATCGGCAGTTCTACGTTTTCCAGCGCGGTGGTGCGGCTGAGAAGATTGAATCCTTGGAACACGAAACCGAGTTTTTGGTTACGCAGATCGGCGAGTTCGTTCCGATCTAGCTCGGCAACATTCACCCCATCTAAATGATAGCTTCCTTCCGTCGGACGATCGAGGCAGCCGATGAGATTCATCAGGGTGGACTTTCCTGATCCACTCGCACCCATGACAGCCATAAATTCACCAGTGCTGATCTCTAGTGAGACATCGCGCACGGCGTGCACTTTAACCTCACCGGAATCGTAAACCTTATGGATGTTCTGTAATTGAACGACAGAGCTCATGATGAGAAACGATGAAGCTGTTTACCTTCCGCGCCGCATGTTGTTGGCGAAGGGGTTGGTCGTGGCCTTTGCCGCATCGCCGCCACCGGGAATGAGAGCACTGGTAATGATAATGTCGTCCTCGCTGAGTCCTTCCATGATTTCCGTGGAGGTGCCATCGGTGATGCCGAGTTTCACGGTCACTGGAATGACTTCAGGTTTCTCCGCAGTGCCACCCAGTTTATAAACGGTGCGTGTGGTTTCTGTGGGTGCAGGGCCACTACCGGGACGGTCGCCACGTCCATCGCGTCCACCTCGCTCGGGAAGTGTGATCCCGCGTTCCTTCGCGAGGGTGATTAGTCGAGCACGCACTTCGGCCGAGGGCGGGCCACCACCTCGCTCAAAACCGGCATCATTCATCAGTTCACGAATTTGTTCGCGAGTGGCTTCTTTCGGTTCTTCAGAACTGCCGCTCGTGGGTTTTGGGGAGCTTTTCGACTCTTCGACGGGTAATAATAATTTTGGCATACGCACACGCAGCGCGCTGTTGGCGATGCGTAATATGCCACTCCGACTTGCGACGATTACAGAAACATTCGCGGTCATTCCCGGCTTGAGGGTTTTATCCACATTGCGCACCGCGATGATCGTTTCGTAAGAGACGACGTTGGATTGGATCACCGGTGAATTGCGGATTTGCACAACCCGGCCGCGGAATTCTCGATTCGGAAAGGCATCGACCGTGAAGTTAACCAACTGACCGTCGAGCACCGCGCCGATGTCGGCTTCGGAGATGGCCGCATTGATCTGCATTTTCTCCAGATCTTCGGCGATCACGAAGAGGGTGGGGGCGTTTAAACTAGCGGCGACGGTTTTACCTACATCGATTTTACGATCCAACACGATGCCGTCGACAGGTGCATAGATGAAACAGCGAGAGAGATCGACTTTCGCGTTTTCGACTGAGGCTTGGCGAATTTGTAAAGCCGCCGAGGCTTGGGCTAAGGCGGCTTCGGCTTGGTCGAGCTCTTGTTGGGTAACTAGATTTCTCGTGCGCAAATCACGGGTGCGCGTGGTATTGAGTCGCACGAGCGTGTGGCTGGCTTCGGCTGATGCGAGCTCGGCCTCTGATTGGCGCAGTCGTTGATCATACGAGGCCGGATCGATCTTGGCGATGAGCTGACCTTTTGTGACGAGCGAGTTAAAATCGACCAACACCTCGGTGATAAGTCCGGAGACCTGACTACCCACTTCGATTGAGGTGACGGGTTCGAGCGAACCACTGGCTGTGATGTCCTGACTGATGTCGCCCTTCGTCAGCTGTGTGGTCGTGAAGACGGGGACTGGTTGAGAGTCGGGGCGAATCACCAGCCAATAAACGGCGAAAATGGCGATGAGCAGGAGGACGAAGACGAAACGTTTAGAGGAGCGAGCTTGGGCCATGTGATTACGGGGAGAGGAGGTAGTGATGGACGTCGATCGAATATAAGACGTGCGGAAACGAGAAAGGTAACCGCAATTTTCAATATTTTCCCGCAGGCCAATCGCCGCGAATCAGGGCATCGCTTCTCGCAGCGCGATCACCACGCGAGGTGGCACAAAGTGACTGATATCCCCGCCAAACTTGGCTACCTGTTTTACGAGAGTGGAGCTCGTATAGCTGAATTGCTCGTTGGGCATCACAAATATCGTTTCGAGATCGGGATTAAGGTGCCGATTCATCAACGCCATGTTGAACTCGAATTCGAAATCAGAGAGCGCGCGCAGCCCGCGGATGATCGCATGGGCTTTTTGCGCGACCGCAAAATCAACGAGCAGTCCGCCGAAGGTGGTCACGGAGACATTTTTAATCTCCATGGTGCTATCCTCCGCCATCTGTTTACGTTGTTCGGGGGTAAAGAGCGGGTCTTTACCAACATTTTCAGCAATCGCCACGGTCACGTGATCAAATAGCTTCGCCGCGCGAGCGAGCACGTCGATGTGACCGTAGGTGATGGGATCAAAAGTGCCGGGATAGATGCAATGTCGCATATCTGTTTAGAAATAAGGGTATTATCCGGCCGCAAGCGAATGTCTTTTTTGCGGGATGGCCTTTTAAACTGGGTTTTGGTGATAAGCGGTGGCGGACGAACAGGAAAGGAGCGCCCATCTTCTCGTTGTCATGGCGAGTGCGCCCCGGTCGGGCGTGGCAACCCACGAACAGGTAAATGTGACCGACAAGTAATCGTGGATGGCCGCGTCGCACCGCTCCTCGCCATGACAGAAGGAGTGAGGGAGGGTTATTGCTGCTATGCACACCACGCGATGACCGAATGCTTGGGTTATTTCCCAAACACGCATTAGACGTTTCCGAGATTGCCTTTAGATGTGGGTCATGCGTTTTTCACAGTCCCTTTGCGCCTCAACTTACCCAACCTTCTAACGATCTCCCGTTTTCCCGCGATGTTTATCATCGTGGCGTTGATGTATGCCGAATTTCGTTGGTCCGCCACGCTGGCGTTCTGGCTCTATGTTGCGGCGGCATTGTCCGATTGGCTCGACGGTAAAATTGCCCGCGAGAGCGGACAAGTGTCCACTTTTGGGCGGTTCATGGATGCGGTGATCGATAAAGTGATGATCGTCGGCCTGATGATCGCCTTGGTTAATGGGGGCTATTTCGAAGAATTCCGCATCACTGCGATGCTGCTCGTGCTATGTATTCTCAGCCGCGAATTCCTGATTTCAGGACTGCGAATGGTGGCGGCAACCAAGAACGTTATAGTCGAGGCGGATGCTGGGGGGAAGTTTAAGACTTTTCTGCAGATGAACGCGATCGGTTGGCTCCTCGGTTGGCGGATGCTGGCGACGGATTTTGGCGATGTGGGTGACTCGGTTGTCACCCGCGGAGTGCATGTCATCGGGCTCGTCCTCTTCGTGCTTTCAGCCATCATGACGATTACCTCGGGTTGGACGTATTTCCGGAAACACGGCTACGTGGTAAAAGATTGAGACGATGGATCTGAAGCAACCTGTTTGGCCACGGTTTCTGTCCACATCGACGGTGCTGGCCTGCGCTACCTTGGGGCCGATCGGCAGAAAACTGCCCGCTCCGGGCACATGGGGTTCCGTGGCCGGCCTGATGTATTTCACGGTGTTTTTCGCCGGAACTTATGGCGTATTGGGCACGCTGATTTTTAGCGCGATTGGCACCTACGTGGCCGTAGCGATTTGCGGCGAGGCAGAGTTTCGAATGGGCCGACGCGATCCGGGCGAAGTCATTCTCGATGAATTTGTCGCGATCCCCCTGTGCTTCTTGGGTTGGCCTGCGCTGATCGATCCACTCCCCGCCTGGGCAATCTTTCTACTCGGTTTCGCGCTATTTCGTTTGTTCGATATCTGGAAGCCCGCCGGAATTGGCCGATTGCAAAGTCTGCCCGGAGGATGGGGTGTCGTGGCCGATGATATTGCCGCCGCGCTCGTAACTTGCGCCGTGATGCACGCGGCCAAGGCCGCTTGGCTGGTTTGGGGCGGGTGATGGGCAGGGTAGCTGTCAGTAGTGACTAATTTGGGTATTAACCGATCCACTTGAAACGCCCCGTTGTGTTCTGGCACCTATTGGCAACTGCCCTTTTCAAACACTGCCCTTTAATCTGCCCTCCTAAGGAACCCGTATTAGGGTGGGGTGTCGTTGAGAACAGGTTGGGCCGGACTTTCTACATCAACAGGAAGCCACCTCATTCTTGATGATTCTGCCTAAAGCAAAAATCGCAGTTTCGATTCTTTGCAATCTTTCACGTGCCCCTAAGCAGTCGGTCTGATCCACAGCGACTGGCTGCCTGTTTTGATGGCCTGGCCGATGCAGCAGAGCAAGCCAGTCAGCCATGAGAATCAAGCTACTCGATTGCTAAAGCAGTGGATCCTTGTTGGGGGCGCCGCGCCTCGCGATGCGGCGGCGGATACGCTCGCTTAAAAAGTCGAGTAGCGTGACGACGAAGAGAATACACATCAAGACGGTGGCGAAGCGATCCCACTGGTGGAACTCTTGGTAGGCGTGTAACTGGAGGCCGAGGCCGCCGGCACCGACGTAGCCAATAATGCTGGCGGAGCGGATGTTGTATTCGAACATCCAAATGCCGTGGCTCCAGATGAGTGGTTTGGCGTGAGGCCAGATCCCGAATTGAAAGGCTTGCAGGGGATCAGCCCCGATGCTTCGC
>Ga0105054_10005090_pt1 | contig 19142 bp, 11 predicted proteins | sample BON02_FD_78091 | JGI IMG/M metagenome (GOLD analysis project Ga0105054, IMG submission 78091) | Freshwater microbial communities from Lake Bonney liftoff mats and glacier meltwater in Antarctica - BON-02 (megahit assembly) | ecosystem: Environmental > Aquatic > Freshwater > Ice > Glacier...
ATATAATGAAGACTAAAATCAGCACAAAACCAGCCCCGGTAAAGCCAAGGGTAAATGTCATTACTCTGGGTTGTTCCAAAAATATTCATGATTCTGAAGTTCTGATGGGCCAGCTAAAGGGCAATCAGATGAATGTTGTTCATGAAGCGGATACACTTCATCAGGATGACATCATTGTTATCAATACTTGTGGGTTTATTGATAATGCCAAGCAGGAATCAATAGATACGATCCTGCAATACAGCGAGTTAAAAGATCAGGGCAAAATTGCCAAACTTATCGTAACCGGATGTCTTTCTGAGCGATATAAACCAGAGCTCGAGGCCGAAATTAAAAATGTGGATTCCTACTTCGGGACAAACGATCTGCAAAATCTTCTCCACTCTATTGGTGCAGATTACAAGCATGAACTTTTAGGAGAACGCTTGCTGACTACTCCATCACATTTTGCCTATTTTAAGATAGCCGAGGGATGTAACAGGCCCTGCTCCTTCTGTGCAATTCCGCTAATGAGGGGTAAGCATGTTTCCAAACCTATTGAAGACTTGGTAAAGGAAGCCGAATTTTTGGCAAAGAATGGCACCAAAGAACTGATCTTAATTGCACAAGATCTGACGTATTACGGTCTTGACCTCTACAGCAAACGAAATCTTGCTGACTTACTCCGCAATCTTTCTGATGTTGATGGAATTGAATGGATCAGACTACAATATGCCTACCCTTCAGGTTTCCCGATGGATATCCTTGATGTAATGAACGAACGTTCCAATATCTGCAATTACCTAGATATGCCGCTTCAGCACATCAGCGATTCGATGCTGAGCTCTATGCGCCGCGGAATTACAAGGCAGAAAACAATAGATCTTGTTAATTCCATTCGCGATAAAGTTCCTGATATTGCCCTGCGTACTACCCTGATCTGCGGATATCCCGGAGAAACGGAAAAAGACTTTGAAGAAATGAAAGAATGGGTCAGCGAGACCCGCTTCGACCGCTTAGGATGCTTCACCTATTCGCATGAAGAAAAAACACATGCCCATCAACTCATAGATGATGTTCCGGAAGAAGTAAAACAGGAACGTGTGGAAACGATCATGGGTATCCAGCAGGAAATTTCATTCGATATCAATCAGGATAAAGTTGGTAATACCTATAAAGTGCTGATCGATAAAAAAGAGGGTAATTATTTAACAGGAAGAACTGAATACGATTCACCGGAAGTAGACAATGAGGTTTTAATCGACACCAGGATCAGCTATGCCAGTCCGGGAAGCTTTGTTCAGGTAAAGATCGACCGTGCCGAAGATTTTGATCTGTATGGTCAGATTGTTAAAATTTAGATCAGCAAAGTGGAATTCATTAATTTCCCCTAATTTCGTTTCTAATGAAGGCAACTTATATTGATTATAGTGAAACCCAGAGCTTTTCAGAAGGGCTGATCCGCTATCTGAACAATGAACCGGAATTAAATTCCTTCCAATCCTTTAGTCCGAACCTTCAGGGTTTCAGTGACTTATTGGCTACAAAAAAGAATAATTCCAACAGAGAAATACTGGTTGAAGTATTAAGGGAGCAATATTCAAAATTACCACGCCCAATCCATGAGCAGGTAAATACAAACATCAGCCTGCTACTTCAAAAAGATGCGTTTACTGTTTGTACCGGTCATCAGCTCAACCTTTTTACCGGTCCTTTATATTTCATTTTCAAGATAGTAACTGCTATCAATCTGGCTAAGGAATTAAAAATCCATTTTCCGGATAAAAATTTTGTACCTGTATACTGGATGGCTACAGAAGATCATGATTTTGCTGAGATCAATCACACCTACATCTCTGGAAAGAAAATAAGCTGGGATCTGGAAGCCACAGGTGCCACCGGCAGATTAGCTACAAAAGGGATTGAAAAAGCAGTTAAGGAATATCTTGCCATCCTAGGTGTTTCTAAAAATGCGGAAGAACTTGGCATACTGATTTCTACTGCCTATGCGGGCACAAAAACTCTGGCAGATGCCAGCAGGCACTTGGTCAACACATTGTTCAAAGAGTATGGATTGCTGATTCTGGATGCAGATGACCGAAGGTTAAAAAAGCAATTTTCAAGTATAATTGCAGAAGATATTACCGGACAACATAGCTTTAGAACCATCGTAGATACCAATAATAAATTGGCAGAAAAGGGAATTGAAGCTCAGGTAAATCCGAGAGAGATCAATTTCTTCTACCTGCTGGATGGCTTAAGGGAGCGCATAGTAATTGAAAATGAGTTATACCGGGTTTTGAACACAGAGATCTGTTTCAGCAAAGAAGAGCTATTAAAAGAAATTAATGATTATCCGGAGCGCTTTAGTCCGAATGTTGTTATGCGCCCCCTGTATGAAGAAGTGATTCTTCCGAATCTGGCCTATATCGGCGGAGGTGCAGAAATTATTTACTGGATGCAGCTAAAGCAAAATTTTGATTATTATGGAGTAGATTTCCCGATTCTACTTCTACGAAATTCTGCCATTTTCGCTTCTCTGAATCTGGAAACGAAGCTAAATCGACTCGATCTTAGCATCAAAGATATTTTCAAAAATTCTGAAGAGCTGAAAAAAGATTGGGTATTCAAGCATACTGAACACAGACTTAACTTAGATGATGAGTGGCAGGAGCTCAGTTCTATTTTTGAAAAGTTAAAATTACGTACTTATAAAATCGATCCTAGTCTCAGCCCAAGTTCTGAGGCAGTTAAGGCAAGATTACAAAAGGCCGTTAAAAATCTGGAAGCCAAACTAATTAAGGCTGAGAAAAGGAATTTCGGGGATGCACTTAAGCAGATCGATTCGATTAGGTTAAAGCTTTTTCCAAATGGCGGCTTGCAGGAGCGGTCTGAAAACTTCGGTTTGTTCTATGTGAAGTACGGTAAAGGTTTTATTGAAACCCTTGTAAAGAATTTCAAACCCCTTGATCTGAAATTTACCATATTAGAAGAGTAGATTAATACATGACCTATCATACCTTTACCGAAAGTAAGCTGCGGGATTTTACAAAATCCATTTTCCTTAAGATGGGTTGTTCTTCAGTGCATGCAGATCTTGCAACTGATGTACTCATCAAAGCTGATCTTCGTGGTATTGACTCGCATGGTGTGGCCAGGCTAACCGGCTATGTTCGTTTATGGGAAAAAGGCCGGATCAACACTAGGCCAGATATTAAAATAGTTCATGAAACTCCAAGCACTGCAACCGTCGACGGAGATGCTGGATTGGGACTTGTGGTAGCACCTTTTGCGATGAAAGTAGCCATTGAAAAGGCCGAAAAATTTGGATCCGGATGGGTATCTGTCAGAAATTCCAATCATTTTGGAATTGCCGCCTATCATACCATGATGGCTATTGAAAAAGATATGATCGGTTTTGCAATGACAAATGCAAGTCCGCTGGTTGCACCAACTTTTGCCAATGAGCGAATGCTGGGTACTAACCCGATGTGTTATGCCTTCCCCGCCGGAAAATATCCCCCTGTCATTGTGGATATGGCTACCTCGGCTGCCGCCAATGGTAAACTAGAGATCGCCCAGCGCACGGGGAAACCTGTTCCTGAAGGCTGGATTCAGGATGCAAATGGCAAGGCTTCAATAGATCCTCATGAATTAAAGAAGGGTGGCTCCCTATTGCCTCTGGGAAGCGACAGGGAACACGGAAGCCATAAAGGCTTCGGACTAAGCGCTACTGTAGATATACTATCTGCAGTGCTCTCAGGCGCCAATTATGGCCCTTGGGCGCCCCCTTTTGTTGCATTCATGGAACCATCGGAGAATCCTGTTGGTACGGGACTCGGCCATTTTTTAGGTGCCATGAGGGTTGATGGGTTCAGACCGCTTGATGAATTCAAGGCTCATTTAGACAACTGGATAGAACGTTTCAGCACGGCAAAACCAATCAGTGAGGATCAGAAAGTGATTATTCCCGGAGAGCCGGAGCTAAACGCTGAAAAAGAACGTCAAAGCAATGGTATTCCACTGATTGATGAAGTATGTAATGACCTGAATGGCCTTGCAGACAAGTTCGCGGTCAGCAAACTAAGCTGATCTTAACCTGAATTTCTTTATCCGGCCATTCCAATCATTAAAATTTGTTAAACATTCAGGGATGTATGGTTAAAAACTTCATTTAATCTATATTCGCATATATGATTCAATTCAAGATGAAAGTTTTCCGTTCATTAATTATTGCCCTGCTGTTTCTGTTGCAGGTCGGTCAACTATATGCACAGGATACAATAAGCTTAAAAACTATAGTAGACAGATCCCAAAAGCTGATTGAAGAATATCCTTCAGAAAAAGTTTACCTCCATTTCGATAAGCCCTATTATGCAATTGGTGATACCATTTGGTTTAAAGCTTATGTTGCTAGCGGACAGGATTTACCCTCTGACCTAAGTAAAGTTCTGTATGTGGATATTATCTCAGAGAATGATACCCTTATCAGGTCAATGAAGCTTCCTGTGGTCAATACTTCAGCCTATGGCGATATCACTCTGGATCCATTAATCTATAAATCAGGTAATTATAGAATAAGAGCTTATACTTACTGGATGTTAAATTTCAGTGACGAATATTTCTTTACTAAAAATATAAAAGTTGGGAATGCCATTAATAGGAATATCATTACAACTATTTCACTTAGTGGCCAGAACCCTGAAAGTTCACCATTCATCACAGCTAAAATAGTCTACAAAGATCCAGACGGAAATCCATTTGCCAATAAAAAGATAAGCTGGAATCTTATATCCAAATTTGAAACCATTGCCAGAGGCAGGGAAACGACCGATGCTGAGGGAATGGTGTCATTTAAGTTAAGTGCAGGTCAGAAAGCCGCTTTAGATACCGGAATACTTGAAACCGTACTTGAAGCAGAAACCGGCAAACTTATCATCTCTAAATTCCCATTGAAAAATTCATTTTCCGCAGCCGATTTTCAATTTTTTCCGGAAGGTGGAGATTTGCTTGAAAATGTAAGTAGCAAAGTAGCATTCAAAGCTGTTCAGGAAATGGGCCTTGGACTTGACCTTAAGGGTGAGATTGTTGATAATACCGGAAAAGTAATCAACAGCATACAGTCGCAGCACCAGGGAATGGGCGTCTTTACACTTCTGCCCGAAAGCGGTAAAACCTACAAAGCAAACCTCATTTTTGCAAACGGAATAAAGAAAACTGTTCCTCTGCCTGAAATTAAGCCTTCAGGAATTGCTATATCTGTAGTAAATTCAACCCCTGCAAATATCATTTTGCAGCTTTCAAGTACACCGGCCTTTTTTGCCCAAAATCGTGATAAAAGCTTTTACCTGGTGGCCAGAAGTAAGGGTGTGATTTGCTTTGCAGCTCAGACTAATTTAGCCACTATAAACATCGGAGCATCTTTACCGAAAAACAAATTTCCAACCGGAATCCTACAGATTACCCTGTTCACAAATAAAGCTGAGCCTCTAACTGAGCGACTGTTATTTATAAAACATACAGATGTTTCAAGTTTAAATATAAGCACCGACAAAAAGGTATATGGTTCAAGGCAGCCTGTAAAATTGAATGTGATTGCAAAAACAGGAAATGTTCCTGTCGAAGGAAATTTTTCACTATCCGTTATAAATGAATCCAAGGTTCCGCATCCTGAAGATGAAGAAACAACCATTCTGACTTCCTTTCTACTTTCATCAGAATTAAGAGGATATATTGAACAACCTAATTATTATTTCAACCAAGCCAACGACAAAAAACTGGCAGATCTTGATGTGCTGATGCTTACCCAAGGTTTCCGCAAATTCTCCTATGAAGAGATAACCAAAGGTCGGGAGCCAGTGATTAGTGTTCTTCCAGAGCAGGGAATTGAATTTTCAGGAATGTTACGCACCTCGAACGGAATGCCGGTCTCTAAAGGCAGTTTGAAACTAGTGGTTCCGGAGAGCAAGTATTATGCTGAAACCACAACTAATTTGAAAGGGGAATTCAAGTTTGAAAAAGTAGTGATTATCGATTCATCAGAAGCTACAATCAGTGCAAGAAGCTCAACTGCAGCCAGAAACATGATGATCATGCTGAACGGCACGGCATTTCCTACAGCTGGCAAAAATGTCAATTTCCCGGATGAAGAACTGAATATTGACAGTGCTATGGCTACTTACCTCGACAATAGTAAAAGACAATACCGGATGGCGACTCAAATGCTTCAGGAGGTTGTGGTTACGGCTACTGCGGTAAAAAAGGCAAGCCACATGGATCACCCTGCTCTTTCAGGTCTTGGGTCGCAGCCAGATCATCTGATTGATGGTGAACGTTTTAAGGGATGCACAATCTTACTGACCTGTTTACAATCATCAGTATCAGGACTTACCTTTAACGAAAACAATTTTTTCGTGACCAGAGTCTATAACTCTGGTCTTAGGGTACCGGTTCAGATCTTTTTTAATGGGATGCCGGTTGATGCCAATTTCCTGAACAATATCAATCCGGCCGATGTTGACAATATTGAGGTCTTCCTGACGGATGAGTTGGGTATGGTGAACCGCACGTACAATACAAATGGAGTATTGGTGATAAACTCGAAAGTTACTCCTAAAGGAACTCCTGTGAGTGCTGAAGACTTGAAAAAATTATTCCCCCAGGATAACGTATTGACTTTCAAACCACAGGGATACATTAAAAAGAGAGAGTTTTATTCACCTAAATATCTGAGCCCGGAAAGCCTTACCACAGGATCTGACCTTCGCAGTACTATTTATTGGAACCCAAGAATATTTACTGATAAGGTGGGAAGCATGGCTGTTGAATTTTACAACGGAGATAATAAAGGAACCTATAAAGCAATCGTAGAGGGTACAGATATCGATGGAAATCTTTCCAGATTTATTTACAGGTATAAGGTTGAGTAATGCAAAAAGGTTTTTAATGGATTCAGACCAGTCATCTTGAGCAAGCACAAATTGTCATCCTGAACGCTTGAAGGAATTCGCAGGCTTAATACAAAATTCGAGTCTTGCTCAGGAAGTTCCCTCTCCGCCTAGGGCGGATCGGTATGACAGAAATGCTGACAAATCAAACAATGAAGGCCCGGCGATAAATCGCCGGGCCTTCATTGTTACAGGATTGTAAATTTTAGTGAATCCCTCCAAGTAATCGGCTCCAGCGTACTTTATCGAAGAAATTACCTTTAGTATTCCAGCTCATCCAGACAAACAAAGCCTTACCTACGATGTGATCATCAGGAACAAAGCCCCAATAGCGTGAATCCAAAGAATTATCTCTGTTATCACCCATCATCCAGTAGTAATTCATTTTAAATGTATAGCTATCTGTCTTTTTCCCATTAATCAATATATCATTCCCGATTTTCTCAATGGTATTACCTTCATAAACAGAAATCACCCGCTCATAAATTGAATAATTGCTGCTATCCAGTTTTACTGTCCAGCCTTCTTTTGGTATGATGAGCGGACCAAAATTGTCAGCATTCCATTTAAATGAAGGATTATGTGGAAATATCTGAGAATCAAATTCATTCATCGGTCTGATGTAAGGGTTCAGACTTTTTACATTCGACCAGCCTTTAATAATTTCAGCATCTGCAGCAGTCATATTAAAGATATATTCATCTGCAGATGAGCGCTGTGCTTCAATATTCAGATCTTCTATCGCCTGAGGGTTAAAATCAGTACCATCAGATTTTACGTAATAATACTTTTCACCGAACACAGGTACTTCAGCAGGTTTATTGTTCAAATAAACCCTGGCATCTTTTATTTGTAGGGTATCCCCACCAATAGCCAGACAGCGTTTAATGTAGTTTTCACGTTTATCTACCGGACGTGAAAGCGGTGCATCTGCATCCATGGGAAAGTTAAATACAACAACATCATTTCTTTTAACCTCTCCAAGTCCGGGCAAACGACGATAATCCCACTTAATTCCTTCCCAATAAGCTTTGGTTCCGGTAATTGGCATAGTGTGATGGGCAAATGGAAAGGACACTGGTGTAATGGGCATCCTTGCTCCATAATTCACTTTACTCACGAAAAGATAATCTCCGACAAGAAGCGTTTTCTCCATAGAACCTGTAGGAATCACATAGGCCTCTATGAAAAGACCCCTGATCAAAGTAGCAGCCACCACCGCAAACAGAATAGCATCAAACCACTCTCTGCCGGCACTCTTCTTAGTCCTTGCTTTCTTATCTTTCGATTTACCCTTACTAGTTAAACTCATGTTCTTTTGTAATCAATTTAAATGCTAAAATCAAACATATCTGTGATATTAAAAAATCCGGTCTTGTCTTCAAGCCATTCTGCCGCCATCACGGCTCCTAGAGCAAATCCTGCACGACTATGGGCTTTATGCTTAAATTCAATGCCATCCACTTCCGAACTGTAAATTACCGTGTGAGTGCCCGGAACATCCTCAATACGATGTGATTCTATGAGTAACTGATCAGGTTTCGGTATTAATTCCTCACCTGAACCTATCAATTCATTCACCCATTCATGTTTAGAGCCAAGCTCAGAAATAATACCTTCTGCAATGGTCATCGCGGTACCGCTGGGTGAATCGAGTTTTTCAGTATGATGAATCTCTTCGACTTGAACTTCGTATTGTGGATACCTGTTCATAATCTTAGCAAGCACTTTATTTACAAAAAAGAAAACATTCACACCAATACTAAAATTAGACGCGTATAAAAGGGTATTGTTACTCTCCTCACATTTATTCTTTACTTCCTGTAAATGACCATACCATCCTGTGGTACCTACCACAACCGGAACATGTGCTGCAAAGCAAATCTCGATATTGCTCAGCGCAGAATCAGGTGTACTAAAATCTATTGCCACATCTGCCTGTTCTAAATTGGGTATAGTCAAGTCCTCCAAATTATCGACATTGACTTTCAGAACAACCTCATGGCCTCTTTCAATCGCAAATTGTTCAATGATACGGCCCATTTTGCCATATCCAAGAATAGCTATTTTCATTAATTTTAAATTAAATAATTATATACAAGGTCATAAACTCAGTTTCAGTTTAAATCCTATTGCAGGAGAAAAAGCAGAAGCATGAACAGGTACCTGACTTACCGAAGGCTGTACTTTTAATGACAATTCATCCGAAATATCAAACCTAAAGAACTTTGCATCAACATAAGCATCAATAATCGTAATCGCATAAAATCCGATTCCGGCCAATACAGAAAGATCTCGATCACGTCTGTAAGCATCCTTAATCTGAATAATCCCCTCATTTGTATATCCTGCATAGAGAAGATTTTCTCTTTTTTCAGGATTCAGTTCACGAAACTGTGCCTCCTTCAGAAAGATTTTATAATTACGCTGATTAAACTCAAAAACGAGGCCAATTCCAATGAAACCACCATAAACTAGGGGCACTTTCCACCATCGTTTGTTGTAAATCTGTCCAAGACCTGGAAGCACTAATGATCTCATCGCCGCACGGCGCGGCATCGCTTCGATAGCAAGACGGGCAGAATCTTTAACAGCAGGTACTTTCTTAACCGGTATTTTACTGCTATCTGATTTCGCAGGAAGAGCATCTGTAACTTGGGAAAGCACATCTGATTGCGTTAAAAAACACATACAAATGAACCCCAAAAGGATTTTTAATTTCATTACCAATCTAACATTTCCAGAATTCGGTTCAGGTCATCATCAGACATAAACCCAATTTCTATAGAACCTTTACCCTTTTCACTTAGTTTTAGCTTTACATTAGTACTAAACTTAGAGGCAAGGTCATCCTGAATCTTCATGTATTGAAATGACATCCCAGCTGCCTTGACAGATTTCTTTACTTTTCCGAAGCTATGAAGCTGCCGAACTAATTCTTCAACCTTACGAACCGAAAGTCCGCGATTAATTATTTCCTGAAAAAGATAAAGTTGCTTCTCAACATCCTCCACTGTAATCAGAGCACGCGCATGGCCCATAGAGAGATCTTTATCGCGGATTGCAGCCTGAATAGCAGGTGGAAGTTTTAATAATCGAAGGTAATTGGTTACAGTAGAACGGTTCTTGCTCACCCGTTCACCAAGCTGCTCCTGTTTCAGATTACATTCATCGATCATACGTTGAAAACTCAATGCAACTTCTATTGCATTCAGATTTTCACGCTGAATATTTTCGATTAGCGCCATTTCCAGCATCTGCTGATCATTAGCTGTGCGAATATAGGCCGGAATTTCAGTTAACCCTGCCAGCCTAGATGCCCGCAACCGACGTTCTCCTGAAATAAGCTGGTAAGAATTCTGGCCCGATTGTCTGACAGTGATTGGCTGAATCAAGCCCTGCAATTTGATTGACTCTGCAAGTTCATGGAGTGCTTCAGGATCAAAATCAGTGCGGGGCTGAAATGGATTGACCTGAACCTGACTGATCTTTACTGAACTGATTGAACCCAGTGAGGAACTTTCATTACTTACCTGCTGTCTGTCATTTTCCGGCAAATCGGAATCATCCAAAAGAGCTCTTAATCCCCTTCCTAATCCTGTTTTCTTTTGGTAGATCATATTATACTAATGCTTGTTTAACGGCTTCCTCATTCGAAATGAGACCGTTTTTACGAATGATCTCACGGGCCAAATTAAGGTAATTGATTGCACCTTTACAATTCGCATCGTGCATAATCACCGAGATACCATAGCTTGGAGCTTCACTTAAACGAGTATTCCGCTGGATAATCGTATCGAAGACCAGTTCCTGAAAATGAGTCTTTACCTCTTCAACAACCTGATTAGACAATCGAAGTCTGACATCATACATGGTAAGCAAAATTCCTTCGATCTGAAGATTTGGATTTAAACGACTCTGAACAATCTTTATGGTGTTCAGCAATTTTCCTAATCCTTCAAGTGCAAAATATTCGCATTGAACCGGAATAATGACCGAATCAGCTGCAGTAAGGGCATTGATTGTGATCAGACCAAGAGAAGGAGAACAGTCAATGATAATGAAATCATAATTATCACGGATCTTATCCAGAACCGCTTTCATTTTATATTCCCTGCTTGTTAGATTGATCATTTCAATCTCAGCACCAACTAGATCAATATGGGCTGGCAAAAGATCAAGGTTTGGAGTGTCGGTATTTTGGATAGCCTCCAAAGGATCTATCTCGTTAATTATACACTCGTAAATACTGGCCTTTATTGTACGTGGGTCAAAACCTATTCCTGATGTTGAGTTTGCCTGCGGATCAGCGTCAAGCAAAAGAGTACGATATTCAAGTACAGCTAAACTCGCTGCAAGATTTATTGCCGAAGTAGTTTTTCCAACCCCCCCCTTTTGATTTGCTAACGCGATAATTTTGCTCATTTTAAATAAATAATTACAAATACGTGATATTAAAAAGTTTAAACAATTAATTCTAAGCAGTTCAAAACACTACTTTTGATTGATTAAATAGAACTTTTTAATAAATTCTAAGATACAAACTTAAAACTAATTACACCGCGGGTCGATTTTCGTTTTGCACATCTTATCCACAAAATGACTACACTAATTTCAGGTACTAATCGTGAGGGAAGCAATACACTTAAACTCACCGAATATTATCATAGGCAATTGTCAGAAAGAGGTTTCGACTCAGAAATACTCTCACTTTGCGACCTGCCCGGCAATCTGATCAGCTCCGATTTATATGGAAAACGCAGCCAAGCCTTTCAAAGTATTCAGGATAGAATCTCAGCAAGCAGCAAATTCATTTTCTTGATTCCTGAGTATAATGGAAGCTTCCCGGGGGTATTAAAAACTTTTATTGATTCCTGTTCTTTTCCGGAAAGCTTTTTTGGAAAAAAAGTAGCCTTAGTCGGACTTTCAAGTGGCAAATATGGAAATATTAGGGGGATCGACCATTTCACAGGAATCTGCCATTATATCAATATGCATGTTCTGCCATTACGTGTCCATATTCCAAACATTGGGAAAGAATTCGATGAAAGCGGGAACCTTTATAATGAAGACACAGTAAAATTCACAAATCAGCAGATTGAAAGGTTTATAGAGTTTTGAAAGGCTGACAGGGTTTAGAAGGCTGACAGGGTTTGGAACCCTGTCAGCCTTAACTATTAAACCTTGCCCAACCTTTCCCTTCATATCCAAAAATAAACTGCTTAGGATTGATAATCTCGGCCATTATTTCAATACTGTCTGTTATCCGTGGACCCGATCTGTTAAAATACTGATTCCCATCTGCGATATAAATTCTGTTTTGCTGTACGGCCTTTAATTCCTTCCACCCGGGCAATTCCAGAATTAGATTGATCTCCATCAAGGTTCTTTGAATCGAAAATCCACATGGCATCAGTACGATGATATCAGGATTTTCCTTCTGAATATCCTCAAAATTAACATAGCCCGAATGTTTGCCTTTTTCTCCCAAAATCGGGATTCCGCCGGCAATTTCAATAATTTCAGGTGTCCAGTTTCCGGCAATCATCAAGGGGGAAAGCCATTCAATACAAGCTACCCTTGGTTTTTCGACAATAAACTTGAGTTTATGTCGAATGATATTGATGCGTTCCTCTAATAGTTCAAGTAATTCTGCACCGGCTACTTCCACGCCTAATTGATCTGCAAGGTGATGCATATCTCGGTAAATATCAGATAAACCATGAGGCTCCAGAGAAATGATCCTACAATCTTTTTCAAGCAGATCCTCCATTGCCAGTTCCACATCCTTAAGGCTCACTGCACAGACTTCACACTGGGCTTGGGTAATAATGAAATCAGGTGCCAAACTTTTTATCAATTCTTTGTCAATTGAATAAATAGAAAGTGAATCTGAGAGTATTTCTTTTACTTGTCTGTCTATTTCTGCACTGTCAATCCCCGGAAGAAACTTTGCTGAAGAACATACCGGTAGACTTTTAACACTTTCAGGATAATCACATTCATGCGAACGGCCTATAAGCAAGTGCTCCAACCCCAGTGCACAAATAATCTCTGTGGCTGCCGGCAAGAGAGAAATAATTTTAATATCCTGCATCAATTCTCAATTTTGTTAAAGGTAAAATTATTAAAAAACCATCAATTACCTCCAGTTCATTTGGAGGCAATTGATGGCAGAAAAATATTTGCAGATTTACCCTAAGCCTGAATACCAAGGTAAAATTATAAAGTCTATTTCAATTTTTTCCAAATTCAGATACTATTGATTTCCTGTATTTTGTTCTCCCTGCTTAAGATCATCATTCGTTACCCCACGCTTTTTCTTAGGAGCCTGCATTGACAATTTTCCAAATCGGTAGCTAAAGCTTGTTCCGAATGAGCGGAAAGGGACTGAGAAATTGCTGGTTTGAACAAAATCTGCTCCGCTAATATTTTGACGGAAATTCTTATTCTCATTAAATGGATCAATTATGGTCAAACCAATACTTCCTTTCTTCTTCATGATCTCCTTCTTCAAGCCAAGGTTCCACATATTGAAAGATGGATTTCTACCTTGTGAAGTACGGCGTGGTGAATTAGTTATCAGGAATGTCTCGAAAGTAAGACCCTTTGGAAACACATAGGAACCCATAAAAAAAGCATTGTAGATTAATTGTGTATTGGTATTACTTACGGTAAATCCACTGTTCGCATTAATATCATAGGTAAATACGTTGAAATTACCGCGAAAGGTAAGCGGCTTTACCGGATTAATCTGCCCAAAGAAATTAAAACCGAATGAGTTATTACTTCCAACGTTTCTGAAAGTAGTTCGGGAACCGGTAGCGGTATTTCCTGTAGAAGGATCAGTAACACTAATTGGTAATACAAAGCTTTCTATTATATCATTCGTACGGCGATAATAAACCGAAGCATTCAGTACAGATGTTTTAACAAACTTTGAAAAATTAAACTCAACATTATGCGACAATTCAGGTTTAAGTGCCGGGTTTCCCTGCGACTGATTGAAAATATCTGCACTATTTAGGAATGGATTCAGGAAAAATAGACTTGGCCTTTGCAAACGCTGATTATAACTTAATTTGACAGTTGAATAGTTTTTAAAGGTCCTGCTAACTACAAAACTTGGTACCAGATTATAATAACTGCTATTAAATGGAGAAGCAGCAGCATCAACAGATCTTGCATCACCTTTAATTTCGGTGCCCTCGTAACGCGCACCTGCCCTGATACCGAATTTCTTCGCCAGTGTAAAAGCAAAAGTTGCATAAGCAGAATACACATCCTGATTGTAATCATAGATATAGGTACGGGATAGGATAGGCGAAAATATATTGGTTGTTGAATTAAAATTTCGGGTCTGGTTATCACTAATAATATCTCTCAGAATACCCTTCAGTCCTGTTTCGAAAGTAACCTTTTTAAATGGATGGGTATAATCTAACTGAATAGTATTTTCTATATTATCCGCATTATTATCACCGTATTCATCAATTATTGTATTTGAAAAATCGGTTGTATAATCGCTATTCTGCTTACTGTTTGTAAACTGATAGGCAAATGAGATTTGCTGATCCTTCTTTTTAAACTTGTGAAGATAATCGCTACTCCAGTCAATTCCGTTCATATGCATCTGATTATCACTCAAACGTATGAAATTAGCCGCTGTGCCATTGAACATGTTCTGATTTAGATTACTACCATTTGCACTGTTACTGAATCCGTTCAAACGTAAATTAGAACTAATTGAATTGAAACTATTGAAATCATAATCAGCGCCAATAGAACCATTTGCTGCCAGACGTTCTGTTCTACTTTGACCCGCCTGGCTGATAATTTGTGTCGCAGCTGTATTGGTACGATTAAATGAGATATCACTAGTCTGAGGCCAGGAGTAGAACCCTCCTCCATTGGCTGTAACAGCTAATCGACCAGTCTTTGCGTTCAGATTAACATTACCACTGTTCTGCCTTATTCCTACTCCACCGTTTATCGAGCCACTTACTCCGGCCAGATTACTCTTTTTAGTAATAATATTAATAATGCCTGATGTTCCTTCCGCATCATATTTTGCTGAGGGAGAAGTAATTACTTCAACATTCTTGATCTGGTCTGCAGGAATTGCTCTCAATGCATCAGCCATATTATTGGCCATTGAACCTGAAGGTTTTCCGTTGATTAATACCCTTACATTCTGACTTCCTCGAAGGGATACATTTCCCTCAAAATCAACTGAAAGTAAAGGTACTTTACGAAGTACATCTGTGGCATTTCCTCCTGCAATGGCAACATCCTGTTCTGCATTATAAACCAGCTTGTCAATCTTATTTTCAATGATTGGTGTGGTGCCTGTAACCACAACTTCATTCAGCATCTTCTGATTTGGGGCAAGCATAATTCGGCCAAGATTTAAATCCGGCTTTGCGGGAGTGGTCTTTACTGAATCGATAACTTTAGTTTTATAACCCAGAAAAGCAATGGTCAAACGATAAACTCCTGCAGAAATATTTTCTACTTTAAAGGAACCTTTCTCATCTGTTAATGCACCATTGGTTGATTTAGTTGAACCGGCACGACCTAAAGAAACAGTAGCATAATCGATCGGAATGCGGGTTATTGAGTCGAGAATAATACCCGTAATTCTACCAGTCACAGCCGGAGCACCTGCCCCTCCCATTCCCTGTGCCTGAACGCCGGAGATCCCGGAAAGAAATAATAATATCGTAAATAAACGTTTCATTTAATTGGTTTTGAAATTAGTCGCGAAAGTACATCTAATGTTACAGGAACTTAAGAGCCAATTGTTGACCGAAAGTAAAATCTGGAATACAAAAAAAATTAGGAAAATAACTGTTCCTGAATATCCTATTCGAAACTAGCGGTTTAGTGGAATAAATCATGATAGGGGCGGTTTTAGCCTCATTTCTATCATGATTATTAAATCTACACTACGAGATTAATTATTTTACCTTTTACGAAAATAATTTTCTTAGGAGTTTTTCCTTCCAGATACTTCTTAAGATCACCATTGGAGAGAATAATTTCTTCAACCTCTGCCTGCGATAGACTAAGGGTGATATTTAGGTTCATTCGGGTTTTGCCGTTAACCGATACCGGGTAGGAGAATTCATTCTCAACTAGGTATTCCGGATTAAATTGCGGATAAACTGCTACTGATAATTTCCCGGCGGTATTACCCAACAGACTCCATAACTCTTCGGTTATGTGGGGGGCATAAGGAGCCAGTACAATCACCAGTTCATTCAGGATCTTCCTTTTGTTGCACTTAAGTTCAGTTAGTTCATTCACACAAATCATAAAACTGGAAACCGAGGTATTAAATGAAAATCGTTCAATATCTTCTTCTACTTTACGAATAATCTTGTGTAGTGCCTTGTATTCAGCTTTCGATGGTTCCTGTTCGGAAACAGTGAAATTAAAGTCATCATCATGGAAGAGTTTCCAGAATTTACGAAGGAATTTAAAAACACCCTCAATCCCATTTGTATTCCAAGGCTTACTTTGTTCCAGCGGACCAAGGAACATTTCATACATTCTCAGGGTATCTGCACCAAAACGATCAATAATATCATCAGGGCTAACCACATTGAACTTGGATTTCGACATTTTCTCAACCTCAACACCACAGATATATTTTCCATTCTCGAGAATAAATTCGGCATTGGCAAATTCGGGCCGGAACGCTTTGAATTTTTCAAGATCCAGAATCTCGTTAAATACAATATTCACATCTACATGAAGTGCAGATGTTGTATAATGAGATTTCAAACCATTTGAAACAAATTTATTTGTCCCGCGCCCCTCTTCATCAATAACTCTATAAACAAAATTAGACCTCCCTTGAATCATACCCTGGTTGATCAGCTTTTTGAAAGGTTCTTCCTCTGTTACATAACCCATATCCTTCAGGAACTTGTTCCAGAAGCGGCTGTAAAGCAAGTGTCCGGTAGCATGCTCTGAGCCCCCGATATACAGATCGACATCCTTCCAGTATGAAATAGCATCTGCAGGAGCAAATGAATCCTGTTTACGATCTTCCTGAGAAGCCATATATCGGTACCAGTACCAGCTGGAACCTGCCCAACCGGGCATAGTGCTCAGTTCATACTCTAGATCATCTTTGTATTTCCAGTTCTCTGCCCTTCCCAATGGAGGTTCTCCACTTTCGGTAGGTAAATATTTATCAACCTCCGGTAATACCAGTGGAAGATCTTCCCTATCGATCAGGAAGGGTAGTCCATCCTTAAAAAATACAGGAACCGGCTCACCCCAATAACGCTGACGACCAAATATCGCATCGCGCAAGCGATAATTCACTTTGGCTTTTCCCGCACCAAGTTCTTCCAGCTTCGCAATCAGTGTATTTGTTGCCTCTTTATATTTCAAACCATTGATTATGCCTGAATTAATATAAAGGCCTTCCTTTGTAGGGTCAGCTTCCTTGTCAAGATGAGTCTGCGCATCGGATATGGCTACAATCGGCAATCCAAACTTAGTCGCAAACAGCCAGTCGCGCTGATCACCTGAAGGTACCGCCATTACTGCTCCCGTTCCATACCCTGCCAATACATAATCAGCAATCCATATCGGAACCGGCTCACTTGTCATAGGATGTTTGGCATAGCTGCCTGTAAATGCACCGGATACCGTTTTGGTATCAGCCATACGGTCGAGTTCTGTTTTCTTCTTCGTCTGATCAATATAATTGAGGATCTCTATTTCCTGTTCAGGAGTGGTTAATCCTGCCACAAACTCATGTTCCGGTGCGAGTACCAGAAAAGTTGTTCCATAAATTGTGTCAACTCGGGTTGTAAATACTTCTATAAAGGCCTCAGCCTCCGAAGGAGTCCATTGGGACCGTCCCTCTCCAGAGGATAGGAAGTCTAAGTCGCCTAAAATTCGATCAGGTTGTGTATTTAACTTTTCTTTTATTATTCCGGTAACTCCTGTTGGATTTGAAACAATTTGTTCATTAGAAAATCGGATTACTTCAAAACCGAGATTATTTAATGCTTCAGATCTTAATTCATCTTGATCTTTAATTTCGATATGATAGCCTCCATCAACTTCAATTATCAGACCTTTTTTCAAACATATAAAATCTGCTGTATAAGTCCCGATAGCATGCTGCCTCCTGATTTTATAATCGGTTGAACTATTTCTGAGATGCTGCCACAAGATTTCCTCAGCCTCGGTTGAATTTTTGCGATGCTGTCTTGAATGCATTTTAAGAATATCCCAAACAGCAGGATCATCTGTTTTATAAGACCGCTCGTTTCCCCTCTCCTCCGGAGAGGGGCTAGGGGTGAGGCTGAATTTTACAAGGGCTCCCACACTTTTCCCAATCCAATTACGCTGCATTTCCTTTAGAGGATCCGGCCAGTCAATTCCGTCCAGACCTTGAAGCAGACGATCAGCATAAGCAGTGATTCGCATGCTCCATTGCATCATTTTCTTCTGCTCAACAGGATAGCCTCCGCGCTCAGAATAACCGTCTTTCACCTCATCATTGGCTAAAACAGTCCCCAATGCAGGGCACCAATTTACTGTGCTTTCCCGGAGATAGGTTAGACGGTATTTTAAGAGTTCGGTTTGCTTTTCAGTATCCGATAACTTTTTCCACTCTTCAGCAGAATAATGGCAAATATCATCATCACATACTGCTTTCAACCCTGCAGTTCCTGAATTTTCAAACCTTCGGATCAGATCATCAATGCTTTCAGCCTTATCACTTTCAAAGTTATACCATGAATTGAAAAGCTGCATAAAGATCCACTGCGTCCATTTATAATAACCGGGATCACTAGTACGTACCTCACGGCTCCAGTCGAATGAAAAACCTAGGTTATCAAGCTGCTCACGATAACGGTTTATATTAGTTTCGGTTGTAATTGCAGGGTGTTGTCCGGTTTGAATTGCATATTGCTCTGCAGGTAAACCAAAAGAATCATATCCCATTGGGTGCAATACATTAAAACCTTTTAAACGTTTGTATCTGGCAAAGATATCAGAGGCAATGTATCCGAGTGGGTGCCCAACATGCAGTCCCGCACCCGAAGGGTAAGGAAACATATCCAAAACATAATATTTTGGTTTTGGAGAACTATTATCGACCTTGAAGGTCTGATTTTCGGCCCAAAATTTTTGCCACCTCTTCTCTATATCTCTGAATTGATAATCCATTGTAAAACTGAT
>Ga0105054_10005097_pt1 | contig 19127 bp, 9 predicted proteins | sample BON02_FD_78091 | JGI IMG/M metagenome (GOLD analysis project Ga0105054, IMG submission 78091) | Freshwater microbial communities from Lake Bonney liftoff mats and glacier meltwater in Antarctica - BON-02 (megahit assembly) | ecosystem: Environmental > Aquatic > Freshwater > Ice > Glacier...
AGTAAAAAAGCGAAGTGAATTTCAAATTTTGACAAGTTTCAGCGCAAGCATTCTGCCCTGGTGTCCATTCAAAAACAGGCGTCAGTTTCTAAAGCTAAGACAAATACTTCAAAGGTTGCGTCATGGATGGGCCAATTGAACGACCAGTTTCCTGGAAGACTTTATACTTGGATTGGCGAGCTGTTGGGAAATATTGTGGTCCTGGTATCGTCATGAGCCTTGCTTTTATTGATCCTGGAAATCTAGTGGCAGATATTCAGAATGGTGCATATACAAAATTTGACAGCTTGTGGTTAATGTTTTGGAGCACAGCATTGATTTTTTACATGCAAACACTAGCCTCTGATATCGGTGTTTGCTCCGGAAAAGGTTTAGGATCTCATTGTAGATACAATATGAGCGGCCCAGTAAAAAACAGTATCTGGATAATGATGGAGATTTGCTTGATTGGGTCAGATATTCAAAAAGTGTTGGCGAGTTCGATGGCATTGCAAATGCTATTTCAACTTGATTTATTGTATGGGTGCCTGATCATATCAGCCTTTGATTTCATTGTATTTTGGACATTGCTGCTAAAATACTCTTGGACTATTCAAATGTGTTTTCTGGGAATAATCATTTCCACTATGTGTGTTACTTTCTCGGTGTTGTCCTTTCAAAGCCAACCGGATGCTGCAGAGGTAATAGTTGGTATTGTGGTACCGCAAATTCCGAGCTATGCTGTTTTAGGCATGGTCGCATCACTTGGAAGTGTCGCATCACCATACAATTTGTATATGAATTCTCATATGACTGCTGAGCAATGCACAATAGATACCAGCAACCACAAGTGGATCAAGGAGATGAAAAAGTATCTTCGAGTGGAGGCAGTATTTTCTCTGTTGGTTGCCTTTTTAATCAATATTATGATCGCCATCCCATTTGCTCAGACATACTTTAACAAAGACTGCGCCGAAGCAGCAGAAGGTCCATTTGGATACCAACCCCCAGGTACTGATCAATGTGAGCTGATGGTTGAAAACAGCACACTTTGCTGCGCCGAAGTTGGTTTGGCTGATCTCGCAAACGACAGTTTCTCAAAATATTTGGGCGATTCAGGCAACTATTTATTTGCCATCGGACTCCTGGCCAGTGGTCAAGCAAGTACCATATCTGTAACGGCATCTGGTCAGGCGCTTATTCACGGGTTTCACCAACGCAAGTGGAATCCACTAAGACGTCAAACTTTCATGAGATGCTTCTCGTTGGGTCCTGCAATTTTGTTAGCCACGTCCCCTAGTAGTCCAGATGTGTTCATACAGCTGTTGAACTGCTTGCAAGGGCTTTTGTTATCCATTGCTTTAACACCGCTTGTAAGGTTTTCAACCGATGAAGAAATTATGGGATCGTATCGTATCGGGAACATTCATGCCACCTTTTTGACGTTTCTAAATATCCTTTGTATCGGGGTTTCGTTTTGGCCCATGTACGTGGAGTACCCTCAAGAATGGCAAACTGCATTGATTTCCGTATTCCTTGCCACGATCCTCACACTCAATGTATTCATGTATATTTCAAATAAACAGGGAAAAGTTGTGAAACTGGATGCAAAGCAGAGCGATGAAATAATGGTCCCTCAATGATCTAAATTTATTTTGCTTTTAAAATAGAGCTCCATTTGTAAAGTTACCAACAACAGTGGTGAGATTGGTGATAGCATTGGTCTCACCAAAGTTTCCTAGGCAAGTCTGTTGTGCCAACGGAAGGCTAACGGAAGGTGCATAGAACACAAGTGAAAACAAAGCGCCTGAGATACTTCCAGCAACAATGAAGGTAAACATCCATCCTAAAAAGATCTTGGCCAGGAAAAACATGTTCACTCCTTTGTTCCCGCCGTCAATCAAACCAACCCCTAAACTGCCTCCTACCATAACTTGTGTGGTTGACAAAGGCAACTTTGCGTAACTTCCGAAGCAAACTACGAATGCGGATGCCAGCTCGATACAGGAACCACGAGCAGCAGTCATTTTAACTAAGTTTACTCCCAATGCCTTCATTACTTTGTAGCCAAGAGTTCCAAGGCCTACGACTATACCTGCTCCACCCATAGCTAGAATCCAAATATCCACAGGAGCTTTGGAGCTTACAATACCGTTAGAGTTGTAGAGGCCTACGATAGATGCAAGAGGCCCTACAGCGTTAGCAGCATCGTTGGATCCATGAGCGAAGGACATTGCGCATGCAGTAAAAACCTGGATGTACCCAAATGCAAGCTCGGTACGCAGTTCAAATTTTTCAGCATTGTCATGAACGGCTTGGGTGCGTTTGTCGGTAATTGTATGAAGTTTCTCGTTCTTGGCATTCATCATGCGCATAAATGCGTTTCCTCCTTTTGCTACTTCCACTTCCTCATCACCCTTTTCAGCATCGTCAACAAAAGCAACCGAATCATCTGTGACATTTTCAAGGTTTGCTCTCATCTTTGGGACGAAAATGATACGAACAATAATAGCAGCCACTACACCGCATCCAGCTGCGATTCCCACCATGCCCCAGTCTCCAATCGTTTTATTCCATCCTTTACCTGAACCTGCTTTGTTCATAACCAAAAACGAAACAACAAATTTGGTAATGCCCACAATAAGAGGAAAGAAAGTTTGAGTGCGTCGAAAAGAATCCTCTTTTCTTAGAATGAAGGTTCGTACGAGAATGTAAAAGATAGCTGAAACAATACCGGTAACTCCAGGAGCAACTCCCCAAGCAGCCATATTGTAGAAGAATCCCTTTCCTGCAAATGTCCAGAATGTCCCCTCCGTTCGGCATGCACAATGCAAAACCAATGATAGCACCAATAGTGGAATGCGTGGTAGAAACTGGAAGTCCCATCATACTTGCAACAATAAGCCAGATTGCCGTTGCTGCGATAGAGCAAAGCATTCCAATCATCAATACATCCGGGCGAGATTCAAACACATCGATGTTGACAATCTTCTTACGAATGGTGTCAGTCGTACCACTACCTAGTCCAACGGCTCCAGAAAATTCAAAAATACCAGCGATAATCATTGCTTGAAAAACAGTGATGGTTTTAGAACCAACTGAAGTGGCGAAGGAGTTTGCAACATCGTTCGCACCGATACCCATAGCAGCAATGAATCCGAGGATGGTTCCAACAACACATACCCAGTACATGTCATTGTAGAAAGGAAAATCAATTCCATCAGGGCCGTATGGAAGAACATCTCTATTAATTGGTAACAAATCATTTCATGGTGCGTATGCGATTGGGTTTCCCATTTGTGATTCTAGTGAATTGTTTACCACGAATTTGTTTTTCAATCTTCAAGTTTTGGGTTTGCTTTTATAACTTCTAAATTTCGAATTCTGCTTTTCACAATAAATGAATGGTCTCCGAAGTTTCTCTCGCGATTAAAAGCCTGTGTGCCTGTGTGTACTTATTTTTAAAAATAGACATGTATGGATTATTTTCGACAGGGGTTTTTCAGGTTTCAACAGACAACGAATTGGCATTAATGGTTCGAAACGGAACGCAACCATTTTGAACTGAAAATTGACGCTAGTTGAATTTTAGAAGATTCAAAAAGCTGAGCATTGAATGCCGCCGAGACGCATCACCCGCAATGACAATCTCAGTAGATATCAGTAGTTATGGTTTTGGATAGGAAAATAGGTCTTAGTGGTAATTATCAAGTATTGATAATACTTCGTGTGTACTAAAATCATAAAAATTCAATTTAACGATGAGCGAATCTTCTTGATCCGTGCGTCAGATCATTCCTTCGTTTTCCATTCAAATTCAGAGCTTAATTTTTTGATGCGAAGATTCAATGCCATGTAGTTTGAATTTGAAGATCTCACTCCAAAAGTTGGAACTGGTGGAATTGACAACTAACTCTTTTTTGTTGGTCATAAAAGAAGTACTATTGGGGACCGTACCTCCAAAAATCTTCTATCCACGTGAAAAATGAACGACACGGAGATCGATGAGAGAGTGCTGTTCACGCCTCTGTGTGGTGTACATTCTGAAGACCCTCTTTGTTACCTGCTTCAAATTGATAACACCCGGATATTATTAGACTGTGGCTGGAATGACACGTTCGATGTGAATCTGTTGGAGCCACTCCGAGATGTTTTTCCAACAGTTGATTTGATTCTTATATCCTTTGCCGATCTGGAACATATGGGCGGACTTGCATATGCAGCTAAGCATTTCGGGTTCAAGGGTCCGCAGACGAAAATTTATGCCACGACTCCTACCAAGTTCATAGGGCTCCAATACTTGTATGACGCTTATTTATCTCGCGCGGTAAAAGAACCTTTTGACCTGTTTGATCTGGACGATATTGATGCTCTGGAATCTCGGATTGTGGAGAAGAAATACAATCAACGTTTTTTAGTTAGAGGAATGTCAGTAACGGATATTGAAATCTATGCCCATCAAGCTGGAAGGATGCTCGGTGGAGCTATGTGGAAGCTAGTTCGAGATCCCGATGAAGTTTTATATGCAGTTGATTTCAACCACGCCAAGGATTTTCATCTGGAGGGTATTTCACGCATTTGCGAAAAATACAAATTGAAACCTACTTTAATGATCACGGACGCTTACAATTGGATGAATTCTTCTAGAACGAGTCTAAATAAACGGAAAGAGGATGTTTGCAATATGATTTTGAGTGCACTAAGAAGATCTAGAAGCTGTTTGATGCCCGTGGATTGCGGGGGTCGAGTGTTGGAATTGTTGTACATATTGAACCAGTACTGGAACCAAAATAAGCTGACCTATCCTATTGTGTTTGTTTCACAAGTTCCATCTGTGCTTTTATATGCTGCAAACAATCTAACTGGGTTTATGAATACTGATCAGGAAAATATGTTTTTGAAAACAAGGAAGAACCCATTTGAGAATCTCAATAAAATAGAAGTTGTTTCTGATATTGCCAAGGTGCACGAATTTCGAGACCCCAAGGTTGTACTTGCATGTTCTAATACCCTCGAATGCGGCCTAGTACAGTCACTGCTATCCTATTATGGCCAGCGTGAAGGTCATCTAATTCTGTTTACGGACAAGACAATGATGGGAGGATCATTAGCTCGCCGATTTGTGAATCATCTCGCTGCCCACGAAACCTCGATGCTTCGCAGTGCCAACATGTCTGTCGATATCGAATCGTCTAAGTGGGTTTATAAGAGTGGACAAGAGTTGGTTCGTTGGAAAATGCTCCAAAGGGAAACTGCCGTGGCTGAGAAGCGTCGTATACAACAAGAGGATGAAGCCAACGCGTTGAGAGACGATATGGCCCTTGACGGGATGGACATGTCTACCAAAATCATGGATGTGGTTGAGACGAACGTCCCCCCAATGCTGCGCCACCAATCTTCCATGGCTGATGATTCTGCTGTGAGTGGAGGAGGGCTTTTTGCTGAATTCGCAAAGCAACAATCATCGGTCCGAATGTTCAGTGTGTATGAACCAGAACGTACTAAGAAATGGGACGAGTATGGCGAAGTAATCACGGACAGTGACTACATGCTAGTTGAAACCGACGATACAGAAAAGGCTGCTGAAGTAACCTCCGACGAAGAGGAAGAAGAAGAGGAAGATGACGTGATGATGGAGGAAGAAGATGAAACAACGGATACGAAAATAAGGCGTCGAAAGAAGCGGCAGTTCGGCGATCCGTTGAGTGACTGCATGTTGCCATTGAATGCGAGACTCAAGTTGCCCCGTGAATGTGAGACAGCAACCAAGACACTGGTGATTCGCTGTGGGATTGGTTATGTAGATCTGGAAGGCAGGGCTGATGGTCCTTCGTACAAAAACATCATCAAGATGCTCAAGCCACGAAAAGTGGTGATTGTCCATGGTAATCCTGAACCTACGCGAAGCATGGTACAGTCTTGCATTGAAGCCGCTATTCAAACCGTGGTTGCCCCTCGTCTTGGTGAAACCGCTGATGTATCATCGGATGTTGGCATGTGGCGAATCGAATTGGAGGCTGGGTTGTTTGATCCTTCATATGAACTGTTCAGCAAACCTTTGTCCGTGGTGTTTAACAGTAAGGAAACAGTCGGAGTCCGCTATGTGGAAGGCTGTATATCCAACCCGGAACAAGATAGTGAAATGGAGAAACAAGGGACCGGTATTGCCAAGGTTCCTGTGCTGCAACCCCTTCAAATTACGGACGACCACGCAAACCAACTTACTAGATCGTCAGAACCTCAATTTGTTCATGCCGGGGTATCCAGCAGTGATGTTAGCAAAGTTTTGCGACTCGCTGGCATCGAGGCAGAGATTAAAACTGGCGGTTTTATTGTTTGTGACAACACTGTGGTGGTTCAGATTACTCAAGGCACTGAACGTGTTTTCGTGGATGGCCCAGTAGGAGCGCTATATTACAAAGTTCGCGAGCTCGTTTACGGTTGTTACGTCAGTGTTTAAAATCAAAATGATTCTTCTATTAATTAAACCTTAACGGCAATGCCTTTTGTGAGATAGAGAAAGAATATCGCAGAAAGCGCGAGCATCAAAATACCTCCTAGAACAAATGGCCCAACTTCGTCATGAAACGGTCCTTCAGTCCTGGAACGAATTCTCTGCCCTCGCCAGTAGAAGGTGTTCAAAGCATAACCACAGAACACAATAGCGACTGGCAACAGTAGGAGTCCAATCAATCTTGCTCCCTCTTCTCCTTTCGACACCGACACTTTGCTTCCACTGGATGACGCAGAAGCGCCACTCATTCCAAGCAATGCGGCCGAGATGGATCCTAGAGTGATTGCCATATGCAACCAACTGAGAAGAGTTCTCTCATTCGCAAAAAACACCTTTGGTTCTACCTTCATGGGAGTTTTTCGTGGTTTCGAAACGATACTCTCATAGGCTGGGCTGCCGAAAAAACACTTTCGAATAGGGGAACATACCCAGAGCAGGAAACCTGATTCCTCGTAACTTTCATACACGGTGCCAAACATAGACCGGTCCTTGAAACCCCCCGGAACTGTACCGTAATTAGTATTCGAAACAATGGAAGGTTTACGCTCCATGAGTTGAATCGATTCATGTGGACCATACCCAAATGGATACACGTGTTTAGGCTTCTTCGTTTCTCTATTGACGGATTCAGGTGTGCCGATGAAACTTCTCCTGGCCCGCACCGGAGGTTGAGATCGCAGCATGGATGGTTGAATAGATTCATCGTCGACCCAGTATGGTACAGCCTGTACATCTTCAGACAAAAGGGTCGCACAACCGTGAATAAATTTGCTAAACTTGTGCACCTGGGTCACCAAATTACTGGTGATGAGATCTGCCACCCACTTAGGAGCTTCATCGCCCTCTTTCAATGATAGTTTAACTTCCAGTACCGCGTGTGGAAACAGAGTGAACTCTGTAGGAGGTAGTGGGATCTCAGGGTTGCGGTACCATCTTCCTTCCGTAGCGCAGTCAGGACCAATTTTAGGGTTTTCGGCAATCATTGTCAAGTTTGTATCTAAGGATACCCGCACTGTCGCATCAAATGGTATTTGATAGGCAGCCCTCATGTAGACAGTGCGCATAGTGGGACGAAGCTGTTTGGAGTCAATTTGTGAATAGATCTCTGAGAACAACCGTCGCACATTGTCTTGGTCTCGCTGGGATTTCCCAGATTTTTGCATCTCAGCAATTTTATCTTCCACAGTGTACTCACCTCTAAGGAAGGGCAGGACTTGCTTCTCTTTTAGTGTGAAGCGTTCTTTAACGCTGAGGTCCCCTGTCCAACTATCATGGTGCGTTTTTCGTTCAACAAAAACAACATCAGGTTCGTTCGTTGCATACCATCTAAAACGGATCGCAATAGCTCCTGGGGTTTTATCCAATCGTCCATGATAAAGTTCTAACTGTGTGTTATCAAAGTACACCGAGGACGTAGCTTGCGAATCCCCTTCGAGCGCATCGAGGTCGTGCTGAAAGATAGGAAGGTGCTGCAAAAGAATGTGCTTAACTCTGGAGATATCCTCTGTGCGAACCCAGTACTTGGTTGTTGTACGGACGAAGTTCTGGGCACCAGTGTTGTCATCGATGCCGGATTTATCACCTCGAATCACAGCGTGGATCTTACTGAGGTTTACAAACAGCTTAGAATAATCGTGTTTCACCCAACGCTGTCCATGAAGGCGAGTTAGGTAAAACTTACGACACGGGGTTGAAGGAAGTTGCTTGTCATGCTTTTTCAAAATCTTGTGAAACCCCAAAAAATTCAAGTTCACGAATTTCTCAATCTTTAAGAAGTCATCTCCCAGAGACCGGGCTTCGTCGTTCATGGTATCGCGCTCCTGCTCTGTGAAACTTGGGATTTTCCCCCCAAAGTTCAATTTAGCTTCGATGGCCTCAGTTCTTAGTTGGACATCAAGCATTCGTGAGTGAGTGAACGCGTCCACTTTTTCCATCTCCTTTTCCAGCTTGGCAAAGAACATCGTCTCGGTGACTTCCTTGGGCATTGAAGTACCAATCACTGCATTGGCTTTAGTGGAGCTAAGAGACGTAACTCTTTCTCCAAAACCTGACCTCCCGATGTCTACATCGATTGCGGATTTCTCGCTGGCAGCCAACTCCTTGATTATGTCCTTGAGACCCTTGTAGTCGATGTAGTGAGCAATCCACTCTTCATTACGCTGGGTTTTAAGGTACTGTCCGAACTTCATGTCCTCGAATTATCGATCTTTACTATTACTACGAAACTATAGGTGAAAAACACATAGTAAACACAATGAAATATTCAAAATGGCAGCGAAATGCATCTACCTCCTCATTGCAATACATTGATGCGGGTCGAGGGAAATGAACTTAAGTCCTTCTCAGTAAAGTGATTGCATTAAAACCACTTGCAAGCCAATGATTTCTTAAACGAAAATTTATTGCACATACTAGAACAAAGTCACATAGTGAATCTGTCGTCATTCATTGGTCCATTCCCATGGAATGCTCTAATTGATAATTACTTGCAAGGTGTATAATATGTAGCATGGGAGAACATGATACCCTAAATGGTCCCCGTGCAATAATAGTCCTCCTACTTTTCAATCACTTGTTTTCAATCATTGGTTGTCGATCATTTGTTTTTTAAATTAATTTTTAAAAATCAAACCACTTTGATTGCATCTACGTAAGGTAAAACAAAATTAGTGGGTTGTAAATGAACTTTGAGCCCGTCTCCATTGGATCTAAGAACGATACCTGTGGCCACTAATCCCCAGAACGTGAACGACACAACAACATGCCACCAAGCATGAAGCTGTGGATTAAAACCTCCTAGAAATAATTGCAGCTCATGACACAGGAACTTATCCACCAACCAACACCCAAATGCCAGTGCGAACGACATCATTGTTATAATGAAAACGGGCTTTGCCTGTTTTTTCGCTACGAGGCTTGCACTTGTATACTCCGTGATAAAGTGGTATAACAATGTCGGAATAAATGACAATGTAAACACATGACTGAGCACTGGAAACAGCAAGCATGCAATGGTCGATCCACAAGTTAGGCCTACGAAGAAAGGCCAGTCAAACACTACCGCACGGAATGTAGGGTTCCATTTATGCAAGGGTTTGAGCATAAACAATGCAAATATTGCGAGTAAGCAAATCGGAAGCTCGTCAAGAACCTGACCGGCAACACTGAGAGTTCCATGAAAAAGAATGGAACCAATTCCTACCAATACCATCAACGACCACAGAATCCAAATATTGGGTTCATGCTCTTGAACTCCCTGACCAAAGTATCTTGGAGCAATGAATGCAACCACCACCATGCTAAATGAACTCAATGAGTTCCAGAATTCAGCGATCAGGGGATGGTGCACATAGTTTTCTTCGCACCAATCAATGGGCGACGAGTCGTATTGAAATGTTGCTTTCAGTGCTTCTCGTTTCTCAAATGCAGTCAGCGCGCATCCTGCCAGGAACAACCCTAATGATGCAACCCGGGCTGCCATGTGTGTACCTACCTCGAAATTCTATTCTCGATTGTGGTAGACCATGTTGTAGAATGTCGTTTGTGAAGGAGTCCTATAAGATCCGGATCGATACTGATCTTGATAATTTCAAGAGTGATGGAGCTAGGACTGACCTTTCCTTTCCCGCAACGCTTAACAACACAGAGAGGAGATACGTGCACGAGAGATGTCTTCAAGTAGGGTTGATCTCCAAGAGCCGAGGCAAAGGCGAAGACAGATACCTAACCGTGAAGCGGAAGACTGCCTCGAAAAGCCGAGATGAAACAGGCGGTGTTCCTCTTTTGGACCTCGGACCCGCTTCCATTTCATTGCTGAAGAATTATTTTCAAAAATATCCTGTCACTCAAGTCGAGCGAAATAAGCTCGATTCAAGAAAGACTGGGGACGTGGGATACAATAAAGCTGCTGTAGAAGGAGTTATGAAACGTAAGCATATTGTTAATGAGAAACAGCCGGTGAGAAATGAATCCCAAAAGGTTGTTGAAAAACAGCCTCTCAGTAATGAAACACCGAGTTTTAGTACCGATCCCGCTTGCGTTCTATCCTCGCGCAAGACGCTCCCGATTTGGTCTAGAAGAGAAGAAATCTTGTATTCTATTCATAAACATGATATTACCATTATCACTGGAGAAACTGGCTGTGGTAAAAGCACTCAAGTTCCACAATTTCTACTGGAATTACCTTGCAACAATAAAATCACCTGCACTCAACCACGTAGGATATCTGCTATTTCGTTGGCGGAACGAGTTTCAATGGAAAACAGTGGAGGTAAAGAAGACAGATTGGGTAATACTGTAGGTTACTCAGTGCGTTTGGACAGTATGCGATGCGACGAAACAAGACTGGTGTATTGTACCACTGGCGTGTTGCTAAGAGAAATATCCATGTCCAATAAACCGCTTCATGGTCTCACGCATGTGGTGATGGATGAGGTTCATGAGCGGGATATCAACAGTGATTTCTTGCTTACTATATTGAGGCAGCTCTTGGTCGCTGGTGATTTGGGGCCCTTGAAGCTCGTGCTTATGAGTGCAACGATGCAAGTGGATTCATTTAGTATGTATTTCAGTGGACTGTCATGCAATCATATTCACGTCCCCGGTGCTCTCTTCACTGTCAAACATCTTTTCTTAGAAGATATACTAGCAGCTACGAATTTTGTGGAGACATTGATGAAAAAGAATAAAAAGCTTGCAATGACTCTCGAATCTTTGGCAGATCAGGCACATGATGGAGATTTTGAGGAAGACTTTTCAACTCTTGTAATTAAGAATCAATTCCAATGCAGTTTGTGTGCTGCTGAGTTTCCTGATGCACTTGCCTTCGGTCGTCACGCCGCATTTTGCACTTCCACCGAAACACCCACAGAAGAAATTGGCTGGAAATCAGCCTGGCAAACACAGCAAGATATCTCAGATGACGAAGAAATTGTACTGATTAGCAACAAAGTTTCACAAGAAAAACTTGTAGCAACGAAGAAAGTTGATGGAAGGCTACTTGAATCGTACCAGTTTTCCAGACAACTAACAGGGTTGGATGATGACACTTACCTAGATGTGGGTCTGGTGATTTCAATTCTGGAGCTCATCGTGACGAATGCGGACAAATTGGATCGTTTTCATAGTAGCACACAACGGGTAGGCAATTATACGCACAACAAGAAAAAGAAGTTTATGGGTTCTGTTCTCATCTTTCTAGCAGGATGGGACGACATCACTACATTAACAGAAGAACTGGAATCTCATCCTCGCTTTGGAAACCAGAATTCTTTTTCAATCATGCCTTTGCACTCTGGAATCACGTCCAAAAATCAGAAACTGGTATTCAAGAACCCCCCTCCTGGTGTTCGAAAGATAATATGTTCCACCAACATTGCTGAAACCTCAGTCACGATAGATGATGTTGTGTATGTGATCGATGCGGGAGTCTCCAAGAGCAAGCGATACGACCCTCATACGAATGTCTCCAGTTTGACACCGTCTATGATAGCACAAGCCAATGCCAAGCAACGAAGTGGACGGGCGGGACGATGCCAGGAAGGAATATGCTTGAGACTTTATTCTAAAGTTCGATTTGATTCGATGATTAAGGAAGAAGTTCCGGAGATGCAGAGGTCGGCACTGGAAGAAGTGTGTTTGCAAGCCTGCTTGTTGCTTCAGAAAGGCTCCATTCGTGGCTTCAGTATCAGAGACTTCCTAGGTAAATGCCCGTCGCCTCCTATTGACATGTCTATCCAGAACGCATTGGTGTTGTTGAACGAGATGAAAGCCTTGGATGGTGAGACGTTGACATCTTTGGGTAAAGCACTGGCTAAACTCCCTTTGTCGCCTCGTGTTGGTAAGATGGTTCTTGTAGGAACTATATTCGGGGCTGCTGATATCGCTACCACCTTGGCTGCGTTTTCAGGATCTAGAAATCCGTTTGTAATTCCTATGACAAGCGCAGATTCAAAACGTTTCGCGAGCTCTAAAATGTCACTTAGCCAAAAAGTGAATAGCGACCATTATGGATACTGGCGAGCATTTGAGGAGTGGAATCTTGATAAAAGGCGAGCTTGCTCTACCTGGTTTCTATCACAGAATGTTATGAATTCTGTGGGACAAACCAAGCGACAAATTAACCAAGCGCTGCCACCGCTATCACCTCAAGGCAATTTGGACGTCAACGATGTATCTAACGTATTTTCAAATGCTACCCTTGTCAATATGCTGGCTTGTCTTGGAACATTTCCGAATATTGCGGTGCTTCATCCTGGGATGAAGAAACTAATGAGCGGAGTTGAGAAAACAATAACCACCCACAAATCATCCGCGCTTTCCATAAATACCATTTCCAAGGAGAAGCATATGTGGGTGGTGTTTGAAGAACTGGTTCGGAATAAGCGTTTTTGCACCATAGCTTCCTGTACAGAGATCCTCATGGTAAATGTGTTATTATTCTTCGGGCATTATACCATAGAAGTCACAGAGGATTCTGTGGATGTCCACCTGGCAGAATGGCTTCAAATTCGGGTACATGATGTCGAGATTGCAATATGGCTTGGAATACTAAGGAGCAGATTTGAAACATTGCTTGATAGAGCTTTTCAAACGCGAAGGGTATCTGAACACCAAGTTCTCATTGCGCTCCTTGGTTTACTTGAGTCAGAGCGAACTGGTCATTTCGATGGAAAAGCAGCCAGCATTCGCACGGCACCAACAAGCGGAAACAAGAGCCGAAGGAATGCTAAACCCAAGAATGATTCCAAAAAGAAACCGGTAGCAAGTCGATCGAAAAAGGCAAAAAACCCACCATGATTTATTTATCAAATTATGTGTTCAATTATCAGGCACCATTTCATTTTAATACCGTAATAAAATAATAATCTTGGAGTGAAACATCTCCACAGCGAGTAGCCGGAGTAGGAATACTAAAGAAAGGTACTTCACAGTTCTCCTTGAGCTGTCTTTGGGCTTTCAAAACCAAGAGTTGATTCCAATGTGACTCACAAAAAACAGACAGACGTAAGGACGCTGAGTAGGGCTAAGCACGACGATAATATACCAGACGCTATACCTACGAACCCGAGTGACAACCCAGATCATTTCATGTATCCAAATATGTGATTCATATTATCCAGAGCATGTACTCTATCGGATTGAATGAATCCTTGGCTTCTTGTCAACGAAAAATGGATCCGATTTCTTTCAACTAGGAGTATATATGATAAACCCTAGGAGCGGCATCTTAAAAAAATCACTAGTTTCGACATGTAAATAAAATCCATAAGGTTCTCTGGTTCTTGTCAAATTTCAAACTGTTTTGCTATACTTTAAATTTCAAACGACTCTGGTATGTCTTCTGAGTACCGAATATTCAACTGTTCTATATTGGCAAACAGGTCCATCAATATTTTAACTCTGATAGTTTTCAAGGACTCTGCTGTAGCGGAAACCACACTTTCAAAAACACCCTCCTTAACTTTGATCTGTCTAGGAGCGATACACCAATCGAAATTCTGTTTTATTGACAAAACTTTGCGTAAAGCCACACCATAACACCGCAATCATCTGTTTCGCACTGATTTTATAATGATCTCGTGGAATCTGCGTTGCTGGGTCTGGTGGGAGCTGAGGCAATGGTACCGGATTTCATACAAACCTTCAGATGACTTTTTAAAGTCATGGGTCGAGTAAGATGGGAAGAGGTGAGGATCCTGGCAAAAACCGTCAAAAACATCATCAAAAACGGTCAAATGTGAAACCAGCGAAAAGATGGGTGCAAATGGCCAAAATGGTTTCGAATGATGGGAGTTGATGTCAAGAGTGGGGATGTTGAGATTGTGAAGGTAATATTTGCATAATGCGGCTACTCCGTTACATTTTCTTATTGGCGTGTACTTTCTAGAACTTGTTTGCGACATCGAGTTTCGCAATCAGAAATTAATTTTAATTGAAAAGCATACTTCTAATTCGAGATCCTTTTGTGGACTTTCACACAACAGTTATTTACAAATTGACTTTGTTGATAAGACATGGCAGTTCCCCACCTATCTCGTTTTGATGTACTTGCAATAAAGTTTGTGCCCCAACCGCTCCCAATCATCCTGTTGACATTCTCTGCTGCAATATTTCGCTCTGAGACACGCACTACACTGCTTCATATCACCTTTAGCTCCACAGCACCAACACCTTTCATTAACTTTGCCGTCAACAATCATGGTTTGGGGGTCATCAACACGAATGGCAGTAGTCCCGTCCTGACAGATTCGATGGTAAGGATTGATAATGGATACACAAGTTCCAACCCCGTACGCGTCACAGTTTTCAGGGAAGTTCCCTGGCATTCCATACACGGCAAGTTTCTGTACTGCTCGATTACGGTCTTCCACTACGAAAGAAATACCCGTTAGCTTGAATGGTATGTCGATGATTGTGACCGTGAGAACGAATCCCTCAAGAACATGGTCCCGGGTTGAATCCATCTCGCAGAAACTGATTGCTTTGAGACCAACTAAGGAACTCATTGTCGCTTTCCTTGGAGGTACCAGCGAAGTTGGAAGTGAAACAAAGTTCTGTGGCAGACAACCTGCAGTTTTGAACATTTCCCGATGTTTTCGTAGAACGTCGGCGCGATTCTGGCTGAACAGGAAACTCTTTGATGGCTGAACAAAACATGAGTCTATCAATTTGTCGAGTTGCTTTGGTTCATCCATATTTGGTTCACCAGAGTATGAATCCAATGACGAAATTACCATTTGCAGTGTGGATTTGCAGGTGTCGTCATACGGAAGGAAGCACGCGAGTTGATACTTTTCCGCTTCCTGTCCTTTGGTCCAATGCGTCATCATCATTTGCATGTTTACCTTTTTTATGTCTGTCATATCTGTTTTGCAAAGCCATAAAACGCTAATAGCGTAGTATGCCGCTGGAACTTTTCTATGGTCTTTTGGTGCCATCTGTAGGAACTGCTCGTAGGCGCGAATTGCTTCCTCCACACGGTTTTTGAGACGCAGAGCAACGGCAAAATCATAATGATATTGGTCATTCTGGGGATGGAGTATAACTGCTTGTTGGAGATCCATCAAACCAAGCTCGACTTGCTTTTGAAAGCAGTGCAAACAACCTCGCATATTCAATAACACGGAGCTCGTTGGATACTTCTTGAGGTACATATCCGCCAACAAAATCCCATCCTTCATACTCACCAAGCCCTTGAAATGAAGCAAACATAGCATTGCCTTTTCGTCGAGCGCTGAGTGTGAGGACGACATTTCTTCAATCCAGTTTGCGAGATTGGAGATAATTTGATCACTTTGACACATAGAAGTCGAACATACGAAACCATCATTGGCAATCGCGTTGAATATCTGTTCAATAAAAGCAGTGCGAGAAAGGCTATCCATGTTTCGTAAAGCCTCATCATACACCTTCTTAGTCTCATACAGCCTCTTGGCGTAAGTGCTACCATTTGCGGCCCACTGTCCCAACTGTTCTAAATCAAATTTCCCTGCCTTCTCTCTCGTAACTGCTGGAACGGTGCCATTGCGTTCAAACATTTCTCTACGCATCCTGGAGAAAAGCGGCAAAGCATCACCCACTTCCTTTACTACCTCGGTTCGATTGACAAACTCCTTGACTCTCCGAACAAGTCCCTGGTCAACGTCATGGGTGTACTTGACGTATATGCCGTGCCAGACATTCACTTCAGTTGGTTTAACTGATATCATATACAACTCGATCAAATTCGCAGCAGCTTTCGTTTCATTACGCTTCCAAGCCAACAGAAAGAGGTCTTCAGCCCTGCATAAATCCCTATTCACACTATCACCGCGAAAGAACATGACACCAAGGTTGTTGGCCGCAGTACCAGATCCGTGAGCAATCGCTCGTTCGTACCAGAATACTGCCGTCACTTCGTTTTTGTCCATGTATATTCCTTCTTGATAATGCAAACCCAGCACGTACTCTGCTTCAGCCACTCCAACCCTGTTCTGCTTCTGCCCAGCAATGACCACGAACGGGGATTGAGCCGCAGCCCGCAACAAAAGCTTATGGCCTTTGGCTAGTTCCACGTTTGTACCAACACCGCGAAAGTAAATAAAAGCCAAGTTGTACATTGCTTCTGCATTGCCAAGTTTGATACCACTCTCGTAGTATTCAATTGCCTTCACCAAATCTTTGGCAAATCTTTTGGAGCCATCACGATACTCATGTCCCATGAAAACCTCCTTTTGACCAGGAAGGATTCTTTCAGCAAATGTTTTCGTTATTTCAACTAACTGTGGGGAGAGGTTGACGCCCCTTTCAGCGAAGCTCACATGAGCTTCATGTAATCTCTCCTCGTAGGACATAGCTGGCGGATTTCTCTCAAGCTCAATCCGCTTGCACCTCACATTACTCAATCGCGTTTTGATAGTCTCATTGGTGGGATTGAGAGCAGAAGCAAAATTGTACTCCTCATCGGCACGATGCAACTCAGAGCGACACTCGTGCACTTTTCCCAGCCTGAAATAGGCTTTCCACCAGTTGGGATTGGAGCGAACACTCAACTTTGCATCCATCAAAGCATTTGTCAAAGCATCTGTCAAATCATTTGAAGCAAGTTTCAGATAACACTCACACCTGTTACCGTAATACACGCTCTTGTCCGAATCATCTTCGTAAAAAACACGTACTTTCGGTGCAAGGGACACGAACGGTTGGGCACAGAATGGATTTTGAAAACAAAGTGAGATTGGAGTATTTTTTACAGCGTCTACGTCAGAAGATGGAGGGAGAGTTTTGTCGTTTGTTCAATAATACGATCAACAAAGAATGGAATCCGAAGGACTCGAGTACTTTCTTCAAGTCAAGCGAGGCCACTTTGTACAGCAACTTCAAACCAATTCAGAGAAAGCTCATTGATGGTGGCATTGTTGAATGTTGGGATATTACAATGCTGTGCAATATTTTAAGAAGTTCCTCATCATTACCCTTTGGGAATAGGTGGAAGAAGGGAGCAGCTGAAGTTTCCAACGTGAGAAACAAAATTGCTCACACAAGTTCAATTGAGATTGGCTGTGCAAATTTTGAGGGATATTGGAAAACGTTGAAGCGTGTGTACGTTTCGTTTGGTGGCTCGGGGGACGAAGTGGATATGTTGAAGAATACTCCACTTAAGGACATAGTCAATTCTGGTGATGAGACGTCCGACGCGGCTAGAGAGCTTCATCAGGCTGGAAATGAATACTTCCGTCGAGGCCAATTCGAGAACGCCATCGCAGAGTATACGAAAGCTCTCACCACACCAAATGTAGCAGTGTCCACACCTATTTATTTGAGGGGGAAATCCCTCAAATAAGGCGGCGGTAGTGTCCCCGCAACACTTTTTTTTCGAAATTCGAAACTCTCTTTTTCGATCAGTATCAGTTTATTAGAATGCAGTACCGCTTCAACTCCCAATAATGCAACTGGTACAGGGGTTAGGGGAAAGAAGAAGAAAAAACCTGTGAAAAATTCAAACAGAAATGGCTGACTGAGTTTGGATTAGAAATTACAGCAACTGACCCCGTTACCTCCGCACCAGACCCTTGGCCGCTGGTGAGGTGGTGCACGCAGCGGAAGACAGGTATATCAACGGATCATACTATGCTTTTGAAAATGGAATATTACGAATAGATTTTGTAATATTACGAATAGATTCGTTGAACTTCAATAAAACATGCTTCCGTACCTAATATCAGTGACAATTTCATTCTCATCATTGTTCGGCGACGAAAAATGGTAATTATCCGTAAGAAATAGGTACACTGCCATTGTATTGAAGCGCCAAAAACGAGTCCCGTTGTCCATTTTCTTCTCGAACAGTGGAGGCATGTAATAACCGACACCGGCATATGGTATCTCATGGTATCTCATACTACCGCGTAATATACAGCCAACGTGTCTTGAAAACATGTTTTGGGTCAGTAAATTCACAGCGTTTGAGTATTTGCAATACAAAGCATACAGAGCTGCTTTTGACATCACCAGCATATAAGCGGAACCTCCAAAGTGCCTAGCAGGGTACCCAAGGCTTCGTGACGGATCCACATACGTACATGACACTTCGGGCCCATCATCAATCAAACTTGTCATATGGTTATAATAATCTCTGGGATCTGTCAAAGTGTGCATGAATTCTATGTGAGGTTGAGGTTCCCGTACCTCCAGTTTCAATTTCGAGTTTTTCATAACTTCAGATCTAGCTTGATTCCAAGCGGCAGGATTCCTGTATTTAATCTTAACGTTGGTTAGATATGTATACAGAGCATTGATACATTCAGAGTCTCCTGGGTGAGTGAACCGTGCATTGAATTTTTCCGTGAATGTCGCTTTTGTCTCCGAAGGTAGATCTACAAGAGCCGATGTTGGTTGATACAGCACGAAACGACGGTTCTCAGATCGAAAGTCGACTCCAAGTCCGTCAATAAAGTTCAACAAGACGATTAATCGATGATATGCATCCACAGTGTAAGGCGCCTCGTAAGGTCTCCGGGTAGTTACTGCTTCACCCGTAACAGCTGTCTTCAACTCAGATTGGTACCGAGCGGTTTTATTCTTAGTGGCTTCATCCAGAACGCAGAGCAGTTTACATGATATGTGGAGTTTTGAAGTATCGCATATCTCGCGG
>Ga0105054_10005103_pt1 | contig 19109 bp, 18 predicted proteins | sample BON02_FD_78091 | JGI IMG/M metagenome (GOLD analysis project Ga0105054, IMG submission 78091) | Freshwater microbial communities from Lake Bonney liftoff mats and glacier meltwater in Antarctica - BON-02 (megahit assembly) | ecosystem: Environmental > Aquatic > Freshwater > Ice > Glacier...
AATTAGCTTATTTTTATTCAGAAACAGGCGCGGGATTATCTCGCGCCTGTTTTGTTGTATTAGATGTTGAAGAAGTTTTAATAGGTAATTACCAAGATGGCCAAACGAGATTGTTACGAAATATTAGAGGTGTCCCGCACTGCGACCGAAGCTGAAATTAAAAAAGCGTATCGTCGTATGGCAATGAAGTATCATCCTGATCGTAATCCTGACAATGCGGATGCAGAAGAACATTTCAAGGAGGCTAAAGAAGCCTACGAGATCTTATCTGATGCACGAAAACGTGCGGCTTATGATCAGTTCGGTCATGCAGGTATCGATTCGTCAGCGGGAGGTGGTCGTCAACAAGGTGGAGCAGGTGGTTTTAGTGATATCTTTGGTGATGTATTTAATGACATTTTTGGTCAATCAGCTGGTGGTGGCAGACAAAGCTATCGTGGTGCGGATCTTCGTTATCATTTAGACTTAACACTTGAAGATGCAGTGGCGGGTACGACGCAAAAAATTCGTATTCCAGTGCATGTAACATGTAAAACATGTGACGGCAGCGGCGCTAAAAAAGGCACACAACCCGTTACGTGCACAACCTGTGCTGGCCATGGTCAGGTTCGAATGCAACAAGGTTTCTTTTCTGTACAACAAGCTTGTCCACATTGCCATGGTACCGGTCAGATGATCAAAGATCCATGCGACGATTGTCATGGCGAAGGTCAAATTCAAGAACATAAAACTTTATCGGTTAAAGTGCCTGCAGGCGTGGATACAGGTGATCGCATTCGATTATCTGGTGAAGGTGAAGCAGGTAAAGGCGGCGCTGCTCCGGGTGATTTATATGTTGAGATGCAAGTGCAGCGGCATGATGTGTTCACACGTGATGGCAGTAACTTGTATTGCGATGTGCCAATTAGCTTTGTTACTGCAACCCTGGGCGGTGAATTAGAAGTGCCGACTCTAGAAGGTAAAGCCAGTTTAAAAGTGCCTGATGGAACACAGACTGGTCAGCAGTTCCGTCTTCGAGGTAAAGGCATTAAGTCTGTGCGAGGCGGTGCTATTGGTGATTTAATGTGCCGTGTAATTATTGAGACTCCTGTTAAGCTCTCCAATAAACAAAGAGAATTATTACAAGAGTTTGAAGAAACCTTGCAAGGCACGAGTCATAGTAAACATAGTCCAAAACACAGTTCATGGTTGGATGCCGTTAAAAAATTTTTTGATTAGGCGCTGATTGCCCGTTTACTTTTCTGTTACCTTGTTGCGATAACTTTTAGTCGAAAGTAATAATAAAACGAAAGTTATTTCAGCTTTGTTAAAAACGAGTAAGAATAACGATATTTATTTTGATTTAAGTGGGATAAACATAATGGCAATACGTATAGCAATCAATGGCGCAGCAGGTCGAATGGGTCGTTGCCTAATTCAGGCGATTGAACAGACCGAAGGTCTAGATTTAAGTGCTGCAATTGATCGTGCTGACTCAACTTTATTGGGTGCTGATGCTGGCGAGCTAGCAGGCGTTGGCAAGTTAGGCGTGACAATAAGCTCTGATGTAGCTGTTGCAACGGCTAATTCAGATGTCATTATTGACTTTACCTTACCAGAAGTCACTATGGCTCTATTGCCACATTGTGTTACCAACCAATGTCATTTGGTTATTGGTACGACAGGGTTCAGTGCAGAACAAAAAACAAAGATTGAACAGGCGGCACAACAGATCTCTATGCTACTAGCGCCTAACATGAGTGTGGGTGTTAATCTTTCACTTAAGTTGCTTGATATTGCAGCTCGTGTTCTGGGAAATGATGTCGATATTGAAATAATTGAAGCGCATCACCGCCATAAAGTAGATGCACCTTCTGGTACCGCATTGCGTATGGGTGAAGTCGTTGCTGATGCTTTAGGTCGTGACCTTAAAACCTGTGCTGTTTATGGCCGCGAAGGTCGTACGGGTGAACGGGATCGCAATACTATTGGTTTTGCTACCGTGCGTGCGGGTGATATTGTTGGTGATCATACGGTGATGTTTGCTACAGAAGGTGAGCGAGTCGAAATTACCCATAAGGCATCCAGTCGCATGACCTTTGCTTTAGGTGCAATGCGGGCATCGAGTTGGTTAATGGCACATCAATCTGGCTTATATGACATGCAAGATGTTTTAAATTTGCGAGACTAAACAGAAGCGTTTTGCTCGTGTCGTTTTATCTGTAATACTTGCCTTAATAGCGGTTAGCAGTGTCTCGCGCTTGTTTAGCACCGTTAGCATTACCTGCTGCTGTTCGAATAACAGCAATTAAATTCCAAAACTGGCGTAATTGACTGGGTTGTCCTTGAACGATAGATACACCTTTTAAAGCAACTTGTTCTGCGAGACTGAAGTCTTGGAGCGCTAGATGTGTATTGGCTAAAGAGTAATACACTTCGGGATCGCGAGGCGCTATACGTTGTGCCCGTTGTAAGCTGGTTTGAGCTGAGCGTAAGTCACCTTGTTGAGAGTAGTTATTTGCTTCATCAAGTAAAGTGATAACGGCAGTATTTTGCTGGGCGGGTTTAATCGTCGAAGGCGATACAGGCACCGAAACAGCGTTAGGCGTAGGCATCAATGGCTCAGTGGACGTGGCTTGTCGTGATTGACTTACTATTTCCTCTGATAGTGGAATTGCGATTGCACCGTCATTTACATCAGCTTTTGTTTGTTCCACTCTTGGTGGCACAGTATTGCGGTCTTCAGTGGGAACCACTAAGGTGCTAGAACAACCCGCCATTGCTAGAACTAGACTTAATAATATAAAGTGGTATGTGTTTGTTTTCAATGTCATTTTTCTACCTAAACAACTGTTTAACCCAATTGATGGATTGTGATACTGGATTGTTATACTGGACTACACAATCTACAGCTAACGTTGGTCCCGTACCTAATAAGAAGGGAATTTGTTGCGCGCCAGTACAATGCTCAGCCGATAATTGACCACTTTGTTGGTCTATCCATAAATACTCTATGCCTTCTGGCGATGCAGCAACAAATGGCTCGAGTGTTTCCGTTGCCATATAGGCTATCCAAGCTTGTAATGCGCCACTTGAGCCGGTGAATGGCAGCGATGCATTATCATCCTGCCCTAGCCAGACGATGGCGAGTCGATTGCCGGTAAATCCTGCAAACCAACTATCTCTTTGTTGATCTGATGTGCCCGTTTTTCCTGCTGCATTTATGTTTGCAGGCAAGTGTTGGTAGATAGATTTTGCCGTGCCAACACGAGCTGTCTCTTGCATCATATATTGTAATAAATGAATTGAATTACTACTAATTGTTTGTTTAAGCTGAAAGGGATAACTTGATAATTCCTGTCCGGCATTATCCGTCACCATGCGAATTGAACGTAATGGCATTTGAAAGCCATTAGCGGCAATAGTTTGATACATGGTGGCGACTTCCATTGGTGATAAACCTTGTGCCCCGAGTAACAAAGACGGGTAGGCATCCATTGGTCGAGTGACGCCTAAGCGTTGTAATGTATTGATGACTTTGTCTAGCCCAAGGTCCATGCCTAAACGCGCTGTTGCTAAGTTATAGGAATGCGCTATGGCTTGATGTAATGGCACCATACCGTGTGACTGATAATTAAAGTTTTCTGGACTCCAAACCTGTCCATCTTTCATTGTCAGTGTATATGGGGAGTCGTCCACTTCACTAATTAATGTGTAACCTTGTTCTATTGCGGTTAGATAAACGGCAGGTTTGACCAGTGAACCAATCGGGCGCACCGCATCTAAAGCTCTGTTAAAACCTTGATAACGCGTCTGGCGCCCTCCAACGATGGCAATCACTTCACCTGTTTGTGGCTCTGTAACCACGACACTACCTTGTAATTCTTTTACCTTTTTACCATGTAATTTTTCTAGTTTAGTGATGGTGTTTACTAAAGCCGCTTCTGCCTTATTCTGGGCGATAGGATTTAGGCTGGTAAATACCTGCAAGCCTTCCGAATTTAAATCTTCATCACGGTACGTTTGGCGTAATTGTCGTTTAACGAGATCTAGATAAGCCGGATATGCACCTTTAAGTAAGCTAGCTCGCTTAACGATTTCTAGTGGCATGGCCGTAGCTTGTTGATATTGCTTATCAGTGATCGAGTTTTGCTCATAAAGTACCTTGAGTACTAGATCACGGCGAGCTTTAGCACGTTCTGGATGGCGCCTTGGATCGTAAAAAGAAGGACCTTTAATTAACCCCGCTAATAATGCAACTTGGTGTAGCTTTAGCTCTTGTACAGGTTGAGCAAAATAATATTGAGCTGCCAAGCCAAAACCATGGATGGCACGTGCGCCTTCTTGACCAACATAGATTTCATTCAGGTAGGCTTCTAGAATTTCATCTTTGCTGTAGTGAAGTTCCAACAGCATTGCCATTGGGATTTCCATTAATTTCCGTGCAAGATTGCGATCTGAATTCAGATAGAAGTTTTTGATCAATTGCTGAGTGAGCGTGCTACCACCTTGTACAAAACTGCCCGCTTTAAGATTGATCCACATGGCACGAACGATGCCTTTAGGTGAGATCCCGATATGTTGATAATAATCACGATCTTCAATGGCAATCAAAGCATCGATAAGGCTTTGCGGTGCATCCTGCAACTGGATTAAATCACGATCTTCATTATTTAATGGATAGATTCCACCCACAAGAATAGGTTCTAAACGAACGAGTGTTATTGGATTGTTTTGATAATTACTAATATTAACTAACTGGTTATTAGAAAATTCCAAAATAAGTTGTTGGGCATGCTCATTGCCATCTGGGAAATTAAAACCACGAGAATATATAATGGCTTTAGTGGCAGAAAATTCTGCTTGTCCTGGTTGAGACACTTTGGTCACAAACTGGTAGCCAAGGCCTCTTAACTCAATCTTCAAATCATCAAGTGAGAGTGGTAAACCGGCATATAGCTCTAAGGGGCGTGCATATACTTTAGCGGGCACAGCCCAGCGCTTTCCTTCAAATTGCTGGCGAATATGAATATCAATAAACACCAGAGCAATGCCAAAAAGGACTATCATTGCAAAAAATAGCTTATATGAAAAAGTGAGCAATTTCTGTTTGAAGGTGGGTATCGTTTTTTTTGCTTTACGAGATCGCGTCGGCTTTTTTGTTGTTGCCATAATTTAGATTGTGACAGTCCTTTAAGATGAAGTATTTTAACGGATCTGGATTAATTTGCTATGCGACTTAACCAACCAAAAGCAGATTTAGATACGTATTATGACTATAGAGCTCAATTTTAACAGGCTTTTAGGGTCTAAACCTGAAGATAGATCAAAGTTTACTGGCATAGCATGCTTAAAATACAAAAAATAAAAATAGAACTTGCTTATTATCGGGCTTTAACAGTAGATCCTCGTACGCCTAAAATCGCTAAATGGTTGATTGCGGCGGCCGTTGCCTATCTGTTAATGCCGTTCGATTTGATACCAGATTTCATTCCAATTCTAGGCCAGCTGGATGATCTAATTATCGTGCCGGGTTTAGTTGGGCTTGGTTTAAGGTGTATTCCTTTGGCCTTGAAACGAGAAATCCGACAAGCTGTTGAAAAAGATCACTAGGCTTAATTTTCAGAGTAGGCTCTTAAGTCTATAAAGAGACTAGTAATTTAGCATTATTCTAGTTTGTCTGGTAAAATCTCCAATCCTTAAAATTATCATTTACGGTCTTTTTTAGCAAATGCTACTAAGAAAGGACTAACTTACACGAGAGCCTATGGTCAGTTTAGAAACGCCAATTTGTGATTTTGACTTGCCCGCTATTGATTTCTCATTGCTCGGCACTGATCGGAAAATATGGACTCTCGATCAATGTCGTGGTGAGAATGGCTTGCTCGTTATGTTCATTTGTAACCATTGTCCTTATGTTAAGGCGATTTTAGATCGTTTGGTTCGAGATACCAACGAATTAAAACAATTGGGTATCAATACCGTAGCGATTATGTCTAATGATCCTGTTGATTACCAAGAAGACTCTTTTGAAAACATGCAAGGTGTTGCAAAAGAAAACAAATTTTCTTTCCCTTATTTGTATGATGAAACACAGCAAATTGCCCAGACCTACGGAGCAGTGTGTACCCCCGATTTCTTTGGCTATAACAAAGATCTTCAATTGCAGTACCGCGGTCGTTTAGACGCAAGTCGAAAAGAAGCTGCAGCACCGGATGCACGACGAGATTTATTTGAAGCAATGAAATACGTTGCTGAGACAGGTCGTGGTCCACAACAACAAATACCTAGTATAGGGTGCTCGATCAAATGGCGAGCAGCTTAATTTTTTTAAATAGGAGTATATAAACAATGGCTACACGTAGACATTTAGCAAACGCCATCCGTGCTTTAAGTATGGATGCAGTACAAAAGGCTCAATCGGGTCATCCAGGCGCGCCTATGGGGATGGCGGATATCGCTGAAGTATTGTGGAATGATCACTTAAAACACAATCCGACTAATCCAGAATGGTCTGATCGCGATCGTTTTATTTTGTCGAATGGTCACGGTTCAATGTTGATTTATTCATTGCTGCATTTGTCAGGTTATGACTTGCCAATGTCATCACTTGCTTCTTTTCGTCAGCTTCACTCGCAATGTGCGGGTCACCCTGAATACGGTTATGCGCCAGGTATTGAAACTACAACTGGTCCTTTAGGCCAAGGTATCACCAACGGTGTTGGTTTTGCGATGGCTGAAAAATTAATGGCGGATCAGTTTAACAAACCTGGTCATGAAATCGTTGACCACAATACCTATGTTTTCTTGGGTGATGGTTGTTTGATGGAAGGTGTTTCTCATGAAGCTTGCGCATTAGCGGGCACATGGGGCCTAGGTAAATTGGTTGCATTCTGGGATGACAACAACATTTCTATCGATGGTCACATTGATGGCTGGTATACCGATGATACCGTTAAGCGTTTTGAAGCTTATGGCTGGCACGTACAATCAGTAGATGGCCACGATTCGGCTGCAATCACTGCAGCAGTTACTGCAGCTAAAGCCGTAACAGATAAACCCTCTATGATTTGCTGTAAAACAATCATCGGTTTCGGTTCACCTAATAAGTCTGGTAGCCACGACTGTCATGGTGCGGCTTTGGGTGAAGAAGAAGTTGCATTAACACGCAAAGCATTAGATTGGAACTACGCGCCATTCGAAATTCCTGCTGATGTTTATGAAGGTTGGGATGCTAAAGCCGCGGGCGCTGTAAAAGAAGCCGCTTGGAACACTAAATTTGGTGCATATGCTGCTGAATATCCAGAATTGGCTGCAGAATTCACCCGTCGCATGGCAAAAGATTTACCAGCAAACTGGACTGAAGCAACAGACAAAATTATCGCTGAAACTAACGAAGCTGCAGCTAATCTAGCTTCACGTCAAGCGTCACAAAAAACCATTGCTGCCTTGGCACCGCTATTACCTGAATTTTTAGGTGGTTCTGCTGACTTAACAGGTTCTAACTTAACTAGCTGTGCTAGCTTCAAACATGTCTCTGGTAAAGAGCCTGGTAACTACATCTCTTATGGTGTACGTGAATTTGGTATGTACGCAATCATGAATGGTATGGCACTTCACGGTGGTTTGATCCCATTCGGTGGTACATTCCACATGTTCACTGACTATGCAAAAAGCGCGTTGCGCATGGCTGCATTGATGAAAATTCGTACCATTGCAGTGTTAACCCATGACTCTATCGGTCAAGGTGAAGATGGTCCTACACATCAACCGATCGAAAATACAGCGGCAATGCGTTACATTCCTAATATGGATGTATGGCGTCCTGCCGATTCAGTTGAAGTTGCTGTTGCGTGGACTGCGGCTGTTGAACGTGCAGATGGCCCTTCAAGCTTAGTATTAAGCCGTCAAGGTATTCCGGGTCGTAAACATGATGTAGCTGATTTTGCAGCAATGCGTAAAGGTGCCTATATCTTGTCTGAAGCAACAGGTTCAGCGGATATAATCTTAATCGCAACGGGTTCAGAAGTTGATTTAGCGGCACAAGCTCAAGTAGCGTTGGCTGCCGATGGCATTAATGCACGGGTTGTATCTATGCCTTCAACCAATGTGTTTGATCGCCAAGATCAAGCCTATAAAGATAGCATTTTAACGCCTGGCGTTAAACGTGTTGCAATTGAAGCCGGTGTAACTGACTTCTGGCGTAAATATGTTGGTCTAGAAGGCGGCGTTGTTGGTATCGATACTTTCGGTGAATCAGCGCCAGGTGGTGTATTGATGAAACACTTCGGTTTCACAGTTGAAAACGTAGTTAAAACGGTAAAAGAAACACTATAAAAATTCTTTGAACAGACCTTTATAGCTTAAAGATAATGGCGGGTGGGCGAAAGCGCACTCGCCATTGTTATATTTAAACATTAGAAAATCTTATCGAAACTAAACGCACAAAGCCTGTATTGAAAGTGCGGAATCAACGTTCTAGTTGTGTAAATAAAGGTAATGATTGTTAGGCGTAACATAAGTAAAAATTATGATGGGTATCAATATATTTGAGTGTGGTTTGAGCTATAAATGATTTAGACTTGATGGATATGATAATAGCTGATAAAAAGTAGGGATGTGTGTAGTTGCCGGCCACATTTCACAAACTGATGTCAATATTACTTCTAATCAACTCAGTACATTTCGCGATACAGCATCTCAAATCATGCAGTCTTAGATGATAAATATTGCCGTTATAGCAATTCAAATCGTTTTACTGTTTTAGCTTTTAATCTTAATTGAAGACGAAAGGGAAAGAGAATGACAATTAAAGTTGGTATTAATGGTTTTGGTCGCATTGGCCGGATGGCATTTCGTGCTGCAGCTAAAGACTTCCAAAACATTGAAATTGTAGCAATTAATGATTTGTTAGAACCTGAATATCTAGCATATATGCTCAAACATGACTCAGTTCATGGTCTTTTCGCTGGTGAAATATCTGTTGTAGATGGTCACCTAGTGGTAGATGGTAAAACTATTCGCATTACAGCTGAACGTAATCCGGCAGATTTGAAATGGGATGAGGTGGGCGCTGATCTTATTTTAGAATGTACGGGTTTCTTTTTAACTAAAGAATCTTGTCAAGCACATATTGATGCTGGGGCTAAGAAGGTCGTACAATCAGCGCCATCAAAAGATGACACGCCAATGTTTGTTTTTGGTGTCAATGATGATAAATATAAAGGTGAAACAATTGTTTCTGCTGCTTCTTGCACAACCAATTGTTTGGCACCTATCGCTAAAGTATTGAATGATAACTTTGGTATTAAACGCGGCTTGATGACAACCGTTCATGCAGCAACAGCAACGCAAAAAACAGTAGATGGCCCATCGATGAAAGATTGGCGCGGTGGTCGAGGTATTTTAGAAAATATCATTCCATCATCAACGGGAGCGGCAAAAGCAGTCGGTGCTGTGTTGCCTGAACTGAATGGCAAGTTAACAGGAATGGCTTTCCGTGTGCCAACATCTGATGTATCCGTCGTTGATTTGACCGTAGAGCTAGAAAAAGAGGCTTCTTACGCAGATATCTGTGCCGTAATGAAAACAGCTTCAGAGCAAGGGCCATTAAAAGGTGTCTTAGGTTATACCGAAGAAAAAGTGGTCTCTACCGACTTCCGCGGCAATACCGCACCATCGACATTTGATGCAGGTGCAAGTATTGCACTCGACAGCACTTTTGTTAAGATCGTTGCTTGGTATGATAATGAATATGGATATACCTGCAATATGATGCGCTTAGTGGAATTAGTAGGTAAATAGTCAAGGCATTGTTATTTTTCTAACTAGAGTAACAACCTGAATAAATTAAAAAGCTCCGACGGCGAAAGCATAGGAGCTTTTTTAGTTTTTTGAGGCTATAGTTAATATTGCACAAAATATAATAATAAGACTTCAGTAAAGGGGAATAAAAAGTATGTCCGTGATCAAAATGTCTGACTTAGATTTAGCTGGTAAAAGAATATTAATCCGTCAAGATTTGAATGTGCCTTTGAAGGCGGGCGTTGTTGCAGATGGCACACGTATTCATGCTTCATTGCCCACGATTAAAATTGCAATAGCTGCTGGTGCAAAGGTGATGATTATGTCCCACCTTGGCCGACCAACAGAAGGGGAGTATGAACACAAATATTCAATGGCCCCCGTAGCTAATTATTTGTCAGCATTATTGGGTCAGCCAGTACGCTTGGAGCAGAATTGGCTGGAGCCAGATTTTATTCCGGTAGAAAATGGCGAAGTTGTCCTTTGTGAGAATGTCCGCTTCAATATTGGTGAAAGTGCTGATGATGACGCTTTGTCACAACGTATGGCTAAGATGTGTGACATATTTGTAATGGATGCCTTTGGGACCGCACATCGAGCTCAAGCTTCAACCCATGGTATCGCAAAGTATGCACCTATTGCTTGTGCGGGGCCTTTGTTATCTGGTGAATTAGAAGCATTAGGAAAAGCATTAGATAACCCAGCTAGACCAATGGTAGCCATTGTTGGTGGTTCAAAAGTGTCAACCAAATTAACGGTACTTGAATCGTTATCAAAAATTGTTGATCAACTGATTGTTGGTGGCGGCATTGCAAATACATTTATTGCGGCAGCAGGTAATAATGTCGGTAAATCATTGTATGAGCCTGACTTAATTGATACTTGTAAAAAACTCACTGCGGAGGCGATAGCACGTGGAGGCTCGATTCCAGTGCCGGTAGATGTTGTGTGCGGGAAAGCCCTTTCAGAATCAGCACTGGCGACGACTAAATTAGCAACCAACGTCGAAGATGACGATATGATTTTTGATATTGGACCAAAATCTTCTCACGAGTTAGCAGAAATACTCAAAAATGCTGGCACCATAGTGTGGAATGGGCCTGTAGGTGTATTTGAATTTAATCAATTTGGTGAAGGAACAAAAGAAATCGCCATGGCGATAGCTGAATCCAACGCGTTTTCAATAGCTGGTGGTGGTGATACCTTGGCTGCTGTTGCAAAATATAATATCAGTGATGATATTTCTTATATTTCAACGGGGGGAGGCGCTTTCCTTGAGTTTCTAGAAGGTAAAGTTCTGCCTGCTGTAGAGATTCTGGAGCAACGCGCTCAATCATAATGGACACGATATCCTTGACAGTTAAAAGAAGAACAAAAATTGTTGCAACTATAGGCCCAGCAAGCAGTAAGCCCGAAGTGCTTGATGCTTTAATTGAGGCTGGAGTGGATGTTGTTCGACTCAATTTTTCTCATGGTGAAGCGAGCGAGCATCTTGCGCTGGCAGAAACTGTACGTAATCGTGCACGAGCTTATGGTCGTCAAGTCGGTATATTAGCTGATATGCAAGGTCCGAAGATTCGTATTGCGCGATTCAAAGCGGGAAAAATATATTTAGAAGAAGAAGCAAAGTTTACTTTGGATGCCGAACTTGATTCTGATGCAGGTGATAATGAACACGTCGGAATTGATTACAAACAATTACCGCAGGATGTTAAACGTGGTGATACGTTATTACTTGATGATGGACGAATAGTATTCTGGATCGAGCAGGTAGAAGGCCCGCGTGTCATTTGTCGGGTGGTCGTCGGTGGTGAGCTATCTAATAATAAAGGCATCAACCGTCAAGGTGGGGGACTATCTGCCGAGGCATTAACGGATAAAGATAAAGCCGATATTATTACTGCGGCAAAGATGCAGGCAGATTATATTGCTATTTCATTCCCACGATCGGCAGAAGATATTCACTATGCTCGACGATTGCTCCGTGAAGCAGGAGGCCATGGCGGCATTATTGCCAAAATAGAACGCGCTGAAGCATTAGAAGTACTTGATGAAATTATTGAAGCATCTGATGCGGTGATGGTTGCCCGTGGTGATTTAGGTGTTGAAATTGGTGATGCAGCTTTACCCCCGATTCAGAAAAAAATTATCCAGCGAGCAAGACAATTAAATCGCGTTGTTATTACGGCAACTCAAATGATGGAATCGATGATCACGAACGCGATTCCGACCCGAGCGGAAGTATTTGATATTGCTAATGCCGTATTAGATGGTACCGATGCGGTGATGTTGTCAGGCGAGACGGCTGTTGGCCGTTATCCTGTTAAGGTTGTTGAAGCCGTCGATCGTATTTGTCTTACAACCGAGCAACAACGAGAAATTCGCGTTTCACACCATCGTATGGATTCACACTTTGAAGGGATGGATGAAGCCATTGCGATGGCCGCTATGTATACGGCTAATCATCTGGATGTTAAGGCGATTGCCGCATTAACGGAATCAGGAACAACGGCATTACTGATGTCAAGAATAAGTTCTGGCATCCCTATTTTTGCATTGACACCACATGTCGAAACACTAGGGAAAGTAACCTTGTACCGAGGCGTTTACCCGGTGAGCTTTAAGGTGGATCATACTGATCATGCAACGTTAAATTTGGAGGCCATTCAGGAATTACAACGTAGCGGCGTGATCAGTGATGGAGATATAGTCATCATCACAAAAGGCGATCTTGAAGTGCAAGGCAGTACCAATTCACTTAAATTAGTTCGCGTTGGTGACATGGTTCAGCCACAAGCTACAGCTCAAAGCTGTGAATAAGAACCAATTAATAAATTTAAAATAAAGGAGTAGCGAAAGATGGCGCTCATTTTAATGCGACAATTACTCGACTATGTAGCAGAACATAGCTTTGCTATTGCTGCATTTAACGTCAACAATATGGAACACGTCTAGGCCATCATGCAAGGTTCTGCTGGCTTGAAACAGGAATAAATTCGAGTGTATTTGGCCCGCGTAAATTTTATAAAGTAGCCCTGAGAGGCTATGCAGATGATAGGCCAGACATGATATGAAGGGTTTGGTAGTGCGGGACATGTACCTAGAATTAAAGCTATTTCTTTGAGTTAAATAGTTGGACCTTACACCCTAGTGATCCGATCTCTCTTTAGGAGATAATCGTGGCTGATTGATTATATTTGCTAATGACGATGGTCATTTAGTTAATAGTATGACGATGATAATGATCAGTATAAATGAAACATTTTTCCAGAATAGCACTGGATTACGATCAATTAATGGTGGTGCGGTTTTATTTAGAAATACTTTATTGGGATGATGCATATCATATATAAACTCAGATAATTCAGCGTAACGTTTATATGGATCTGGATGTAGTGCCTTCTTCAATGTGTCATCGAGCCAAGCTGGGATCTCTCGCTCATCATGCAAAACAGAACTATATTTTAATTTATTTTGTGCTGATTTTGTTCTAGCTTTTGCTACTTCAACCCCATAAGGTAGTCTGTCAGTCAACATTTGATAGGTAATTACTGCCAAAGAAAAGAGGTCAGAACGTGGCGAGCCATTTTCACCTAAGAAATATTCAGGCGCGGTATAGAGTGCTGTGCCTAGTATATTATTGCGTTCAATGGGTGTCGTTATTTCCATTATACCTGCCACTTTGGTCGAACCAAAATCAATAATTTTCACGATACCTGAGATGTCGATCATGATGTTTTGAGGTCTTACATCCTGATGTAACATTTCAAGTCGATGAAAGGCGAGTAGGCCACGACCAATTTGTTTAATAATGTCTCGCACTGTTGCTATATCGGGTTTAGGATGATCTATCATCCATTGAGCTAAAGTCTGGCCATCGACAAATTCGGTCACCAGATAGAGATAATTACGTTTTCTATTATTTAAACAAGGCTTTAGTACGTAGGGGCTATCGATGCGTCTGGCGATCCATTCTTCCATCAGAAATTGCTCTAAATAAGCGGGATCTTTTTGCAGATCAACCGAGGGTGTTTTTATAATAACCCGTGTATTAGTTTCATTATCTAAAGCGAGATAAACATGACTACGACTACTGGCATGCATTTCTCTGATAATGGTGTAACCATCAAATGACATACGTGGATTTAAGATGGGGGGAAAGGTTGTGTTGTTAATTGTTGATAAATTTCTTGAGCATCCTGCTTGGGTATCTCATTAACGCTTAAAATCTGGGCGGTAAGGTTATCTGTACTGCCTTGTTTATAAGCTTCATCGACGATTATTTTGGCGGCATGATCTAGGTCTTGTGCGTGCTGATTAATAGCATCGATCATGAATTGTGAACTGACATATTCATATACACCGTCGGTCACCAAGATAAAAACATCACCTTGTTTCACGCTTAGTGACTGATGATCAATTTCCAGCTGAGAATTAATACCCAAAGCGCGACTAAGGTAGCTTTTGTCTTGTGAAATCCACAAGCGATGATCGTCGGTCAACTGCTCAAGTTTATTGTCACGTAGTTGATAGATTCGAGTATCGCCTAGATGAAATATATGGGCTGTGGTCGATTTGATAATCATTGCACTAAATGTACAGACATAGCCTTTGTCTTTATCGAAACGATAATGACTTTTCTGGCTTTGGGAATATAACCAAGAATTTGTTGCTGTTAAAACGTGTTGTGCTGATTTTTTTACCGACCAGGCCTCTGACGTACAAAAATAATCTTCTAAAAACCCACGAACACTAGCTTCACTAGCAATTTGGCTTACATTACTGCTACTTATTCCATCAGCCAGAGCAATGGCGATACCTTTAGATGTTAACAATGGTTCTTTAGGAATTGATACGCCATGAAAATCTTGATTAAGCTCTTTATGGCCTTTATCTGAATACTGTCCCACCGTTACGTTTAATTGGCTGGCCATATTAATAAACCTTAAGGAGCTTCACCTCTGAAGCTCCTTATCTAAGTGCGAATTAGTAATGATTTTTAGTAACTTTTATAAGGGAGAAATTTACCGCTCATTACAATTTTAACCCGATCACCATTAGGATCGAATTCACGTTGAAGATCCATATTAAAATCAATAGCACTCATTATACCGTCGCCAAACTCCTCATGGATCAAGGCTTTAAATGTGGTGCCGTAGACATTGATGAGTTCGTAAAATCGATAAATAAGAGGATCTGTTGGAACGGCTGACGAAAGTGAACCCTTGTATGGCACAACTTGTAGTTGTGTTATTGCTTCGTCAGGCAAATCGAGTGTTGCAGCAATTTTGATGGCTTGTTCGGAATTAAGTGTCATTTGTCCGAGTAAAGCCGCCGTTGTCCATTCTTTGCTTCGACCCATAATTTCAGCCAATTGGGGCCATGTTACTTGTTTAAGTAATTTTTGAGTGATGATTAGCTCGGTAAGTTCATTGCGTGTCATGGTGGTGCACCTTCTAATAAAATAAACAGTGATAGAAATAATGTCTCAACACGATAAAAACTGAGACATTAATAAGTCAGTTAAAGTGTACGTTTAGCTGTTGTTTTTACATGTGTGTAGTAGAGAGGCAATGCTACAAACACTAAGCCGCCCACTAAGTTTCCTAATACGGTTGGAATTTCATTCCAGATAAGATAGTCACTGATTGTAAATCCACCACCCATTATCATTGAGAATGGGAATAAAAACATGTTCACAATTGAATGTTCAAAGCCCATAAAAAAGAACAACATGATTGGCATCCACATCGCCATAATCTTTCCACTCGCTGAAGTGGAGATCATCGCAGCAACAACCCCCATTGATACCATCCAGTTACATAACATGCCACGGATAAAAATAGTAAACCAACCCGAGATACCATACTCTTTATAACCTAAGGTTCTAGCCTCACCAATACTGCCAACTTTTGCAGCAATTGCTCCTCCATCAGTGTGGTATCCGTAGGTTAAAATGAACGACATCATAAACGCAACAGACAAGGCACCAGCTAAGTTTCCTAGAAACACTAAACCCCAGTTTCGTAAGACTTGATTAACCGTTACACCAGGTCTTTTATCAAGAAGTGCTAACGGTACGAGCGTAAATACACCCGTCAATAAGTCAAACTTCATTAGGTATAACATAATAAACCCAACAGGGAAAAGTAACGCCCCAACTAGTGGAGAGCCTGTTTTAACCGCGACAGTGATGGCAAAAACAGCTGCAAGAGCCAAGGTTGCCCCCGCCATAAATGCACGAATTAATGTGTCCTTGGTTGACATATAGACTTTGGATTCACCAGCATCAACCATTTTTGTTACAAACTCGGTTGGTTCTAAATAAGACATAAGATATTTCTCTAAAGTGAAGTTAATTTTAAGGCAAAGAACTGCCCTTACGCCATTTCTGGGAGGCCTCTACTCTGATAAGGAGAAAAACGATCTAGAGTCGTGCCTAGATGCTTTCAATTTTTAGAGGGGGAGAAAGAAACATTATTGATTCATTTCAAGGTGCTCTCTACACACTCATTAGCGTTAGAGCAGTAATTGTGCCAAAGTTAAATTTATTTTTAAAGCTATGATATTAAATGCTTATTTTTCGATCAGACTGATTATTAGATTAGACTTATAGTCTTTCAAGCACCTTTATAGTGCGTAATGTATGTAATATTGGTGCAAGGAATATAAACGTATCCCTAAGCTATGAAATTTAATATATAAAGTATAAAATTAAAATTTGATGCGGTTATGTCGCAGACATTAATTGTAAGAGAGTTTGCTGAGAATAATCTTTTAGTCCTTGTTTATACAATCAGTTGCGAGCAAAAGAGTGTAATGAGGTAAACTATGCGCTTTGATTATATTGAGAAAAGTTCTTGCTACAGTTATTAGCTATCGCTGGTGGCGGTGCTTTGGGTGCTGTCACACGTTTTTTAATGTCAGCCTATGTCTACCGGATATTAGGAAAAGACTTCCCTTATGGCACCTTAGCCGTCAATATTCTGGGTTCTTTAGTCATGGGCTTTATGTTTATTGCTATTGTTGAACGCGGGCTGGGTTCGGCTGAGTGGCGAAGCATTATTATGGTTGGTTTTCTAGGCGCATTTACCACCTTTTCGACCTTTTCTATAGAAACCTTGATGTTATTGGAGTCCGGCGAATTAAGTCGTGCTGCACTGAATATTCTATTGAGTGTGATTTTATGTTTAGGTGCAACATGGCTAGGATTGACAATAGGAAGACAGCTTTAATATGAAGAATATAACCATGGTACGGATCTACCTCTCTGAAGGCCGTGATCATTACGAACGTTTAGTCAACTGGTTATATGCTGATGATCGAGTACAAGGCGTCTCTGTATTTAGGGCGATAGAGGGATTTGGTCAAGACAGAAAAATGAAAACATCATCACTAATGGATTTATCTTTAGAGTTGCCCATCGTTATTGAATTTTTCGACACGCCGGAGATTATTTCGGCTGTTTTAGAACAAGTGCAAGAAATGGTGACAGTCGACCATATTGTTACTTGGTCTGCACAATCTGGAATTTAACATGTTAGACCCAAAATTATTAAGAAATGAGCCTGAAAAAGCCGCTGAATTATTAGCACGCCGTGGCTATATGCTGGATGTCGCGCAGCTAGAAAGATTAGAGCAAGAGCGGAAACAAGCACAATTAGATACACAGAATTTGCAAACAGAACGCAATAGCCGCTCAAAAATGATTGGCAAGGCAAAAGTGGCTGGCGAAGATATTGCACCGTTATTAGCTGAAATAGAGCATCTAGGTGACGAGCATAAAGCGGCCGAAGTACGTTTGGCTGATGTTTTACAAAGACTTACTGATGTAGCTATGGAATTACCGAATATTCCACAAGAAGACGTGCCTGCAGGTAAAAATGAAGATGATAATGTAGAAATCTCACGCTGGGGTCAGCCAAAATTATTTAATTTTGAACCCAAAGATCACGTTGAATTAGGTGAAAACCTTAATGGAATGGATTTTGAAACGGCAGCTAAAATTAGCCAAGCACGGTTTGTTACTCTTAAGGGACCATTAGCAAAACTGCAACGCGCGTTAACGCAATTTATGCTGGATCAACATACTGAACAACATGGTTATACCGAAACCTATGTTCCGTATTTAGTGAATGCAGATTCATTACGAGGTACTGGACAGTTACCAAAATTTGCCGATGATTTATTCGCAGTAGATGGCGGTAGCTTATATTTAATTCCGACAGCTGAAGTGCCGATTACCAACATTGTTCGCGACACTATTTCAAACGATGCGCAACTACCTTTGAAATTTGTTGCCCATACACCTTGCTTTCGAAGTGAAGCAGGATCGTATGGTCGCGATGTACGTGGTTTGATTCGTCAGCATCAATTTGAAAAGGTTGAATTAGTACAGATTGTTCGCCCCCAAGATTCAGCCGAAGCACATGAAGAATTAACCGGGCATGCTGAAGCCATCTTACAAAAATTAGAACTTCCTTATCGGAAAGTATTGTTATGTGTAGGTGACCTAGGATTCTCTTCAAGTAAAACCTACGACTTAGAAGTGTGGTTGCCTAGTCAACAAATGTATCGTGAAATTTCATCTTGTAGCAATTTTGGTGATTTCCAAGCACGGCGTCTGCAGGCACGCTGGCGAAACCCAGAAACTGGCAAGCCAGAGTTAGTACATACTCTCAATGGATCAGGTTTAGCTGTTGGTAGGACATTACTTGCCGTAATGGAAAATTATCAAGATGAACAAGGTCGAATTCATATTCCTGCCGCATTACAACCTTATATGAATGGCAAGGAATTCATCGATGGATAATTTTACTATTGTGCAGAAAATAATTATTTGGGCGATCCCCGTAATATTTGCCATTACTGCTCATGAAGTTGCCCATGGTTGGGTCGCACTTAAACTTGGCGATCGCACTGCTCAGATGCTGGGGCGGTTAACACTCAATCCTATTAAACATATTGATCCTATCGGCACGATTTTAATTCCGGCGGTGTTATTGATGATGGGTGGATTTGTATTCGGTTGGGCTAAACCCGTACCTGTTACGTATCAGAATTTACGCAATCCTAAAACGGATATGGCATGGGTAGCATTAGCTGGCCCGATGGCAAACCTAGTAATGGCAATTATTTGGGCATTGGTTGCCAAAGTAGGTTTTGGACTTGTTCAATCTGATATCGCATTAGGCGAGCCTATGCTCCTTATGGGGGTCGCTGGCGTGCTGATTAACGCTATGCTAATGATGCTGAATTTATTACCTTTACCGCCATTAGATGGTGGTCGAATTTTAGTTAGTTTGTTGCCTGGTCCTCTGTCATGG
>Ga0105054_10005104_pt1 | contig 19106 bp, 14 predicted proteins | sample BON02_FD_78091 | JGI IMG/M metagenome (GOLD analysis project Ga0105054, IMG submission 78091) | Freshwater microbial communities from Lake Bonney liftoff mats and glacier meltwater in Antarctica - BON-02 (megahit assembly) | ecosystem: Environmental > Aquatic > Freshwater > Ice > Glacier...
AATTAAACCACATGCTCCGCTGCTTGTGCGGGCCCCCGTCAATTCCTTTGAGTTTTAGCCTTGCGGCCGTACTCCCCAGGCGGGGCACTTAATGCGTTAGCTTCGTCACGGGCGGAGTCGACACCGCCCACAACTAGTGCCCATCGTTTACGGCGTGGACTACCAGGGTATCTAATCCTGTTTGCTCCCCACGCTTTCGCGTCTCAGCGTCAGTACCGTTCCAGAAAGCCGCCTTCGCCACCGGTGTTCTTCCCAATATCTGCGCATTTCACCGCTACACTGGGAATTCCGCTTTCCTCTCCCGGACTCTAGCGAGGCAGTATCCAACGCAGGCTTGGGGTTGAGCCCCAAGATTTCACGCCAGACTGACCAAGCCGCCTACACGCGCTTTACGCCCAATAATTCCGGACAACGCTTGCCCCCTACGTATTACCGCGGCTGCTGGCACGTAGTTAGCCGGGGCTTCTTCTGAAGGTACCGTCACCCCGTAGGCTATTAACCCCGGAAGCTTCGTCCCCCCTGAAAGGGGTTTACAACCCGAAGGCCTTCTTCCCCCACGCGGCGTTGCTGCGTCAGGCTTTCGCCCATTGCGCAAGATTCCCCACTGCTGCCTCCCGTAGGAGTCTGGGCCGTGTCTCAGTCCCAGTGTGGCTGATCGTCCTCTCAGACCAGCTACGGATCGTCGCCTTGGTGGGCCATTACCCCAACCAACTAGCTAATCCGGCGCGGGCCCATCCCAGAGCAGAGGCTCCGAAGAGCTACCATTTGGCGACCTGACTTATGCCAGGCCGCATCATGCGGTATTAGCCCGAGTTTCCCCGGGTTGTCCCGCTCTCTGGGGCAGGTTGCCCACGTGTTACTCACCCGTTCGCCACTGTACTCGCACCGAAGTGCTTTCTCGTTCGACTTGCATGTGTTAAGCACGCCGCCAGCGTTCGTCCTGAGCCAGGATCAAACTCTCCATGACAAATGCTTGTCGCCGAGCAGCATCCCGAGGGATGAAGCCCGACGAAACTTGGAGGTTCCCGTCATCACGAGGATGAACGGGTTCCTGGTCTCGCGCCTCGCTTCGGCTCACGCCGATCGAAGCGTTTGACAGGTCCGTATTCCTTTCCTTGACCATCACTTCCACGCCCCAGACGGGACGAGAAGTTGATGCGCGCTGTTCAGTTTTCAAGGATCGGGCCCCGGACGGGGCACCCTTCCACGGTTACGACTGGTCGCACCACGCCGGCCGGCTGGCCGTCACGTACGCGGTGAAACGCAGGCACAATCGATTGTGAAGGGACATGGATCCGAAGATCCCTGGCAACAAGGCCAGACTTCGCAGCATACCGCACTGGCCGTCTGGCACAAAGTGCCACATCCGAGGAACAACAGCGCAAAAAGCACTCCTCGGACCGATCCGGAATCATGCTGATCACACCCCACCATTACAAGGGGCGTGGTGACCACGAAACATCGCTACAAGCGGGGAACTGTCAGTCGATTCCGAGAACGTCTCCGTCAGGAGACGCGAACGCGTACAAAGCGCTTCTTCCCGGCCCGCACAATCCGTCCGTCCAGAGCTGATGCATCCACGTCCAAGTCCCCGAGCACCTCACCATCCACGCTCACTCCCCCCTGGGTCAGCATGCGCCTCGCCTCACTGCGCGAGCCCACGCCCAGAGCGTCAACGAGTAGGGCGGGAATGTGCACGGCCCCTGCCGCCACGGTGATCTCGGGCACCTCGTCCGGGGCGGCACGATCCTTGAACAGACGGTCGAAGTGGGCTTCGGCGGCCTCCCCTGCCCCGGGGCCGTGAAATCGCTGGGCCACCAGACGTCCGAGGCGGCGCTTCTCGTCTCCGGGGTGCCCGCTCGGTCCCGGCTCCTGTGGAAAGAGCAGTCGGAAGAACTCCTCCATCTGTGGATCCGGGACGCTCATGACCTTGCCGAACTGCTCCTCGGGGGGCTCCGTCACACCGATGTAGTTCCCCGTGCTCTTGCTCATGCGCCGCACACCATCGGTGCCGGGCAGGATGGGCATCGTCATCGCCACCTGCGCGCGCTGCCCGTACGCCTGCTGCACCTCGCGGCCCAGCATGAGGTTGAAGAGTTGGTCGGTACCGCCGATCTCGACGTCGGCCTTCAGCATCACCGAGTCGTACGCCTGCATCAGTGGATACAGCAGCTCGAGCACCGAAATCGGCCGATCGCTGTCAATGCGCTCCGCGAAGTCCCGGCGGCGCAGTAACTGATTGACAGTCGTACTCGCCGCGAGTCGGAAGAGCGGCTCCAGCCCCATCGTGGCGAACCACTCCCCATTTCGACGTATCTCGGTGCGGTCGGGGTCGAGGATGCGAAACGCCTGCTCCTGATAGGTGGTTGCGTTGGCCTCGATCTCGTCCGCCGACAGCATGGGGCGAGTGCTGCTGCGCCCCGATGGATCCCCCACTCGGGCGGTCCAGTCGCCGATGATCAGTACTGCCGTATGGCCGGCATCCTGGAACTCACGCAGCTTCCCGAGCACGATGGCATGCCCGAGATGGATATCCGGTGCCGTGGGGTCAACACCCAACTTCACCCGCAGAGGGGTGGATTCCAGGAGCCGCTTCTCGATCTCGCCCGGGGGTTGGATGTCAACCGCGCGGGCCTGCAGGTCGTTCGTGCTCATGCGGTGATGCTCCTGGGAATGGGTCGCGACACGTAGCGGGAACCGCGCGCCACCATACGCCACGGGAGGTCCGTGCCCTGGGAGATGCCGATGCGAGGCACGCGGGCCACGTCAACCGCTGTCTGGCGGCGCCCAATCGTCATCTGCGCCTCGGCGAGGGTAAGTCCGTCAATTGCACCATCAATACCGAGCGCCTGGGTGAGGCGCCCCGGGCCACCGCACAGCAGCCGGTCGTCCCTCGGCGCCCCACGGCGCGCGCGCATGTCACCAAGGCCCTCTGTGGGCTGGATGGCCCGAATAAGCACGGCGGCACCCACGCCCCTGCGCTCGGTGACCAAGTTGAGGCACCAATGCAGCCCGTATAGGCGGTACACATAGACGGTGCCCGGGGGGCCAAACATCGAGCGGCACCGCGGGGTCTCACCACGATACGAGTGCGACGCCGGATCTCGCTGCCCGTATGCCTCGGCCTCGACGATGACGCCGCCCGCGCCGTTCACCGACAGTGTGCAGCCGATGATGTCGGCGGCCACGTCCTCTGGCGGCCGGTCGAAGAACGCCCGGGCCACAGGCCGGGGGCGCCCCGTGGTCACCAGGCCGCGACCCGCTCGGTAGCATCCTCCAGTTGCGCGGCCACCCGCGCGCGCGCGGTGCCGCCGGGGACGTCCTTGGCCTCAACCGATGCTTCAGCGGTCAGATTCGGAAGCGCGACGCCCTGCAATCCGGCCGCCTCGAGGTCGTCGGGCGTGGCGTCGGTCAGCCCCACGCCACGCGCGCTGCAGGCGCGCACGAGCCCGCCGACTGCCTCGTGAGCCCGGCGAAATGGCCAACCCTCACGCACGAGATGATCAGCCAGATCGGTGGCGGCCAAGAACCCCTCACCTGCGGCCGCGGTCATCGCGTCGGCCTGAAACTGCGCGGTGGCAACCATGCCCGTCATGGCCGGCAGCAGCAGGTCAACCGTGTCGGCCGCGTCAAAGAGGTAGTGCTTATCGTCTTGGAGATCCTTGTTGTACGCCAGCGGCAGCCCAGCGGTGGTGGCAAGCAGTCCCTGCAGGTCGGCCGCCAGGCGCGCCGCCTTTCCACGCGCCAGTTCTGCGGCATCGGGGTTCTTCTTCTGCGGCAGCATTGACGACCCCGACGCGAATGCATCGTCGAGCACCACGAACCCGACCTCCTCGGAGGACCACCACACGAACTCGCCCCCGAGGCGCGAGAGGTGCACGCCGAGCTGGGCCGCAAACACGAGGTAGTCCACGAGCGCGTCGCGACTGCCGACCGCGTCCATGCTGTTGGGCGAGATACGGTCGAACCCCAGTTCTGCCGCGGTGGCCTCCCGGTCAATCGCAAAACCGGACCCGGCGAGCGCACCGCTGCCCAAGGGACTCTCCCCCGCCGCATTCAGGGCGAACATCAGTCGCGCATGATCGCGGTCGAGCATCCACACGTATGCCAGCAGGTGGTGGGCCAGCCGCACGGGCTGCGCACGCTGCAAATGCGTGTACCCCGGCACCAGCGTGTCGAGATGCTCGCGCGCGCGATCTATGAGGGTGCTCGCCAATGCCCGAAGCGCCGACGCCTGGGCGACGCCATGCTCGCGGATCCACAGCAACGTGTCCGTGATGACCTGGTCATTGCGGCTGCGCCCGGTGTGCAGGCGGCGACCAGAATCGCCGGCGATCTCCGTGAGGCGTCGCTCCACGGCAGTGTGGATGTCCTCATCTCCGGGCGCGAATACGAACGTGCCCGACTCCATCTCATGCGCGATGGCCACCAGACCGGCCTCAATGGCGGCCCCGTCGGCGGCACTGATGATTCCCTGCGCCGCGAGCATGCGGGCGTGGGCCTGGGATCCCCGGATGTCCTCCCGCCACAGGCGCTGATCTACAGGCAGGGACGCGTTGAGGGCATCAAACGCCTCGGCGGACGTTCCGACGAATCGGCCACCCCACAACCGCGACGGCTGGACACTCATGCTGCCCCTGCTCCCGCGGGGATCGGGGTACCGGCGCGCTCAGCATCAATGGCCCGGGCCAATGCGTCGCACACCCGGTCTATCTGGTCGTCGGTTATCTCGCAGAAGAACGGCAGGGCAATCGTCGAGGCGCTGATGGCCTCGGTAACCGGAAACTCACCCGGGCCGTACCCATGGGCCTCGCGGTAATACGGCTGCAGGTGGATGCAGGGGAGGTACGGCTTTGCCGACACGCCCTCCGCCTCAAGCCGCCCGATGATGCGATTACGGTCCAGGTCTGCGTCCAGGCGCGGCGCGTAGACGAACCACGACCGACGCTGGGGACCCTCGTACATCGGCGTGACGCCCGGGGTGCCAGCCATGTACTGCTGATAGCGCGCGGCAATCCGCGCCCGGGCGTTCTGCATCCAGTCCAGCCGCTCGAGCTGGGCGATGCCAATGGCGGCGTGCACATCCGACAGCCGGTAGTTAAACCCGAGGCGGGAGTGCACGAGCCACGCGCCGTCATCCGAGCGCCCCTGATTGGTGAGGCTCTTCAACTCGGAGTAGAGGGCGTCGGAGTCGGTGAGGATGACGCCACCCTCGGCGGTGGTGAGCTGCTTGTTCGCATAGAAGCCGTAGACGGCCGGATGTCCGAAGGTGCCCAACTTCTTGCCGTCATAGTCACCGTCAATGGACTGACAGGCATCCTCCACGATGCCCAGTCCGTGACGCTCGGCGATCTCGACCAGGGCCGGGATATCCGCCGGGTAGCCGAAGATATCCACGATCAGGAGGGCCTTCGTGCGGGGCGTGATTGCTGCCTCGACCGCTGCGGGATCCATGTTGAACGTGAGCGGATCAACATCCGCAAACACCGGTGTGGCGCCCGTGTAGAGGATGACGTTGGCCGAGGCCACGAACGAGAACGATGAGGTGATGACCTCGTCGCCCGGGCCGATACCGAGGGCGTGGAGGCAGCAATGCAGGCCAGCGGTTCCCGATGAACACGCAACGGCGTGCTTGACCCCGATGCGATCAGCCCACATGCGCTCGAATGCGGTCACGGTGGGCCCCAGCGACAGCTGGCGCGATTGCAGCACCGCGTCCACGAGCTCGCGCTCACGATCGCCGATGACAGGGCGAGCCAGTGGGATCACATCGTGACGGCTCACGCCTTCGGTGCCCCGGTGTCGCTGGCCGCAACCATGCGTCGCACCCCGTAATCCAGACTGTCCACGAGGGCGTCCCAGGCGGCGGCGATGACGTTCTGGTTCACGCCCATCGTCGACCACGTGGACGTGCCGTCAGTGGAGTCGATCAACACGCGGGTGGTGGCCTCGGTGCCATGCCCCTCGTCGAGGATGCGCACCTTGAAGTTGATCAACGAGATGCGGTCAATCTCGGGAATGCGCCCGCCGAGCGCCTGGCGCAGCGCCTTGTCGAGCGCGTTCACGGGGCCGTTGCCCTCTGCCGTGGCCACGAGACGCTCACCACCATGATGCAGGCGGATAGTGGCCTCGGTGATGACCTGACCGGTCTCATTACGCTCGGTGATGACCCGGAATGACTCCAGCACGAACACGGGCTCGTGCACCCCGGCCTCGCGCTCAAGCAGAATCGTGAATGACGCATCGGCCACCTCGAAGTGATAGCCCTGATGCTCCAGCTCCTTGATGCGCGCGAGGATGCGGGGGGCCAACTCGGCATCCGCCTCCACGTCAATTCCGGCTTCACGCGCCCGTTCCAACACCACGTGGCGCCCCGAGAGCTCGCTCACCTTCATCCCGCGCTCGTTGCCCACCACGGCCGGATCAATGTGCTCGAAGGTGCGCGGATCGGTGACCATTCCGGCCACGTGCATGCCACCCTTGTGCGCGAAGGCGTTGACACCCACGTAAGGCGCCCAGGCGTCGGGCGGCAGGTTGGCGGTCTCGGCGGCCCAGTGCGACAGCATCGTGAGCTCTTCGAGCCCACCTGCGCGCAGTACGTCGAACCCCATCTTGAGGACAAGCGAGGGGATGACCGAGATGAGGTTGGCGTTGCCGCAGCGCTCGCCCCAGCCGTTGAGCGTGCCCTGCACCTGACGGGCGCCCTGCTGCACGGCCACGAGTGAGTTGGCCACGGCGCACTCGGCGTCATTGTGGGTGTGGATCCCGAGTGCGGCATCCGGCAGGGCAGCATGCACCTCAGCGGTGATGCGCTCCACCTCCATGGGCATCGTGGCGCCGTTCGTATCGCACAGGATGACCCACGACGCGCCCGCGCCGTGCGCGGTCCTCAGGCACTCGGTCGCATAGTCGGGGGCCTCGCGATAGGCGTCGAAGAAGTGCTCGGCGTCATAGAAGACGTCCTTCCCCTCTGCCCGCAGGAACGCCACCGACTCGCCGATCATTCGCAGGTTCTCCTCGCGAGACACCTTGGTGACCTTCTTCAGGTGCAGATCCCACGTCTTACCCACGATGGTGGCCACCGGCGCGAAGGTCTCAACCATGATCCGCAGGCTGGGATCCTGATCAGGTGGGGTATCGCGCCTGCACGTCATACCGAACGCGGCCACGCGGGTGGCGCCCAGATCCTCGGCCTCGAGCATGTCGAACAGCGCGGAGTCCTTGGGGTTGGACGATGGGAAGCCGGCCTCGATCACGTCAACGCCGAGGGCGGCCAGCCGCTTGCACACCTGAAACTGCTCGCCCACCGACAGGCTCATGCCCTCGCGCTGCATCCCGTCGCGAAGGGTGGTGTCGTAGATGAGGATGCGCTCCATCATCCCGCCGGTGTTCGCACCGTGACGTAGTCAAGCCAATGCGCGAATTGGGGGTCGCGACCGTGGATGACTGCGTCGAACCGCGCCTGCAGATCACGGGTGATCGGCCCGGGCTCGCCCACCACGTGATCGTCCACCTCGCGGATCGGACACACCTCGGCCGCCGTACCGGTAAGGAATATCTCATCCGCAAAGTACAGCTCGGCGCGGGCAAGATCACGCTCCACAACCGGATATCCGGCGACGCTTGCGATCTCCATGATGGAGTTTCGGGTGATGCCCTCGAGGATTGACGACGACACCGGGGGCGTGGAGATGGTGCCGTTCTTGACCACGAAGATATTCTCGCCCGAGCCGTCGGCCACCAGGCCGGCCTCGTTGAGCAGGATGGCCTCGCCGTACCCCGCCTTCTGGGTCTCGATCTTCGCCAGAATCGAATTGAGGTACTGCCCGCCGGCCTTCGCGGTGGCGGGCATGGTGTTGTTGCCGATGCGGCGCCAGCTGGAGATCTTCGCCCTGATTCCGTGCTTCACGCCGTCCTCACCCAGATACGCAGCCCACACCCACGCGGCGATGCTCACGTCCACGGGGGCATCCAGCGGGAAGAGTCCCATCACGCCGTACCCGCGCAGGGCGATGGGCCGGATGTAGCAGGCACCCAGCGAGTTACTGGTGATCACCGCGTGCACGGCCTCGCGCAGTTGTTCGCGCGAGAACGGCAGGTCCATGTAGTACTGCGCGGCCGAGCGCTCAAGCCGCGCCAAATGATCATCAAGGCGGAACACCGCGGTGCCCTGCTCGGCGTCGTAGGCGCGGATGCCCTCGAAGACGGACGAGCCGTAGTGCAGGCCATGCGAGAGCACGTGAATCGTGGCGTCATGCCAGTCCACGAGCGACCCGTTCATCCAGATCTTCTCGGATTCCTGCATCCCTCGATGCCCTCCCAGTCGCGTGTGCCGCCGGTGAGCCCGGCGGTCGGATGAGTCTAGCTGCCGCTAGCCGGCGGCAGACATGAGCAGTTCACCCATCTCATGAGTGGACACGGTGCCACCCAGATCACGCGTGGCATGGCCCATGCCAAGCACGGTGTTCACCGCATTCTCGATGCTTTCCGCGCCACGCGGAGCATCCAGCGAATACCGCAGCATCATCGCCGCCGACAAGCACGCGGCAATGGGATTTGCGATGCCCTGGCCGGTGATGTCGGGTGCGGATCCATGCACGGGCTCGTACAGGCCCGGGCCATGGCCACCAAGGCTCGCCGATGGCAGCAGGCCGATGGACCCGGAGATCATCGCGGCCTCATCGGAGAGAATGTCCCCGAAGAGGTTCTCGGTGACGATGACGTCGAAGTCGGCCGGGCGATTGATCAACTGCATCGCCGCGTTGTCCACGAGCATGTGCTCCAACACGACGTCCGGATGCTCGGTGGCCACGCGGTTGACCTCGTCGCGCCACAGGCGCGAACTCTCCAGCACGTTCGCCTTGTCCACCGACGTCACCTTGCCGCGGCGCGCGATGGCCGACTCGAAGGCGACTTCCGCGACCCGGCGGATCTCGTCACGGCTGTATGTGCACGTGTCGTAGGCCACGTCGCCGTCGCGGCCGCTCTTACCGAAGTAGATGCCACCCGTCAGCTCGCGAACCACGAGCATGTCGGTGCCCTCAATGCGCTCGGTGCGAAGCGGACTCGCGTGGTACAGCGACGCGATCGGCTTGACCGGACGGAGGTTGGCGAACAGACCAAGACCCGCACGCAGCGCGAGGAGCGCCTGCTCGGGTCGCGGGGCGTCGGGGTCGGTGGTGTCCCACTTCGGACCCCCGACGGCGCCGAGCAACACGGCGTCGGACGCCTTGCAGGCCTCCATCACGCCGTCCGGAAGCGGTTGGCCATACGTGTCAATGGCGCAGCCGCCGACCGCGTAGGACTGCCACATCACCCGGATGCCATCCATCGACGCCACATGGTCCACGAGACGCCGGGCCTCGCCGACAACCTCGGGTCCGATCCCGTCGCCGGGCAGCAGTATGACCTTGACCTCGCGCATCAGCTCTCCAGTTGGAATTCGTCGAAGATCACAGCAGGATGCTCGTGACCGGGCCATCGCGCTCGCCATCGGCCTCGTAGGCGGTGATGGCCTCCTCTTTGAGGAGCGTCAGGCTGATGTCGTCCCACCCATTGAGCAGCCGGTCGCGGATGGAGTCCTCAATGCGGAACGCCACCTGTCGCCCATTGGGCAACTGCACTGCGCACTCCTCGAGATCCGCGGTGGCCTCGACACCGGGCGCGGCGAGCACCTGCGCGATGAGATCGCGCACGTCATCCTCGGGCAGGACGATCGGCAGCATGCCGATCTTCGTGCAGTTGGTGTGGAAGATATCGGCGAATGATGGCGCGATGACCACATCGAACCCGAAGTCCTGAAGTGCCCAGGGAGCGTGCTCGCGCGACGACCCGCACCCGAAGTTGCGGCCGGCCACGAGGATGCGCGCCCCGGCGTACTGCGGACGATCGAGCAAGTAGAAATCCTCGTGCCGCCAGTCGTAAAAGAGGAACTCACCGAATCCGGTGCGCTCCACGCGCTTCAAAAACTGTTTCGGGATGATCTGGTCGGTGTCAACGTTGGCCCGGTCCATCGGAGCCACCTTCGACGTCACGATCTGGATGGGCTTCATGCGGCGCTCCCCCCGAAGTCGCGGACGTCCACGAGGTGGCCGGCGATCGCCGCGGCGGCGGCCATCGCTGGGCTCACGAGATGCGTACGGCCACCCTTACCCTGGCGACCCTCGAAATTGCGGTTGCTGGTAGATGCGCAGCGCTCGCCCTCGACGAGGGTGTCCGGGTTCATGGCCAAGCACATCGAGCACCCCGCATCACGCCACTCGAACCCGGACTCGCGAAACAGGCGATCGAGCCCCTCCGCCTCGGCCTGCGCCTTCACGGCCATGGATCCAGGAACGACCATCGCGCGGATGCCGTCCTTCACCTTGTTGCCCTGTATCACCGCCGCAGCGGCCCGCAGGTCCTCGATACGCCCGTTTGTGCATGACCCGAGGAAGACCGTGTCAATGGCGATGTCCTGCATCGCCTCGCCACCGTTGAGGCCCATGTACTCGAGCGACCGACGCACGGCCTCCTGATCGGACGGGTCGTCGTACTGATCGGGCGTGGGGACGCGACCGGTGATGGGCGCCACCATGGCGGGAGTCGTGCCCCAGGTCACCTGCGGGGCGAGCGACGCAACATCCACCACCATCTCGCGATCGAAGGTGGCGTCGGCGTCGCTGTGGAGCAGGCGCCACTGCTCGACCGCGGCGTTGAAGTCGCTCGGTGCGGCCATGCGGCCCTCCACATACGCGAACGTCGTGTCGTCGGGCGCCACCATTCCTGCCCGCGCGCCGCCCTCGATGGACATGTTGCACACGGTCATGCGGCCCTCCATTGAGAGCCCCCTGATCGCAGCACCCGCATATTCCACCACGTGCCCCTGGGCCCCGGAGACACCCATCTGGCCGATGGCACCGAGGATGAGATCCTTCGCCACCACACCGGTGCCCATCTCACCCTCAAACCGGATACACATGGTCTTGGGCAGGCCCTGCGGCAACGTCTGAGTCGCAAGTACGTGCTCGACCTCAGAGGTGCCGATGCCGAACGCAAGGGCGCCGAAGGCACCGTGCGTGGAGGTATGGCTGTCGCCGCACACGATCGTCATGCCGGGCTGGGTGAATCCCAGTTCCGGGCCGATGACATGCACGATGCCCTGACGGGGTGAGTGGAGAGAGAATACCGGGATGCCGAACTCCTTCGTGTTCCGCTCGAGCGTCTCCACCTGAATGCGTGACAGCTCATCCTCGATGCCCCGTTCGCGCCCGATGGTGGGGACGTTGTGGTCGACCGTGGCCAGCGTGCGGTCCGGGCGACGTACGCCGCGACCGGACAGGCGCAGGCCGTCAAACGCCTGCGCTGAGGTGACCTCGTGGACGAGGTGCAGGTCCACGTAGATGATTGCGGGCCCGTCCGGGCCCTCGGGCACCACCTCATGGAGGTCCCACACCTTCTGAAAGAGCGTCGTCCCCACTGCAATTCCCCTCGTCGGTACCTGTCAATGCAACCCGGTTACACGCCGCTGTCGGCCATCCGCTCCGCTGCCGCGTTGGTGCTGGCCGTGACCGCCCGGAGGTACGCGATGGCAGACGCCTCGAGGACGTCGGGCGACACGCCCTGGCCCGTGAATTGGCGCCCGTTGATCTCGCACAGCACGCGGGCCTCACCCAGAGCGTCGGGGCCCGCGGTGACCGCGGACACTGAGTACTCCAGCAACCTCCCAGACGAACCCACCGCGGCGTCAATCGCAGCCATGAGCGCTGCGACCGGGCCATCCCCCGTGCCGTCGCCCGCGTACTGCCCACCATCGGCACCCTGCACCACCACGTGCGCGGTCGCATCGGCACCCGATGCGCCAGAGAACGCGATCTCGCGCAGGTCGAACGAATGCTCGTGGTCCGTACGCATCTCGTCGCCCATGAGGGCCTCAAGGTCCATCGCGGTGAGCTCGCCCTTGCGGTCGGCCACTTCCTTGAAGCGGGTGAACACCTCGTCGAGTTCGGGCTTGTCGAGTTCGTATCCCAAGTCGATGAGGGCCTGTCGCAGGGCGTGGCGCCCCGAATGCTTTCCGAGGACCAACTCGCTGTGCATGAGCCCCACGCTCTGCGCGTCCATGATCTCGTACGTGAGCGGGTTCGCCAGCACCCCGTGTTGATGGATGCCCGCCTCGTGCGCGAATGCGTTTCGGCCCACGATCGCCTTGTTCGGCTGAATCTCGTACCCGGTGAGGCGGCTCACCAGACGGCTGGCACGCATGATCTCGGGCGTGTCGATGCCCGACCACAGCCCGCCGAGGTCTTCGGCCCGCGTACGCAGGATCATCGCCATCTCCTCGAGACTCGCGTTTCCCGCCCGCTCGCCGATGCCATTGACGCACACCTCCACCTGCCGCGCGCCAACCTCCATACCGGCCAGGGAGTTGGCGACGGCGAGGCCGAGATCGTTGTGGCAGTGCACCGACAGCGTGACAGTCTCAAGCGCGGGAACCCGCTCGTACAACTCGCTGAGGAAGCGCTGGAACTCCGTCGGCATCGTGTACCCGACGGTGTCGGGGATGTTGATGGTGCGAGCGCCCTCGCAGATGGCCGCGCTCACGACCTCGGCGACGAATGCCGGGTCCGAGCGAGTGGCGTCCTCGCACGAGAACTCGACGTCGGCACACAGACCGCACGCCTGCCGCACCGCATCGGCGGCGGTGGCAAGCACGGTTGCGCGGTCCATCCGCAACTTGTGCGTCATGTGGATGTCAGACGTGGCAATGAAGGTGTGGATGCGAGGCCTACCGGCATCCCGCACGCCCTCCCAGGCCACCGCGATGTCCTTCTCATTGGCGCGGGCAAGCGCGGCGATCGTTGGCCCCTGCACCTCGCGCGCCACGGCCTGGACACCCAACAAGTCGCCCGGTGAGGAGATGGGGAAGCCGGCCTCGATGACGTCAACACCAAGTCGCGCGAGTTGATGCGCGATTTCCACCTTCTCGCGGAGATTCAGGTGAATGCGCGGAGATTGCTCCCCGTCGCGAAGGGTCGTATCGAAAAACTTGACGCGCTTGGCGTCGTCACGGCTGGCGTCGTCGACCGGCACGGGGGCTTCCTCCTGACTCGTGTGGACTGATCCTTGTGCCGGGCGCTTCCCGGCATGGGTGTCGGTTCGCTCCCCCTACCGGGGGAGGAGCAGAAGGGCGCCCAGCAGGCCGCGACTCGCCAGGAGGGTGATTTTCGCGGTGGCGCTCATCACGGCGCAAGATAGCGCCATACGGAGGTACGGGCAATGCCCGAGCGGCGATTAGAGGTCGAGCGTGACGAACCAAGCGCTGGCATCGCAGCTCTCGGCGATGTGCTCCTGCGCAGCCTCGGGCACCGGCGTGTCCACCGTGACGCCCATCGTGGCCAGCCCATCCAAACTGCGGCCGACGGCCATCGACGCGATGTTGATGCCCTCCGCGGCGATCGCCGTACCGACCATGCCAATCTTGCCGGGCTCATCGCGGTAGCGAAGGATGCCGACATTGCGGGCCAGTTCCAGCTCGATGGGCTGTCCGAGGGCCTCCACGAGGCGCGGGCGATCCGTCTGCCCCACCGTCGTGCCGGCGACCGAGACATCGCCAATGGCCACCTTGAGGCGGCTGGTGTAGTCGCGCGCTGTTGACGATGTGGACTCGCTCCACTCGATGCCGCGCTCACGGGCCCGGTCCTGCGCGTTGACCATGTTGACCATTTCGACCGTGTGCCCGGAAAGGGCCCCGGCGAGAACCGCCGCCACCAACAGGCGGGTGTCATGGTCGGCGATGGCACCCTCGCACGTCACCTCGATGCGCTCCTTGATGCCACCTGCAAGCCCGGCCGCCAGACGCCCGAGATGCCCTGCCAGAGGCAGGAACGGGCCGATCTGGGACATCGTCTCCGCGGAGACGACGGGGATATTCACCGCGCTGGTCACGCCGCCGCCGGTGAGGGCGGCCACCACCTGCTGGGCGCACGCCACGCCGGCGCGGTCCTGCGCCTCGGCGGTGGAGGCCCCAAGGTGCGGGGTGACGACAATGCCCTCGACGCCGAAATAGGGGCTCTCGGTCGCGGGCTCCTCGGGGAACACGTCAATCGCGGCGCCGGCGACCTTCCCGGCCTCGATGGCCGCAACCAGATCCGCCTCGATGATCAGGTCGCCGCGGGCATCGTTGATGATGCGCACGCCGTCTTTCATCTTCGCAAACGCCGCTGCGTTCAAAAAACCCTTGGTCTCTGGCGTTGAGGCGAGGTGCAAGGTGATGAAGTCCGCGGCCGCGTAGATGTCGTCGAGTGAATCCGCCTTCTCGATGCCCATCTCCCGGTAGCGGGTGTCCGCCACGAAGGGGTCATACGCGATGACCTGCATCGCGAGGCCCTGCGCCCGCTCGGCCACGAGCTGGCCGATGTTGCCAAACCCGATGATGCCGAGGGTCTTCCCGGTGACCTCAATGCCGCCGAAGCGGGACCGCTCCCAGCGACCCTGCACCAGCGCCGCGTGGGCCTGGGGGATATTGCGGGCCTGCGCGAGCATCAGGGCGATGGCGTGCTCGGCGGCGGACACCGCGTTGGAACCCGCGGCGTTGACCACGACGATGCCGCGCGCGGTGGCCGCGACCACGTCAACGTTGTCCACACCCGTGCCGGCACGGCCCACCACACGCAGATTCGCTGCTCGGGCAATGAGGTCAGCGGTCACCTTGGTGGCGCTGCGCACCACCAGAGCGTCGTACGAAGCGATGTTCTCTGCGAGCTCGTCCTTTGACCACTCGAGCTCGACATCAACGTCTCCCACCTTCTGGAGCACATCAATGCCGCCGTCGGCAATCTTTTCGGTGACGAGAATCCTCGGTCGGGTCGTCACCTAGTGCCCCGAGTCGTAAGTTCGTATGCAGTTACCGAGCGAATCCCCCGCGAGGCAAGGACGCGGATCATCCCCAATATCGGGCATATTGGGGCTGCCGAGGACGCCGCATCGCGATGGGATGCAGCCGGGAACTGCCATGTAATTGATGACTCGGGACACTAAAACTCAGTGTCAATCCAGTCCATCATGCCGCGCAGCTCCTTGCCGACGACCTCGATGGGGTGCTTCGCCTGACGCTGCTCGATCTCGTTGAACGTGGGACGGCCGGCCTTGTTCTCGGCCAGCCACTCCTTCGCGAACTGACCGCTCTGAATCTCGGCCAGGATCTTGCGCATCTCGGCCCGGGTGTCGTCAGTGATGATGCGTGTTCCGCGGGTGAGGTCGCCGTATTCGGCGGTGTTCGAGATGGAGTACCGCATGCCGGCGATGCCCTTCTCGTACATCAGGTCCACAATCAGCTTCACCTCGTGGAGGCACTCGAAGTACGCGAGCTCCGGCGCGTAGCCGGCCTCGGTGAGGGTGTCGAATCCGGCCCGCACCAACTCGGTGAGACCGCCACACAGCACGACCTGCTCGCCGAAGAGGTCGGACTCGCACTCGTCGCGGAACGTCGTCGGGATGACGCCGGCACGCGTGCAGCCGATGCCCTTGGCGTAGGCGCGCGCGAGGGGCTCGGCGTTGCCGGTGGCGTCCACCTCAACGGCCAACAGACCGGGGACGCCCTTGCCCTCGCTGTACTGACGGCGCACGAGGTGTCCCGGACCCTTGGGGGCCACCATGGCCACGTCCACGCCCTCGGGGGGCGTGACCTGGTCGAAGCGAATGGCGAAGCCATGGGCGAACAGCAGCATGTTGCCGGCCTCGAGGCCATCCCGGATCTCAGCGTCGTAGACGTCGCCGGCGATCTCGTCCGGCACGAGCACCATGACGAGGTCGCCCCTTCTGGTGGCCTCGAGTGGGGAAAGCACCTCGAGGCCAGCCGCGGTTGCGATGGCGACAGACTTCGAATCCGGGCGCAGCCCCACCACCACGTTCACGCCACTCTCCTTGAGGTTGAGTGCGTGGGCATGACCCTGACTGCCATATCCGATGACGGCAACAGTCTTGCCATCGAGCAGCCCAAGATCAGCGTCGTCGTCGTAGATCATCTTGATCGCGTCAGTCGTCATGTGGGGTGTGCTTCGCCTCTCACCTATGTGGTCTTCTCGCCGCGCCCGAGGGCAACGACGCCGGTCCGCACCATCTCGATCAGTCCGTTGTGTCGCAGAAGCGCTTCGAGATTCTCGAGTTCACCGGTTGTGCCGGTGGCCTGGATGATCATGGAGTCGCGCGTGACGTCAACGATCTTCCCTTCGAAGATGTCAACGATGGCCAACACCTCGGCCCGCTGCGCCTGTGCCGTGCTCACCTTGAAGAGGCCGAGTTCGAAAGCGACCATGTTCGCGGGGTCGAGATCGCGCACCTTGATCACGTTGATCAGCTTGTCGAGCTGCTTGGTGATCTGCTCCACGGGGAAGCGGGAGGCGTCCACGGTGATGGTCATACGCGACCGATCAGGGTGCTCAGTGGGACTCACCGCGAGGGAGTCAATGTTGTAGCCACGTCGGGTGAACATTCCGGCGACCCTCGAGAGCACGCCGGGCTTGTTCTCCACGAGGACGGAGAGTGTGTGCTGGTTCACGGCGCGGGAGCATACCCCACCGCGGCACTGTGCCGGAGGGGTACTTCCCTACTCCCCGAGAACCACCTTGCGAACCAAGCGCTGAACGGCCTGCGGGTCCGCCCTGCCACCGCTCTGCTTCATCGCCTGACCCACGAAGAAGCCGATGACCTTGTTCTGGCCCTCCCGCAATTGCTGAGCCTGTTCGGGGTGGGCATCCACGATGGCGCCGATGATGGCGGCGAGCTCTCCCTCGTCGCTGATCTGCGCGAGGCCCTTGGCCTGGACGAGCGCTGCGGGATCGTCGCCGGTCTCGATCACCCCGGCCAGCACCTCCTTGGCAGCCGGCACCGACACAGTGCCATCGGCAACGAGGCCCACAATCTGGGCGATGTGCGTGGGGGTGACCTTCGACTGCCACGGCTCCTGCCCGATGTCACGAAGCTGCGCCCGCAGTTCACCGCGAATCCAGTTGGCGCAGAGCTTGGGGTCGGCCTGGCCCGCCGCGTCCATGAAGTACGCCACCAACTGCGGCGACTGCGTGATGACCTCGGCGTCTTCGACGGAGAGCCCCATCTCACCGACGAGGCGACGGCGCAACGGAATTGGCAACTCGGGGAGGCTTGCCCGCAATTCATCCACCCACGCCCGGTCCGGCACCACGGGCACGAGGTCGGGCTCGGGGAAGTACCGATAGTCGTGCGACTCTTCCTTGGACCGCAGCGACGTGATGTGCCCGGTGTCGGGCTCGTAGTGAACGGTCTCCTGAGTGATGTCGCCGCCCGAGCCGATGACCTCGCGTTGGCGCGCGATCTCAGCCTCCACCCCGCGCTCGAGGAACCGGAACGAGTTCATGTTCTTGAGCTCGGTCTTCACACCCAGCGCCTGACTGCCGACGGGGCGCACGGACACGTTGGCGTCGGCGCGCATGGAGCCCTCTTCCATGCTGCAGTCGCTCACCCCGAGGAACAGCAGCGTCTGGCGTAACTGACGCAGGAACGTGGCCGTGTCGCTGGCGGAGCGCAGGTCGGGTTCGGTGACGATCTCCACAAGGGGCGTGCCCCCGCGGTTGAAATCCACGACGGATCCGTCTGCGCCGACTCGGCGACCGCCCACCCCAGCGTGCGTGAGCTTGGCGGCGTCCTCTTCGAGATGCACCCGGGTGATACCCACCACCAACTCCGACCCGTCCTCACGGAGCGCGGTGAACGAGCCCCGTCCGCAGATGGGAATGTCGAACTGGGAGATTTGGTACGCCTTCGGCAGATCGGGGTAGAAGTAGTTCTTTCGGTGGAAGATAGACCGTGGGGCGATGTCGCAGCCGAGCGCGTGACCGATGATGATGGCCCGCCGGATGGCCTCCTCGTTGACCACGGGAAGCACGCCGGGGTGCGCGAGGCACACCGGACAGGTGTGGGTGTTCGGTGCATCGCCGAACGACGGCTCACAGCCGCAGAACATCTTGGTGCGGGTGGACAGCTGTACGTGGATCTCCACACCGATGACGGGCTCGAGGTCGCTCATTGCGGCAGCCCCGGGGGTCGCGTGTCGAAGGCGATGGCCTGCTCCAGCGCGTGAGCGACGTCCAGCAGCCGGTTCTCGCTGAACGCCGGCCCCGCAAGTTGCAGACCCACGGGCAAGCCCTCTGCCATGCCGCACGGGATCGAGAGCGCGGGCAAGCCGGCGAGGCTCGCCGGAATTGTGCAGACATCCGCCAAATACATGGAATATGGATCAGCGGTGCGGTCACCGATGGGGAACGCAACGGTGGGTGACGTCGGTGACGCCAACACATCCACGTGCGCGAACGCGCGGGCGAACTCGCGGACGATGAGCGTGCGCACCCGCTGCGCGCGCCCGTAGTACTGGTCGTAGTAACCCGATGCGAGCGCGAAGGTACCGAGCATGATGCGGCGCTTCACCTCCGCCCCAAAGAGCGTGCCCCGGGTCACCTCATACTGGTCGAGCAGTGTGTCGGCATCAGCCGACGGCCCGTACCGGATGCCATCGAACCGGGCCAAGTTGGCCGAACACTCGGCGGGGGCCAGCACGTAGTAGGTGGCCAAGCCGCTGAGTGACGTCGGCAGGCTCACCGGCACGATCGTCGCGCCGAGCCCCTCGGCCTGCACGAGGGCGTCATCAACGACCGCGCGGATGCCGGGGTCAATGCCCTGCCCCATCAACTCCTCAACGACCCCGATACGCAGGCCCGTGAGGTCGGTGGCCGTGGGCACCTCGATGGGCGTGGGCCAGTGCAGCGACGTTGAGTCCATCGGGTCATGGCCAACCACGTACTTCAGAAGCAGCGCCGCGTCAGCAACTGTGCGGGCGAGGGGGCCCACCTGATCGAGCGATGACGCGAACGCGATGAGGCCATAGCGCGAGATGGCGCCATACGTGGGCTTCATGCCGACGATGCCGCAGAGAGCCGCGGGCTGTCGGATGGAGCCGCCAGTGTCCGACCCCAGCGACCACGGAACCTGTCGCGCGCTCACCGCCGCGGCGGACCCGCCGGATGATCCCCCGGGCACGCGTGTGTGATCCCATGGGTTGAGCGTGTTCTTGTACGCCGAGTTCTCGGTGGACGAGCCCA
>Ga0105054_10005121_pt1 | contig 19057 bp, 19 predicted proteins | sample BON02_FD_78091 | JGI IMG/M metagenome (GOLD analysis project Ga0105054, IMG submission 78091) | Freshwater microbial communities from Lake Bonney liftoff mats and glacier meltwater in Antarctica - BON-02 (megahit assembly) | ecosystem: Environmental > Aquatic > Freshwater > Ice > Glacier...
TCACCGGGGAATATCCGCTGCGCTTTGACGGTAATGCCGAGATCGCGCAGATCATGGTGGGGATGCAGATGATTGATCTGCCACCCGATTATGTCATCAACCGCAATGACTATATCAACGCGGTCACGCTGGAGCAGATCAACCGGGTCGCAAGTGAATTGCTGCAGCCTGATGCGCTGCATTTTGTGGTGGTGGGCCAGCCTGTGGGCATTGACGCCGGGCAATAAGGCACTCGCAGAATCGGTTGGGCCCGTGCTAATTGTAGTGGCATGGCCCAACATGACCCCAAGATATCCGATTTTGAGCCGCTGAGGCGCCCCGTGATCCGGCAGCTTGACCCTGCTGCGATCAACCGGATTGCGGCGGGTGAAGTGGTCGAGCGACCTGCCTCTGCGGTCAAGGAACTGCTGGAAAATGCGCTGGATGCGGGCGCGCGCCGGGTCGAAGTGGTCTATGCCGACGGTGGCAAGACCCTGATCCGGGTGAGCGATGATGGTTGCGGCATTGCGCCGGATGACCTGCCGCTGGCGATGGCGCGGCATGCGACGTCCAAGATCGACGGGACGGATCTGCTCGATATCCGTTCCTTCGGGTTTCGCGGTGAGGCGCTGCCCTCGCTCGGGGCTGTCGGGCGGCTGAGCATCACCAGCCGGGTGCCGGGGGCGCCGGCGGCGGTGATTGCGGTCAATGGTGGTGAGATGGCGCCGGTGCGACCGGCTGCGCTGAGTGCCGGGACGGTCGTGGAACTGCGCGACCTGTTTTATGCGACACCGGCGCGGTTGAAATTCCTGCGCAGTGATCGCGCCGAGGCGCTGGCGATTGCCGATGCGGTCAAGCGGCTGGCGATGGCAGAGCCGTTTGTCAGCTTTACCCTGCGCGATGCGTCGGGGGGCGAGGACCGGGTGGTGTTTCGCGCGGAGGCCGAGAATGGCGATCTGTGGGACGCGGTGCGCGGGCGGCTGGCGCGCGTGCTGGGCCGGGATTTTGCCGACAACGCGCTGCGGATCGAGGCCGAGCGCGACGGGGTCCATCTGTCGGGCTATGCCGCCCTGCCGACCTATTCGCGCGGGTCGGCGGTGGTGCAGCATCTGTTCGTCAATGGCCGTCCGGTGCGTGACAAGCTGTTGATCGGGGCGCTGCGCGGGGCCTATTCGGACGTCCTGAGCCGCGACCGGCATCCGGCGGCGGCGCTTTTCCTCGATTGTGATCCGCATCTGGTGGATGTGAATGTGCATCCGGCCAAGGCCGAGGTGCGGTTTCGTGATCCCGCAGTGGTGCGCGGTTTGATCGTGGCGGCGCTGCGGCATGCGCTGGCGGGGGCCGGGCATCGCGCGTCGGATACTGTCGCGGGAGAGACGCTGGCCGCGATGCAGCCGCGCGTCTATCAGATGGATCGCCCGTCGCTGGCTGCGCGTGTGGCCAGCTATCAGGCGCAGGCGCCGGGGTTTGCCGAGATAGCGGTGCCGTCGGCGAGGTTCGAGCCGGAGGTTGCCGCCAATGGCCCGCTGGGGGCGGCTCGGGCGCAGGTGCATGAGAATTACATCATCGCGCAGACGCCGACCGGGATCGTCATCGTCGATCAGCATGCGGCGCATGAGCGGCTGGTTTATGAGAAGCTCCAGCGGCAGATGGAGGCGCAGGGCGTCGCGGCGCAGGCGCTGCTGATCCCCGAGATCGTCGAACTGGGTGTGGATGATGCGGCGCGGTTGCTGGGTATCGCGGGGGAACTGGCGCAGGCCGGGTTGAGTATCGAAGGCTTTGGTCGCGGTGCCGTCGCCGTGCGCGCGACTCCCGCGCTGCTTGGCCCGGTTGATGCGGGGGCGATGCTGCGCGATATTCTGGATGAGCTCGATGATTTGGGGACGAGTGGCACGGTGCAGGCACGCGTGCTGGCGATACTGAGCCGGGTGGCCTGCCATGGCTCGATCCGGTCAGGCCGCCGGATGCAGGCGGACGAAATGAACGCATTGCTGCGCGAGATGGAGGCGACGCCGCGCGCGGGCCAGTGCAACCATGGCCGCCCGACCTATGTGGAATTGAAACTGGCGGATATTGAGCGGCTGTTTGGCCGCAGATGAGGGTGGGCGATATGCGGATGCTATTGGCGGGTCTGCTTTTGGCAGGATGTGCGGCGGTCGAGCAGCCGGAGCGGTTGGAGATTGCCAATCTGGCGCTGGCAGCGGAGCGGGTGTTTGCGGATGAGTTTTTGGCGATCCCCTTTGCCGGGGGACCGGTGTCGATTGTGGCGGCAGAGCATGGCCGGATGCGGACATATATGCTGGAGCCTTGTCGGGACGGCACTCGGATTTGTGAGGCCGGGTTGCGTGGTCCGCAGGGGATGCTGACGCTGACGCCGGATTACCGGGTGGTGACCGGCCTTTATGGCCGGACATTCTATTTGTCGCCGGGCGGCAATGGCGCGGTCTATCGCAACGGCGTCTATTCCACGCTGGCCTGGGATTAAATCCGCATCACCTTTTGCGCCATGCGCGGCAGGAAGCCGCTGAAGCGCAAAGGCGCGTCGGTGGCGGCGAGGCAGATGCAGTCCTGACCGGGTTCGGCGACGGGCGTATGCACCATGTCGTCATCGGCGACCTCGATATCGCCCGCACCGAAGCGGTCGGTTTCGTCGCGGAACGCACCCTGCAACACCAGCGTGAGTTCCATGCCGGAGTGCCCATGGTCGGGAACGGCAACGCCGCCGGGAATCTTGAGCAGGCGCACGGTGGCCTTGCCGGAGGTTTTCAGGATCGCCTGCGAGACGCCGCCGCCGACGCGCCGCCATTTCACGTTGTCCAGATCGCCGCCCGCATAGTCGCGCAGGGGGGCCGGAAATACGCCGGGCTGGGCGGGATGCTCCATCACCGGGGCCTGCCAGGTGTCATCGGCAATGAGCGCCATGGTCGCGGCAAGGCTGCCCTTGTCGAGCACCGCAGACTCGGCCCTGTCGACCAGCGCGCCGCCGATGGCGTCAAAGCTGTGCATCCGCGCCCGGCATTCGTCGCAAAGCGAGATATGGGTGGCCACGACGAGGTTGAAAGCCTCGGGCAGGTTGCCGGTGGCATAGCCCATCAGCAGGGTGTCGTTGAGGTGGTGGTTGATCGGTTTCATAATGTTTCTCTAGCCTCTGCTCGTTCAGGACATCGCGTGGCGCAAACGGTCGAGCGCCAGCCTTATCCTCGATTTGATCGTCCCCAGCGGTAGACCCGTCTCTGCGGCTATCTCGCTGTGGCTGAGGTCGCCGAAATAGGCGCGCTCGATCAGGTTACGTTGTTTCTCGGGCAGCGTGGCTAGCGCCCGCCCAAGCAATTCGGTCTCTTCGGTCAGGGCGAGTACATCGGCCTGATCGGGTTCTGCCTCTGGTCCCCAGGGCAGGTCTTCGGGTTCGGGCCGCCGATCCTTGCGGATCATGTCGATCTTGCGGTTCCGCGCGATGGTGAAGATCCAGGTCGAGACGCTGGCCTTGGTCCCGTCGAACATGTGGGATTTGCGCCAGAGCGTCGCCATCACCTCTTGCGTGCATTCCTCTGCAAAGCTGGGCGAGGAGCCCGATTTCATCAGGAACGCTTTGACGCGCGGCGCGAAGTGGCTGAAGATCTCAGCAAATGCGGCCTGGTCCTGTCTGTCGCGCACCGCTGCAAGCTGTGCGGTCCATTCGATACGTTTTGCCGTGTCCGTCACGCTCACTTTGCCTTTTGCCTTGACGCGCGCCGCAGCCCGCTTGCCCCCATCATAGGAGGGACGGAAAGCAAGTGCATCAGCATTCGAAAAGGTGTCTGTCGCGGTGAACATGACAGTCTTACGCGGCGATTGTGAAGGTGGATCATTTCGCTATAGCATTTCGCGGAATCATCCGCTTTGGCAGGCGGGGCGTAGAATAAACAGAAACGTGGTTGAGGTTGCGGGGCGTGACGGGAATGACATTCGGATCGGGGGCGACATCGTCCCCCAGAGTTGCTGTGATCGGAGCGGGAATCTCCGGCATGGGGGCGGCGCATATGCTGGCACCTGCTCATCAGGTGGTATTGTACGAGGCGTGCCCGCGACTGGGCGGTCATGCCCGCACGAGGATGGCCGGACGCAATGCGGATCAGGCGGTGGATACGGGCTTTATCGTGTTCAACTATGCCAATTATCCGCATATGGCAGCACTCTTTGCCGAGCTGGACGTGCCGGTGGTCAAGTCCAACATGAGTTTTGGCGCGTCGATCAGGGGGGGGCGGCTGGAGTATGGCCTTGCCAGCCTGAGTGCACTCTTTGCGCAAAAGCGCAATATGGCGAACCCCAAATTTCTGCGTATGGTCCGCGATATCCTGCATTTCAACGCAAATGCGCTAAGTGCTTCGCAGGAAAAGGGGATGACCGTCGCGGGGTTGCTGCAAAAGCTGCGGATGGGCGAGTATTTCCGCAACCATTACCTGTTGCCCCTCTCGGGCGCGATCTGGTCCACGCCGACGGAAAAGATCCTTGATTTTCCGGCCCATGCGATGATGCGGTTTTTCGAGAACCATGCGTTGCTGAGCCATACCGGGCAGCATCAGTGGTATACGGTCAATGGCGGGTCGATCGAATATGTCCGCAGGCTGGACGCGTCGATGCGCGCCCGGGGCGTGGATATCCGCCTGAACGCCGGGGTCGCGGCGGTGCGCCGCACGCCCCATGGTGTCGAGGTCAAGGCGAAGGGAGCAGAGTGGGAAGCCTTTGACGAGGTGGTCTTTGCCACGCATTCGGATGACACGCTGGCCTTGCTGGCCGATCCGACCCTGCAGGAGACCGCGGTTCTGGGTGCGATCCGCTATCAGGCCAATGCCGTGACCCTGCATTCGGATACCGCGGTCATGCCGCGCCGCAGGGCGGTGTGGTCAAGCTGGTGTTATGCCGAGGATCAGGACAAGACGAGCGCGCATATCGACCTGACCTATTGGATGAATTCGCTGCAACCCTGGCTGACCGGCGATCCGCTGTTTGTGACGCTGAACACGACCCGTCCGATCCGGGAGGAGCTGATCTGGGATCGTACCGTGCTGCGCCATCCGGTTTATGATCTGGCGGCGCTGAACGCGCAGGAGCAGGCGGCGGCGATGAATGGTGCCAACCGGACGTGGTTTTGCGGGGCCTGGATGAAAAACGGGTTTCATGAGGATGGCCTGTCGAGTGCCGTGGATGTGGTCCGTAGCATGACGATGGCGGCGGGTATGGCGGTGGCGGCAGAGTGACAAGCAAGGTCGATCATATTGCGGGCCAGACCTATCATGGGCGGCGGGGCGGCACGAAGAACGCCTTTCGCTATTCGATCGACTATGTGTTGCTGGATGCCGAGGCGGAAGTTGCAACCCCGCGCCTGTTTTCGCGTAACAAGGGCAATCTGACATCGCTGCAGGACAGTGACCATGGTGGTGCGCCGCACCTCGGACGCGGTGCTGTCTGGGTGCGTGAGGTGCTGGCGGCGCATGGGCTGGACATGCCGGGCCGGATCGACCTGCTGGCGCAGCCGCGCGTGCTGGGTCATGTGTTCAATCCGGTGAGTTTCTGGCTGTGTCATGATGCGGGCGGCGTGCTGCGCGTGGTGGTGGCCGAGGTGACCAATACATTTGGCGACCGCCATTCCTATCTGTGCCATCACCCGGAGCTGTGGGAACTGACCAAAGAGGTCACGGTGCAGGCGACCAAACTGATGCATGTGTCGCCGTTTCAGCCGGTCGAGGGTGGCTATACCTTTCGCTTTGATATCACCGCGCGCCGGGTTGGCATATGGATTGATTATTCGCGTGGCAACGGCGGGCTGATTGCCACGCTGACCGGAGAGCGCAAGCCGCTGACCAACGCGGGTATATTGCGTGCGGTGTTGCGCCGTCCGTTCGGGTCGCGCCGGGTGATTGCCCTGATCCATTGGCAGGCGTTGATCCTGTGGTGGAAGGGTGCTGGATTTCGCAGCCGTCCGGTGCCGCCGGTGGATGAGGTTTCACGGTGAGAGCGTGCGAATGGGGATCGCGGTGAAGGCGCGCGAATGGGGATCGCGGTGAAGGCGCTTGCCGACCGGCTCCCGGCCTATACGGTCTTTGCCGGGGTGATTTCGGCGGCGGGGCTGCCGATCTATATTTATGCGCCAAAGTATTATGCCGATAATTATGGCGTGAGCCTGGGCCTGCTGGGTGTGGTCCTGTTTGGCCTGCGCCTGTTCGATGTGGTGCAGGACCCGTTTCTGGGCTGGTTTTCCGAGCGGTTGCGCAAGGGTCGCGCGCTGGCGGTGATGGCGGCTTCGACACTGATGGCGCTGTCGATGCTGGGCCTGTTTGCAGTGCCACCGCCGATTGCGCCGGTCTGGTGGTTCGGACTGACGATTACCGGCCTGTTCTCCGGGTTCAGTTTTCTGACCATCAGTTTCTATGCGCAGGGCGTGGCCAAGGCGGCGGTGATCGAGGGCAGTCATGTGCGCCTCGCGGCCTGGCGGGAAAGTGGCTCGCTGCTGGGCGTCTGTATTGCGGCCGTCGCGCCGACGCTGCTCATGGCCTATGTTGTCGCGCCGTTCGCGGTGTTTGCCTGGGGATTTGCCGCGAGTGTGGCGGTTGCCGTGCTGGTGATGTGGCGCGAATGGACCGGACCGGCAGTGTCGTCAGAGCCGATCCGGATGCGCACGATTCTGGCCGATCCGCTGGCGCGCAGGCTGATGATACTGGCGCTGGTCAATGCCACACCGCTGGCGGTGTCATCGACGATGTTTCTGTTTTACGTCGAGACCCGGCTGGGTGCGCCGGGGTGGGAGGGGCCGCTGCTGGTGCTGTTTTTCCTCGCCGCAGCCATATCTTCGCCGTTCTGGAGTGCGCTGGCGCGCCGGTTTGGTCCCAAGCGCGTGCTGTTGGCGGCGATGGTGCTGGCGGTTGCGACCTTTGCCTTTACCCTGACGCTGGGCCTGGGTGATGCGGTGCCGTTTGCGGTGATCTGTGTCCTGTCGGGGGCGACGATTGGCGCCGATCTGACGCTGTTGCCCGCGATGTTTGCCAAGCGGATGGCGCAGATTGCGCCCAATGGCGGGCAGGGGTTTGGCCTGTGGTCGCTGATGAACAAGTTTACCCTCGCTTTTGCGGCGGTGCTGGTGTTGCCGCTGCTTGAACGGTCGGGGTTTGTCGCGGGGGCGGAGGTGACGCCTGCGTCCGCAATGACCATGCTGACCGTGCTTTATGCGCTGCTGCCCTCGATCCTGAAACTGGTGGCGATCGGCTTGCTGGCCTTTACCACATTGGAGGACTGACCGATGACCACGCTGATGGCCGTGCTGGCAGGAATGCTGCTGATGGCGGGGTTGACGGTGCTGTTCCGCCGTTATGCCGGGTTTACAGCGCAGATGCCGCAGGATTATGCGGCGACGGGTCCGGCCTTTGACATTCGTGACAGGCTGAACGGTCCGATTCTGTGCGAAGGGGTGATTTATGGGCCCACAGGACGTGTGACATCGCGGTTTGTCGCGGATTTTCATGCGGAATGGCACGGCAATACCGGGCGCATGACCGAGCAGTTCCGCTATGACAGCGGCGCGGTGCAGAACCGCGAATGGACCCTGACGTTGGGCAATGATGGCGCGATCCGGGCTGAGGCGCCGGATGTGGTGGGGGTGGGCACCGGACAGCAGAGCGGTGGTGCGGTCCTGCTCAACTACAAGATCCGCCTGCCGGAAGCGTCGGGGGGCCATGTGCTTGACACCACGGACTGGATGTATCTGACTCCGAATGGAACGATCATGAACCGGAGTCAGTTTCGTAAGTACGGGATCAAGGTCGCCGAACTGGTGGCAACGATGCGCCGGAACGATGCGGTCGATAGCTGAAAAGAGGGTGATGTGATGCGGCAGTGGCAGGGTAAAAGGTATTGGCTGGTCGGCGCGAGCGAAGGGCTGGGCCGTGAGGTGGCGTTCTGTTTGAGCCGTGTGGGTGCCGAGGTCATTGTCAGTGCGCGCAACGAGGAGCGACTCAAGGAACTGGTCGCAGCGCTGCCCGGTAAGTCATCCTTCGTGACGCTGGATGTGACCGATGCGGCGGCGGTGCAGGCGGCGGCGGATCAGATTGGTCCGATTGACGGCGTGGTCTATCTGGCGGGCGTCTATTGGCCGCTGAAGGCCGCTGAATGGGATATTTCGCGCGTCGATCAGATGGGCGAGATCAACTATCTGGGCGCGGGTCGTGTGGTGGGTGCGGTGATCCATGGCATGATTGCGCGCGGCCATGGACATATCGTGTTGACCGGGTCGCTGTCCGGGTTTCGCGGGTTGCCGGGGGCCACGGGTTATGGCGCCTCCAAGGCCGCGGTGATGCACATGGCCGAATCGATGCAGGCCGATCTGCGCGGTACGGGAATCGATGTGCAGTTGGTGAACCCCGGTTTCATCAAGACCCGCCTGACCGAGAAGAACGATTTCAAGATGCCTTTCATCATGAAGCCCGAGATCGCTGCTCGGGAGTTTTTCGAGCATATGAATGACGATGCGTTCAAGAAAAGCTTTCCGCTGGTGTTTTCATGGTTGTTCCGTCTGAGCCAGTTTCTGCCGGACTGGGCCTATTATCGGTTGTTTGGCGGCAGATAACGGGTGATCCTGATTGCGCTGGATCAAGTCAGCGTCGGTCAATGCCCGGTAAGATTGTTTAACACAGAGGTTTTGGGAGGACGGATCATGTTGGAAATTGCCATCGACAAGGTCGGCGAGGTCGTGATTCTGGCCCGCGATATCGAGAACAAGCACGCGGAGTTCGACGCCTTTGTCGCGGCGCTGAACGATGACGAAAAGGCGCATCTGGTGGCGCTGATGTGGGTCGGTCGCGGCAGCTTTGAGCCCGAGGATTGGGACGACGCGGTGCGGACCGCTTATCGCGAGGCCACGACACCGACGGCGACCTATCTCAAGGGGTCGCTGCATCTGGCGGACCATCTGGAGAATGGACTGGATGCGCTGGGGATTTCGGCGATGGAAGCCGAGGATGATGTTTACTGACTGAGGCTGCGCATATGGCCGGCACCCGGGACTTTGTCCCGGACCCCAGGATATTTGTGGCCAAAAGATGCAAACTGCCTGTGGCTGACACCCCGACCACTTCAGAGATTCCGGATGGATTTGTCGAAGATTGCGCGCGCGCGGCCCCAGACTCCGCTGTCGATGGCGGTGAGGGTTGCCAGATGCGGCAGGAGTTGGGCTGCGAAATCGGCTGAGCTTTCGCGCGGCAGCAGCGACGGCAGGTTGTCGATGGCGGTTACGTCGAGCGGCGGTTCGCTATGGACCCGCAGCGCCGGTGCCTCCCATGATGTCGCGCGATCATAGACCTTTACGGGCGAAAAATCGCTGTCGGGGTCGCAGGCGATATCGCCGATGACCCGTAGCGCGCGGGGTGCGGTGGTGCTGTCTGCCGGAATGAAAACCGGGGTGCCGGGCAGGGCCATGATACAATTGAGAAAGATCGCGTGGCGCAGGATTTCGGGGAAGGGGCCGCCGTGCGCGGTTTCTGCCATGTCCCATTTGGTGACACTCAACCCCATCGCCTCGCTCAGATCGGTGGCGCCGCTGCCGACCCGTCCCAAGGCACCGATGATGAGGACATCGGGCCGGGTGGTGAGGCGAGCGAGACGCTGGTGGAGGTCGGATTTGAGCGCATTGGCATTGGCGTAGGCGCCGACGGGACCGGCGATGCCGCCCGATTGTTGCGCGATCCATGCCATGAGCGAGACGGCAGCGCCGGCGTAACCGGCCCAATAGCCGAAGGCGGCGACGCGCCGGCCGTTCTCATGCGTGAGATATTCCAGATCATAGAGGCTTCCTCCTCCCGCCTTGAACCGTGCGAGCAGCCTTTGGCCGGCAGGTTGGCCTTTGAAGGCGTGGCCGAACATGATGTGCCGGTGGCGCAGCGGGGTGCCGTCGTCGGGGAGCTCTTTGAGCCCGAAGATGATCGCGTCGTCGGGGGCGCCGGGCCAGTTGCCTTCGGCGGCGATGGCGCAGCCGGTGGCGCGGTAACCGGCGAGGGGGATGGCGCGTGCCGCGCTTTCCTCGACCGTGACGGTGAAGCCTGCCTGCATCAAGGCGCGCACCCCATCCGGCATGATACCGACGCGGGATTCGTGGGCGCGCGGTTCGGCCCGGACCCAGAGATGTGTCATGTACAACCCTCCGATGACTGGGGTGGGCATAGGCCGCTGCCGCAGGCGGGGCAACACTATTCGCGCACATCGGTTCACGGGTGCGTGGTCAAGGATTGACAGGCTCGTTTTCTGAAAGCCCGAGTCCAGGGGTCAGGAAAACCTTTAGATATCAGAAATTTAAGGTCGGCCAAAATTCGCCGGTGTGACTCTGTGGTCAAGTCCGGGGACGGATTCCCTTGGCTTGGTTCGCTACAGGTTTTCAACCGTGATGGCGGGCTTAGGTGAGGCTCATGCCGCAGAAGCGGTCGTGAAACTACCCGAGAGGACATGCTATGACCATGCCAACCAATGTTTTCGTTGTAGCCGCTGTAGCGGCGCTTATTGCCGGTGCTGCCAGCGCGCAGACCACCGCGTTTGATATGCAGGATTCTGCAACCGATGCCGTAGAGGATCTGGAAGAGGATATAGAGGACGATTTTGACCGCGACCTTGGCCGGTTCGGGAACGAAGGTCGTGAGTTGGGCTTTACCGGTTCCGTCTCGGCCCGCGCGACCGCGACTGACGGCAATACCAACAACACCGACATCGGCCTTGGCGCACGCGTCGGGTTTTTTGACGGCGTGAACGGTAATGATGTGACCCTGTCGTATACCTATGGCGACAACGAAGGTGTCACGACCGAGAACCGTCTGCTGTTCGGCTATGACTATACCCGCGAATTCGGGTCGAGCTTCTATGCCTTCGGCAAAGCTGTATACGCTTACGACGAGTTCGGCACATATGAGGAGGACGCATTCCTCGGCGCTGGTGTTGGCTACCGCATCTTCAACACGAACGATCAGCAATGGTCGGTTCAGGCTGGCCCCGGTTACCGCTGGGCGACTGCCGCGAATGGCGCTGAAGTGAGCGAAGTGGCGGCGAGCGTGTCGTCGGACTACTCGTACCGGTTTTCGGATACCGTGCTGCTGACGAATGATACGGATATCCTGGCATCGGAAACCGATACCTATGTTACCAACGAGCTGGGTGTGAATGTGTCGATGACCGATGCGCTGGCGCTGCGCACCTCGATCCTGACCGAGTATCGCACCGATCCGCAGCCGGGGTTCGAGAACACCGACAACACGCTGGGTGTGTCGGTCGTTTATTCGTTCAACTGATCCGACTGAGATGAGACGGGAAAGGCGGGGCATGTCCCCGCCTTTTGCCGTTTGTCAGAATGTGCTGATGAGCCACGGTAGCGCGGCAGCGGCGATCAAGCCCGACGATTGCGCCGATGATGAGCCGCACCGGGAGCCGCCCCATGCGCGGGGCAGCCGCCCCGAGCGAGGCGCAGACAATCGCGTAATATCCGGGTGTGAACGGGTCCATGTCCGATGCGTAGCAGAGGAATTGGTGCCGGTCAGCAGCTATTGCGCCCCTGTCGTGACGAGCGCGCGCCGGTTTGTGCCAAAGCAACCGGCCGGAACCGCACCGTCCCGGCCCCGTTATTGCATAGCAGGCAGCGGAGTGCCTAGCTTGGGTCATAACGCAGCCCTGAACAGGGGCTTGGCGTCACGAATATGAGGAGATCCGGATGCGACTGATCACTTTGACCTCTGTCCTGGCGATGGCGGCGGCGTTTGCCTTGCCTGCGCAGGCCGATGACACCGCGCTGATATTGGGCACCGAGCGCTATGAGGTGCTGGGCCGTTTGCCACGCGGTGCGAATGTGACGGGGGCGGTGGACGGGTTTATCGCACTTGGGTTTGATGTGGTGAGTCTGCCCAATGGCCGCGCCGGGACTGTGGCCGACGCGCTGGAGCGGTTCATGGCCGAAGTGCCGGATTCCGACCGTCTGATTGTGGCGTTGTCGGGCCGGTTTGTCACCGATGGCAGCCGCACTTGGTATCTGACCGCCGAGGCGGAGGCGCCGGGGATTCTGAGCCTGACCGATACCGCCATTCCGGTGGAAAGCCTGCTCGCCATTCTGTCGCGCGCGCCGGGCCGGGCGATCCTGCTGCTGGGAGCGGACCCCGATGCCCGGCAGGTGTTTGACCCATGGCTGACCGAAGGGATTGGCGAGCTGACCATTCCGCAGGGTGTGATCGTGCTGCGCGGGGATCCCCGCACGGTGGCGGATTTTCTGGCTGATGAGATGGTGGAGCCGAGCGGCAACCTGACGACGCTTGTCAATCGCAACGGCAGCATCCGGGCGGAGGGGTTTTTACCCCGCGATCTGGTGTTCATGCCGTCGCTTCCGGAATCCGTGCCAGAGCCGGAGGAGCCGGTAATTCTGCCAGAGGCCCTGATCTCGGAGCGGGCGTTCTGGGACGGTGCTGTCGCACTGGACACGGTCGAGGCCTATCGCAACTATCTGCGCCGCTATCCGACCGGGCAGTTCGCCGATGAGGCCGAGGTGGCGATTGGCGATATCATTGCCGAGCCGAACCGCGATGCAAGGCTGGCGGAGGAGGCGTTGAGCCTGACCCGCGATCAGCGTCGCGACCTTCAGCGCGATCTGACGTTGCTGGATTTCAACACGCGTGGCATCGATGGGATTTTCGGCCCCGGCACGCGCGGTGCGATTACCAACTGGCAGCAGGAAAACGGGTTTTCGCAGACATCTTATCTGACGCTGGAACAGATCAACCGGCTGGATGCGCAGGCGGCCCGCCGTGCCGCCGAACTGGAAGTGGCAGCGGAGCGGGCGCGGGTGCAGCAGGAACGGCTGGACCGCGCCTATTGGGAGGAAACCGGCGCGTTGGGTGATGAGGCGGGGTATCGCACTTACCTCTCGCGCTATCCTGACGGGTTGTTTGCCGAGGTGGCGGCGGATCGGCTTGCCCTGATCGAAGAGGATAAGCGGGTGGCTTCACAGGCCGAGGACCGGGCGGCGTGGGATGTGGCCCGCGCGGCGGATTCGGTCGATGCCTATCGCCGCTATCTGCGGGATTATCCGGAGGGCGTGTTCAAGGCCGAGGCAGAGGCCCGGATCGCGGCATTGAGCGAACCGGCGGAGGATCCGGCGGATGCGGCGTTCGAGAATCAGATGCGGTTGAACCCGGTTGCTGCCCGGTTGATCGAGAGCCGGTTGGATCAGATCGGACTGGAGCCGGGTCAGGTGGATGGTGTGTTTGACGCGGATACCCGCCGCGCGCTGCGCCGCTATCAGCGCGACCGTGGATTGCCGCCGACCGGGTATCTGAGCGAGCAGACTCTGGTCCGGCTGCTGGCGGATACATTCGGCAACTGAGGTCTGTCCTAGCGGCAAAGAAAAAGGCCCCTTGCGGGGCCTTTTCCGATTGTGAAGGTGGGGCGATTACTGCGCCGGAACGTAGCGTTCGAACAGCATCCGGATCAGCCCCTGAGTGCCGGTGTCGAGCTGGTGGACGCCGACCATATAGGTGCCGGGCTGAACGCGGGCGGTAATCAGCGAGTCGAGCGAACTGCCGTAATCGTCATTCTCGATGACCAGACGCCCGAAATCGTCGAAGAGCACCAGAACCGGATCGCCCTGACCATTGGCCACGGCTTCGATCAGGATCAGACCGGGCTGCGCGATGTCGAGGCTGTACCAGGTCGTGATGTCGCTGACCTGTGCGTCCTGACGCAGACGGGTGCCAAGTGTGCCCAGTGCGGTCACCGGATGGCTGCCATCCAGCGGTGGGCTCGCCTCGCCACGGTCATACATGCCGGTCATGGCCGCCATCGGGTCATAGCCGGTGATCGAGACGGTGATCGGCTGCGTCGTATCGCTGAGCGCGCGCATGTTGATGCAATAGGTGCCAGCGGCGAGCGGCGAGGTCATGTCGATGCGCGAGTTGAGCCCGTCGAAATCGTCATTCTCGGCCAGATAGCCGCCAAAGCCGTCATAGAGGGTGATGACCGGGTCGGCGATTTCGTTTTCAGCGGTGATGCTGATCGCAGCGGGTGCAGCGAGGGTGAAACCCCAGTTGACGACTTCATCGGCCGAGGCGGTCACGGAGGCGCCGCCGGAAAAGAGGCTGTTGTCGATCGCCGCGCCGTCGCCAAAGTAATTGGTGAGCGTCGCCACATCGCAGGCGCCGCTGTCATCGATGAACGGGTCCTCGATCGGATCGGTGGTGCCAAGCCCTTCGGTGAGCGCCTCATGTTCGAGCCGGCCGACGCGGACAAAGCCGGTCATCGGTGCGCCGTCATAGCTGCGCATGGAGAGACAGTAGGTGCCGGGGTTCAGGAACATTTCGCCCCGCGAGGCGCCGTTGCCGCCCGAATCATCGTCGGAAAGGACTATGGCGCCGGTCGAATCGCGCAGGTCGATGACCGGATCGCCCACACCGCGCCCTTCGGCCTCGACCCGCACATCGGTGCTGGCAGAGACGGTGAACAGCGCGACATATTCGTTGCGCATCAGCACGAGCGCCATCTGTTCCATCGCCGCATTGGCGGAGGCGACATCAGAGGCCGCTTCGGTGCCGCCGATCCAGGTGCCGGTGTCGCCAACGCCACCGCAAAGACCCGTCTGGGCCGCAACGGGCAAAGCCGCCGTCAGCGCCAAGCCCGCGCCAAGAAGAAGTCTGGTTTTAAAGTCTGTCATGGGAAAACACCCTTGTTGCTTTCAAATTCGCCGTGCCGAACAATAGTCGCAAGGATGCCTTCAACGCTAGAGCCATCTGCGTAGGGTATGGATTTCCAGTCCAGACAGCGGGTTGCATGGCGGCTGGCGCGACCGGCGCCATTCTGAACAGCAAAAAGGGCCGCCCCATTGCGGGGCAGCCCTTTTTCACCTGCAACCTTTGCGACGGTTCAGCCCTGACGGGCTTTGAACCGGGGCTGGGTCTTGTTGATCACATAGACACGGCCTTTGCGGCGTACAACGCGGCAATCGCGATGACGAGTCTTCAGCGAGCGGAGCGAGTTTGCGACTTTCATCAGCCGTCTCCTCATATCGCGGCGCAGACCTGCGCCTCTTGTTGCTCTCTGACACCCTAGGGGGGTGCCGGTTCAGTCCATGGTGGGCGGTACTGGGATCGAACCAGTGGCCACTACGATGTCAACGTAGTGCTCTACCGCTGAGCTAACCGCCCATATCGTCGTGGAAAAACCATTGTCCCATCACAAAACGGGACGCAGGATCAGCCGCGTCGGGTAGGCGGTCTATAAAAGGAGTCGAAAGGGGGATCAAGGGCTTTTGGCAAATCCATTTTTCGCGCTATCGTACAGTGACCAGATCGGAGCACCGATGATCAAGCCTGCCCATGTCCTGACCCGGCCATCGCTGCGCGATACCAGCCTTGTGTTTGCCTCGCCCCATAGCGGACGGCAATATCCGCAGGCGTTTTTGCGCAGGGCGGCGTTGGATGAACATGAGATTCGCACGTCCGAGGATGCCTTTGTCGATGTGCTGTTCGACTGCGTCCCGCAACACGGTGCGCCGTTTCTGGCCGCAGGCACGCCGCGTGCCTATGTCGATCTGAACCGTGCACCGGAAGAGCTCGACCCGGCCCTGATCGAGGGAATCAGGCGGATGGCGCATAATCCGCGCATTGCGAGCGGGTTAGGGGTGATCCCGCGCGTCGTGGCGAATGGCCGCCCGATCTATCGTGGCAAGATCGCGCTGGATGAGGCACATGCGCGGATTGCCGGGCATTGGCGCCCCTATCATGACATGTTGCAGACCCTGCTTGATGAAAGCCATAGCCGGTTTGGCGAGGCGATCCTGATTGATTGCCATTCGATGCCGCATGAGGCGCTGGAGAATCTGGGTCCGGCTGGCGCGGCGCGCCCGGATGTCGTGCTGGGCGACAGGTTTGGTGCTGCCGCCGCCGCGTCGGTCGTCGAGCGGATCGAGGCCGCGTTTTCTGCCGCCGGATTGCGGGTGATGCGCAACATGCCGTTTGCCGGCGCCTATATTACCCAGCATTATGGCCGCCCGTCGCGCCGCCAGCATGCGGTGCAGATCGAGATCGACCGTGGCCTTTACATGGACGAGCGCCGGATCGAACCGAACGGGCATTTTGATGATTTCCGCAAGCTGCTGAGCGGTGTTGTCGCCGATCTGGCCGCGATTGGCAGGCCGGAGGCGGTGCGTGTCGCGGCGGAGTGAAACCCGCAACGGTGAGTTTGCCCTAGCGCAGCGCCCGCCCCTTGACGATGGCATCTGCGCCAAAGCGCGCGCGGATCGCGTCGGCGGCGCGTTCGGCCTGTGCCCGTTTGCCGGCGTCAGGGTCGAGCAGGTCGCCTTCGGCATCGGCGGCATCGGCGTGGGTCAGGTCGGAGAGCCCGACACCGAGGAGCCGGTAGAGGCCGGGGTCGCGCACCTGATCGAACATGTCGCGCGCGGTGCGGTAGATCGTGTCGGCCATCTGCGTCGGATGCCGCAGGCTGTGCCGCCGCGAGATCAGGGTGTGATTGGCGCGTTTGAGTTTGAGCGCGATCACCCGACCGGCCTTGTCCGTGGCTTTGGCCCGGCTGGACACCTTTTCCGCCATGCGCCAGATGTGGCCGTCGAGGATGTCGGAGTCTGATGTATCCTCGAAAAACGTGGTTTCGTTCGAGATGCCCTTGATGGGCGCATGGGCCGAGACGCGCCGCGCGTCCTGTCCTCGCGCCAGATGCCAGAGCCGGTCGCCCATGCCGCCAAAGCGTTTGGCCAGATCCTGACGGTCCCAGCGCAACAGATCGGCAAAGGTGCGGATGCCGGCGCTGTCGAGATGCTCCTGCGCGCCCGGGCCGATGCCCCAGATCAGCCGGACGGGACGGGGAGCGAGGAAATCCTGCGTTTCCGCAGCGCCGATCACCGAAAAGCCACGCGGTTTGTCGAGGTCGGAGGCGATCTTGGCCAGAAACTTGTTATGCGAAAGGCCGATGGAGCCGGTGAGGCCGAGTTCCTCCTGCATGCGTTTGGTCAGCCGCGCCAGCATCACCGCGGGCGGCGCACCGTGCAGGCGGGCGGTGCCGGACAGGTCCATGAAGGCCTCATCCAGCGAGAGCGGTTCGACGATGGGGGTGAGTTCGTCCATCATCGCCCGGATCGCGCGGGAGGCGGTAACGTAAGCCTCGAACCGGGGCCGTACGACGACGGCTTCGGGGCAGAGTTTGAGCGCCTGAAACATCGGCATGGCGGATTTGACGCCCTTGATCCGCGCCAGATAGCAGGCGGTCGAGACCACCCCGCGTTCGCCGCCGCCGATGATGACGGGTTTGTCGGCCAATTCCGGGTTGTCGCGTTTTTCAACCGAGGCGAAGAAGGCGTCGCAATCCATATGGGCGACGGTGAGGGCGAAAAGCTCGGGGTGGCTGGTCACGCGCGGGCTGCGGCAGACCGGGCAGCGGGTGCCGGCATTGAACTGGGCAAGGCAGGAGAGACAGAGGGCGGGCATGGCGGGATGATACGCCTGAAGCATGTGCCCCACAACGCGTATGGTTTGGCGTCTGTATTGCCGCGCGATAGCGGATATCGGGAAAAATTTGGAAAAGGCAACGAAGAAGAAAGATTTGTCTATCTGATGCTGTGGCGCATGTCTGGCACGAAGCGTGGGCGGGTCATGATGTGGGAGCGCGATATCAACGAGATTTGCTGCATTTCGATCTTTAAATGAAACACTAAAAATCCCGTAGGCCTTTGATTCGTTGCAATTTTGAAACGAGAAATTCTATCAGTTTTTCTTGAAATCGCCTTGATTGAGCGAATCTGATTGCCCGAGTGCCTGCTGCGTCAGCCTGGACGCGATCCAGCCGCTGTCCACGTCGATCGGGGCGCTGATCTGACAGGGATAGCGAAACGTCCGGTCGCCACGCCGCACATCGACCCGCGCCTCGAACATGCCTTTTTGCGCGTTGTAGCGAATGGCGCCGAGGGTGACGTCGGAGGGGGTGAAGTCAGATCGTGCCGTATCCATCTGCGTGTTCCTTTGCTGTGTCCTGTGATCTGATAACGATCCTGGGGCTGCAAAAGTTTCATCCGGTTAAATCCCGGCAGCACAAATTGCCGCGAGTTGTCGGTTAACGATTTGGGTGGAGCGCCAGACCGGAGTCGAATTCGGCCCGGATGGCGAGGGCCATGGCGCGCGGGTTTGCCGATTGCCAGACCGGCCGCCCGACGACGACGTGATCGGCCCCGGCGGCGATGGCCTGTGCCGGGGTGGTGATCCGTTTCTGATCGCCCGCGTCGCTGCCTGCGGGCCGCACGCCGGGGGTGACGATGAGCCTGCCTTGCGCCTGTGGCAGCGCCCGGATCAATGCCGCCTCTTGCGGGGAGGCGATGATCCCGTCGGCCCCGTTGTCAAAGGCGGTGGCCGCCCGTTCCAATACCAGATCGGCGAGGCTGCCGGGTTTGATGCAGGATGCGTCAAGATCGGTCCGGTCCATCGAGGTGAGGATGGTGACGGCGAGGATCTTCATGTCGGACCCGCCGGCCCCTTCACGCGCGGCCCGTACGACATGTGGGTCGCCGTGAACGGTGAGGAAATCCAGATCGAACTGTGCCAGACCTCGCACCGCAGCCTCGACCGTGGCGCCGATGTCAAAGAGTTTCATGTCGAGGAAGATGCGTTTGCCGTGTTCGTCCTTGAGTTCCTGCGCCAGCGCCAGCCCGCCGCCGGTGAGCATGCCAAGCCCGATCTTGTAAAAACTGACCGCGTCGCCGAGTTGGGTGGCGAGATTGAGCCCGGAGAGCGCGTCGGGCAGATCAAGGGCGACGATCAGGCGGTCATCGGGCATCTTGGCGATCCTTGGCTGGTGTTTGCCGCTCTTGGAACGTGGGCCGGGGCCTGTCAAGGTCAGGTGGTGAAGGGGAGACGTATGATGCGGGGCAGGGTGCGGCTGGAGGTCTGTGTGGATAGTCCCGAGGGGCTGGCCGCTGCCGTGGCCGGAGGGGCGGACCGGATCGAGCTGTGTGCGGCGCTGGCGCTGGGCGGGTTGACCCCTGCGCCGGGGCTGATGGCGCAGGCGGCCCGATGTGCTGTGCCGGTGATGGCGA
>Ga0105054_10005130_pt1 | contig 19034 bp, 23 predicted proteins | sample BON02_FD_78091 | JGI IMG/M metagenome (GOLD analysis project Ga0105054, IMG submission 78091) | Freshwater microbial communities from Lake Bonney liftoff mats and glacier meltwater in Antarctica - BON-02 (megahit assembly) | ecosystem: Environmental > Aquatic > Freshwater > Ice > Glacier...
AGGAAGACGTGCCGGAAAACCTGCCATGGCCTACGACGCTGCATAAACAGCGTTTGTTTCGTAATCTATGTCAGGGAAGTGAACGCCAGAGGCAGAAGACCGTGCAGAATTCGCACCCCCCCCTATCGAGCCCTGTTAACTCTCTAGGCTCACCACCCATATCCTGCCCTTAGGGCTTTAAAGGATAGAGTTCCATGACTTTATGTATGACGGGTCTACCTTGTGTGACTTGTACGCATTATGCGACATACGCATTATGCGACACCTTATGTGAGCTTGGGGGAGGTCATGTTTTTTTAGAGGCTTTGAATTTTATTGAACGAATCATAAAAACGTATGGCCCATCCTCTTCAGCAGACGTGGAAAGAGCTCTGTCGTCTACACCGACCCGAGGTGAAGGAGATGCCACTAGACAAGATTCACGCATCTTTGCGCCTCGACAGATGGCTAGAGATTCACCAGGGACCTACAGAGCCTTCAGACCCGCAAGAAATGATGGTCATATACGCTATCTATCACGAAACTCATGACCAGTTTCGGCGAGATTTTATGAAGGCTCTAAAAGCTGGACAGTTTCCGCCTGCAGATGCTCTCTGTTTAGTCTTGCACAACTTTCCCGAGCTGGCCCCTTACGTGGATTTAACGACGGCCGAGCTGCATGACCGTATGAGGCACTCGGACTTGTGGGAAAAGGTGGTCCCGCCCAAATGGAAAGGCGACCGGCGACAGCATTTTTTGGTGATGGTCAAGTCAATTGAACTCTGGCTGTTGGCCCTTCAGAGAATTCTTCAATCTGCCCAATAAATGGCTGCTGTGTCGTCAACCTCTCCGACTTTTTTAATTGGTAAGCGATACCAGATGAGTAGCCGCTTGGGGGCGGGCTCCTTCGGTACAGTATACGAGGCCCAAGATACAAAAACTGACACTACCGTGGCCATCAAAAAAGTAGATCTAGGTAAGTCGGGTGCTCCGGCTCTAGTGCAGCGTGAGTTGGCTATTTTAGAATACGTTACTAGTCAGGCCGTGCCCCACACCGTTCGACTCTTGGACCATGTGCAAGCTCAGGCTGCGGGAGATACGTACCTGTACATGGTGTTCAACTTAATACCCGGACAGTCGCTGGGAGATCTTCTACGCTTTATACGGTCTCGCCGCGCAGCCCGCCCTGGCGAGATGCAGACCCTGTTGTTCGGTTTGATGAGGCAACTAGTATCAGTAAGCCGGAACCTCAACGCCTTGTGTGTTATTCACCGCGACTTGAAACCCTCCAACCTGTTGGTAAGTCAAACCTTTAATCTGACCGTAGTGGATTTTGGGGCCGCGTGTATTAAGCCGGATTGCAAGCAAAACACTTACCCGTCATCGGCCTTGTGTAATGTGAAAGATCCCTCAGGAGGAACTATGGGGTACATCGCGCAGGAGGCCATGGAATCCAACTTTCCAGATCCTTACTATTGGGAAAATATGGATCTGTATCCTGTAGGTTTGATACTCTCCGAGATTGCCACCGGAATTGTCACCGAAGAAGACTGGATGCAGAATGAAGGACCGGCTTACCTAACGGGACAGGCCTCGTTAGACCAGTTGCTTCAAGCTATGACCAGCAAGAACCCTCTGGAGAGACCTACGTGGGCAGCAGCCATGGTTGAGCTCGACGGCATTATAAACGCCTTCCAAGGTCGTCTGCCAATTTTAGACTCCAATCGTTGACCCGGTCAAGCAGAAAATTTGATCAAGTCAATAAAAAGGACCGATGGCTTGCGTCGACTTTTGTAAGCGAAATGACTGTAGTAAGTCCACTATAGACGCTCTGCAGAATGATATTTTCACCGAAGGTGTAGGATGCATTAATGCCAACCAAGCTTCGTGTTCTGATGTCTGTAAAGACCTGACCAAATATCAGGATGCGTGCTTTTCGTGTCTGGGGCAGTCCACCAGTTGTCCTGGCCAAAACTGTATAAATCAGCCAACCAATTGTAACGCTCCGGGTGCGGCCGAATCCGGCTGTTGTCCTCAGTCTTCCATCCAGGCCGGCTGTTGTGTCAATGCCAAGTCGGCAGTAGAGTGCGGTACGTGTGTAGCTGCCCGAGGAGGTGGAGCACAAACCCTAGAAGATTTTCAGGCCTGCCTCAAACCAGGAGGCTTATCTCACACTAACACCATTATCATTGCTGTCTGCACAATAGTGGGGGTGCTCATCATCATATCCGCCGTGGTCATATCCATCCGTCTCAAGAAAAGCTCCGGAGCACGCTCTAAATTACTGACCCGTTTGCGTAAAGACAATATTAACTCGGGTATTATCCACGACATTGGAGATCTTAACTATTCCAGGATCAATTCGAATGTCTTCAAGGACGTGAACGAGAACTTAGCCTTGAAACGGGCTTCCAGCCGAATCAAGCAAGCTAATTTACCACCCCCTCAGAATGTGCAAATGACCCAGTTGGCTTCGTCTACCGACGGTCTTTTTGCGCTTTAAGCTAATAAAATTAGCCTGCCAGATAATTGCCTTTTTGTTCCGAATGCTTTTTTTTCGCGTAAACGAGCATTCTCAATGGTGAGCTGCTCAAAAGATAATTGCCTTTTCGAAAAAGAACCTTTATTTCGTGCTCTTTAATCTATTCCTGTTGGCTCATCTAATATAACTACAAGGCTGGCTAAAGCGTGATTGATGAGTAGTCTTTGCTACCTGACTCTCCACTCTATCCATTCTCTGTTCAATCTTGACCATTCGCTCCATCAGCATTTGAGTTAATTGGGTCATCATGCGGGTCATTGTTTGCATCATTTGTTGATGCATCGCCTGTATCTCCTGCATTGACTGCGTCGTCATTTCCTGACCGCATGGTGCTGCCGTAGGGATGGGTTCCTGCGGCAAAGGCTGGGTCGAGCCGAAAATCTGCCATTCGTTCGTCCTGGGCTTCTTGGCCGTATATAGAGGTATCTGTTGTTCGAACTTTCGTTTCCTCTGATTCATCAGGACTTCCATGATGAGGAGGTAACTCGGGGGAATGAGTGACGGTGTCCGCTGTATTTTTGACGCCCAAGATATAATTCAAATTGAAGAACAATAATTTTTCTTTGACAGTCTCGGTATCAGGATCTTGTGTAAAAACCGGAAGTTTTTCAATCTCTTGTGGGAAAGCCCCTAAACTAGAGTAGGGCAATTGCATTTCGATTTCGACCATTTTGCTGTCTGCATTGACATAGCATTCTAATTTCGCGGGTATTTTCTGGTCCGTGTCCTTCTCCACAAAACCCATGATATCCTTCAGCATCTTTCGATGAACGCTGCATTTTCCTCTCACACGGATACTGTTGGTGCCGCTCTTCATGTGTTTGCGCTTGCTCTTCTTGAGCTGAGGCAAAATACCTTTGAACCCTTGAATCCAATAGTCAAAAACGCTTCTATCAACGGTTTCACGTTTCCACCAACTCATGTGGTAATACACGCGCATCGTGTGGTGTTCGTCGTCCAGTGTTAAATGTACATAATAAGGGCTGTCGCCTTTTTTAGGTTTCAGGTACGCGTATTTCATACCAAGCCTTTTCTTTTTATTTGTACACAGAATATGGTAGCATTCAAATGCGTTATGTCGATCCTCTAGATCCGTTCACCGTAGGTCTTCAAATGTTGGGCCAGCTCGGGCGGTAGCCATATACCCCAGCTGAAACGGGGCGTGTCGGAGTATATAGAGTGCCACAATAGATTCTTGGGCGGTTTTCTAACGCGAAACATGTTAGCTCCTTCATTGGTGTCGGCGATCCGACGATAGCTTCCGTCAAAGGGGTGTTGGTAGGCGAACCACGACTCGCCACCTTCGGGCAAATAATGCATGTACAACCTCCATCCGCCTTGGTGGTTTTGATTACTGTGGTACTCCATAAACCCTCCTGGTGGCATGTACGTGCCTCCTCGGCTATCGGTCAAATGATCCAATTTGTTGGGCAAGCCCAAACGTGTCATGAGAGCTTGAATCTTTTGGCTAGTATAGCTTTCCATTTCGTCCGAGATTTCTCGGTGATAACAACCGATACGCAGCTTATACTCACCGGCCCCTTGAGCTCCTACCGGGATGTCGTACTCGGGCAGGTTAACTCCGTCTGAAAAGCTCTTAATCCTTTGTGCCCAAGTGAGGGTCCATTTTTTAGTCTCGAACGCTTCGTACTTTTCCGTATCGGGCAAGCGTTTACAGTCTTCTCTCATTTGTTGATAGGTGGTATTGGCTTGGGTGTCGTCAAAGAACTTTTTGGGAATGGCGGGAATTACACAAGTCGACTTGTAGTTTTCATAAATGTCTTTCAGTTCTGGGTACGCCTCGTACGGTACTTTCCAAGCCACGCCAGGGTCGGCCTCTTTAGACCCTTGGACCGAAAAATAAATGACAATAAACAGAATTACGCACAAAAAGATCAGTCCCGTCCAAATCACTGGTGAACGCCAACTGTTACGCCAAGACCACTTCATTTTTTATTGAGTGGTGATTAATGAGTTTGGATGCCGTGTACCGCGCGACCGTGTAGACCGTGTAGACCGTGTAGACCGGGTCTCGGCTTCGCGTCGGAGGCGTTCTCGGTTGATCCATCGCCATTGGTCAGCTGTATGTCCGGCGATTCCGGCGATTCCGGTTTGACGTCTGTGATCTCGAATAGCCTCTTGGCGAAGAGCTTCGATGCGAGCGTCTGCTTCCTTGAACCATGCTGAACCCATCCTTTTTCGTAAACTATGGCTTTACTAGTGTGTCTGTGGCGTGTACGATCGACCCTGTAACGCAATCAAGTCCTATTGAACACCAAAGGGCTAGGTCTGGATTTCCACCACCCATTGGTACACTTCATCCTTGGAGGCGGTGTTACCGGCGTTGCCCGAGGCAGAAAAGACAGCGTAAACGTTGGTTTTCAGCGGTATGACGAACAAGCCTCCTACGCCCAGAGGATCAGTTTGCGCTGGAGAGACGCTCAACAACGTGGTTTGGCTAAAGCCTGTAACAGTGTCGAGTTTGGCCGACACTGTAATGTAGTCCGTGTCGACGGTGGTCCAGGCTAGTATTTTGCCGTCGTTGCTAACACACACGTTAGTCACGTTGGTTTTTGTGGGTACCATGCCGTCATGCTTCCACATCCACTTGGACAGGTCGGGTTCGTTGGGATTGTCGAGAGAAAAGAGGTATATTGCCTTGTCAGCGGCCACCAGCAAGACTGACGAATCTTTCGAACAATTGGCCAGCTGTCCAAAGTTGGTCGCTCCCTTGGGTGCTCCGCCCACAATGGGGTTTCCAGCTGTTTGGGTAGCCTTCTCGGTAGACGTATTGTACGTTAAGAAAAAAAATCCGTCAAGCTCGTCTACACCCGCTTGCGCCGCAATACAGGTCACCACGTTGGCATTGTTCAGGGAGCCCGGGGACAGTGAATTCGGCTGGTCAGGACCTCCTTCGAAGGGTACTGTCTGGGGAAACGTACCCTTACCAATGACCAAACCAATTTCAGGATTGATCCACATATACTCATAGTCATCGGCCGCAATGGCTGATGAGAGATTCTGAGACACGGTAGTCGGACCTGCATCCGGGTTGGTGATTGGCAGCGTGTATAGAAAGCTGCTTGTGATTTCCATACTGGCACACGGGAACGAATTGAAGGCCAGAAAAACAAACGATTGCCCATCATTGCCCACGGTAATACTGGTTCCGGTGGTGCGACAAGCCGTAAAGGCTTCTCCCAACTGAGCACCCAGTGTTACACTATTATCGGTATCTGAAAAGGCCACGTCGTAAATGATAGCCGACATATCGGTGGTCACAGCCATTCTCATATTTTGCTTCACTGAGCTCAGTTGTACCCCCATGCGTTGGCCCCAATTAGGTTTGGTACCGGGGTTTTTGAAGATACCCTCGGACAGAGTTTTCAGGGTGGTGGCGGGGTTAGGCTCACAGGCCTTGGTACAGGGTTCGCCACAACACGGTTCATTCTCAAAGATAGGCGACACACTGGTGGTCGGAACACACTTGTTGTCCACACATCCGTAAAACTTTGACCCACCACAGGTCGCCGCACATTCGTTTGCATTCGCGTATTTTCCGGTGCACGAGTATTCACAGGCACCGTTGTTGCAATTAAAGCCGCAGCAGTTGGGGGTCGAACACGTGCCATGCTGATCGTCCACCACACATTCATGCCCGCCCTTGTGAGGAATGCATTTGTACTTGTGCAAGGTATTGGTACGTTTGTTGCGCAATAACAGCACTCCCAACACCACTCCACCAATGACTAGCAGGACAATGACCACTGTGGCCGTCACCACGTAGCCCCGTGTTTTGGGCTTCATGTCGCGCCACCACTGGGGAGTCGTAGAGGTCGTAGAGGCCTTAGAGGTCGACGGTGTCATCTGGCGAGCTGGTGTTTCGGGAATCGAATAGGTTACCCCCGGCACACTGTTTTCAAATAAATCTGTCATTTGGATTTATTGTAATGATGAATGTTTTGTTTTTGCATAGTTGTCTTGGTTAAAATCTGGAACAAATTTTGGTACCGTACATCCAATAGAAAATCTGACTGGTTCGTACCAGCCAAAGGTGCGTGGAGAGAGAAGAAAAAACTCATGAAACAGTATCACAATCATTTTACTTGGTGGACAATAGACGGACGAGACGACACGAACAAGACCAAATGATTCACGACACTTTAATGAGACAATGAAATTAAAGTTCCTTTGGACTTTCACCCACCTTTGGATTTTCACCCTCCTTGTTATTTGATTTGTGTTCAGCATAAATAAACATCCCAAATGATACGACATATAGACATAACGCTGTAATTAGAAGGGCTCTTTCTGGTCCTACAAAATTGTCCACTGTGAGTGTAACTTCTGTAGTGTTATCATCCACGGTACTAGTAATCTTGGTGTGGATAACAATGACTATGGACACCATAATTATAGTGGCAATTAAATCTAAAATTAAGCCCCCAATAATCCATGTTTTTGTTTTCATTTATTATCTTGTTTTGATTTTTCCGAAACTAATAATGCCGTCAAGAAGTTGAATCCGTGTTCGATTCCCATGCCATTTCAGTATCGCTTGGTACCGTGTTCGATTCCCATGCCATTTTAGTATCGCTTGGTACGACAGGAACGACCTCACTTGCAGTTTTAAATTCATTTCCCTTGAATTGATTGTTCACCAGATAACCAGCAGGCCAATGAAATACAGCTTGAGCATATTGTTTTCCTTCTAAAAGAGTTTGAAGTTTAGACGTGTTAGAGAATAACGCTTGTATCTCGTCTGAAGCCCGAGCGTTATCCTTCGTAGGAACTCATTGTGTTGGGAAACTACGATGGCATTTTTTAGGTACTCGGATAAAGCGACCACTGCATGCCGGGTTGATCTCCCAGCTTGTCCTTTTGGATTTCACACTCTCGTTCCATAGCCCGGGTACGTTCCATGTGGATCTTGGTAGTCTTGGCATGAGGGAACAGCCGAGATTGCTCCATCTGGTTGGCACGGCCCAGTTGCCGCATATAAATCTGATTACTAAACGATTTCTTGTGTTTCTTGTCGTCTCCCATTTCATCCGGAGTGCGTAACCTGTTGCGTTGATTGAGCAGCTGGGATATCTGAGTGCTGCTGTACTCCGGAATGGACTCTCGTTTCAGTTCTTTGGTCATGCGGTCCGGAGCCCTCTTAAACACTTTAGGAATGTCCTTAAGCCCCTTGAGCAAATGGTTGGTACGGCAAGATTGCACCTTGGACGGGTCGTGCAAGTGAATCTTGGAGTAGGCCACGGCCACCGGTTCCAGTACGTCTATCGGAGTGCAAGGGTACCCACGTTCGAACTGGGAGCTAAATTTTTGCATGTGACTCAGGCTCTGCTGTCGGGTGGTGTGGGTGTCGTCCTTCTCGGTATCTTTAGTATCAAAGATGTGCGAAGCAAATTTGTGTGTCTCACCACACTTGGGACATACTGAAGTGGCCGTTTCCTTGTCGACGTTGAGGTCCACACCACATTTGCTGCAGACATCTATACTGTTCACCCGCGCCGGCAATTGAGCTTTGTCAAACATTACAGCGTATCTCTTCTTATGGGCTCTTAACAGTTTCCACTTGTCTGCATCTCGGCGGGACATCATGTCAAACAGGTTACGGCGACTCGGCTTGGGCGGGTGCAGACGGTTGTCCATTGAAACTTCCTTGGTCACCCGCCTGCCGTCGGGCTGACCTTGCTGACGTTCCAATTGGTCTACCATGGCCATATACTCGTGCATCTTCTTTTCCGATTCGTTCGATTGGGCTAATTGCAACTGTGTCTGCAATTCCGCGATCTGCTTCTTGAGTACCTTGTACCGTAGAATTTGTTCGGCCCCCTGGCATTTGTCCAGTTCTTTAAGCTTGGCTTCTAATTCTCGTTCCAACCGATCTGCCTGCTGACCTTTTTGCAAGACATGTCGACGCTTCTCACGAATGGCCGACTCGAGCTCTCGCGGTCCCTTGCGTTTGTTAGCTCGTCGTTTGTTGGTCGGTCGACGCCGTTGCATGATTTGGAGAAATGATTAAATTGCGGGTGACCTTTTATTAGGGACCGGATTCGAATTCTTGCGGATTGAAACCCATAGTCAGGTCATAGTCTTCAACGTGTCAACAAGGTCGTACCGCATTCAACCATGACCGTCTACGAGGCTCCTGTCGCTGCCCATGCTGTCTCCCCAGTGAACAACAACGCAGTTCGTGCCGAAAACACGGATCGAGGCAACCATGAGTGTGAAAGTCACTCCGCCCAGGCTTTTATTATTGAACACGATATTGTAGAGCACCAATTCGTGCCTAACCACACTCTCATGTTTGACAATTGGGAGCAGGAAATGAAGTCATGCCCGGACCAGTGCTTGTGGAGTAAGTCGGATCGTCCTGTTAAATTGTACGGCCGCGCGGCAAGGGAAGTATTAAAGGAGACGTTTCCTGAAACGGGGGAGAAGTTGCACGCCGTCATTGGATACCCTACTAATTTTCCAAAAGTGATTTATTTTGTGATGCCAGACTCGTACCTCGAGATCCATACGGCATCCCTTGGTCGTCATTGGGCTTTGGGCGAGGTGGCTACGGCCAGATATCCTTACCCTTTCGAACTTTTTTCATATGGAGAGGACGGCAAAAAGAGAATTACTACACTGACCTTTGAGGGTTGCCCCGATATTACAGTCGCCATGTGTCGCATGGTCATGGGCCTCCGTGACCAATTGTTGATATCGTCCCTGCGTGCGCGTGCCTAACGTACTTTTGAAAAATCTCCGAATACATTGAAAATTTTAGTCTTGAATGAAGTTTGTTTCCCAATAGGGATTTCCGTCATCATTCTTTTCATTCTTCCACCATGGCTCAGTCCACCATGGCTGCAGAACGCAAGAGCAAAGTGCACGGCAGTTTCCGTCAGGTGGATGTACCTCGTCCCAACATCTACATATCGGGTTCGGCGGCGGCCGGTGGCTCCGCTCTACCTCGACGCAAGTACCGTTTTAGTTCGGAAGTGGGTTCCTGTCATTTCTATTTGATTTTACAGTGCGGGCTGTTGTACACCGAAGAAGAGGTGACGAATTGTCAAGGTAAGTATCATTGTCACAATTGCACCCGCCCTATTCCACGTCGCATCTATTTCTATCCTGAGGAGTTTGACCCGCGGACCAATGAACCCATTTGCAATCCCATTCCGCATTGTCGTACTGCGTGCGTGTATCGCACGGTGCAGGACCTGACCAATAACGGGGATCTCCTGACCAATTTTTTTCTCATGTTTGGTCACGATGTGATTATTGCCCCCGAACGGTTTCTCTTGTCTATTCCCGGAGGTTTAAGTTTGGATGAGTACCACAAGGTTATTGACGATAAGCTGATTATTCAGCGAGAGGAGCCTCATATCCGGAGTTGCCATGCCGCGATCTTCATTTCGTGCACCTTGTTCAAAAACCATCAGTTGGTACCCGACACAGTGGCGTTTATTGATGAGATGCAAGTGGAACGCAAGAATGCCATGGGACCTTCTCGTATTCGTGATAACTCTGATTTGAAGGTTATGGAAATGCCACCGAAACGTTTGCAGACCACCAAACTTTCAGATATGTTTACTGTCGAACCCAGTTCTTTTCAACGAGGTACTGCATTGACCAATAATCCTCACATGTCTCCGGCTTCGGACCCATTACCGGTCCGCGCTATGGATGAGTCGTAAGCTGTGTCAGGCTTTGTTGCAACAACTGCCAGGCGTCGTAAGATTCCAGTGGGGCCCATTTTAGTGTTTGAGTGTCAAAATGACGCACCATCTTGGTATGACACAGTTCCTCCACCCATTTCGCGGTGTCGGGGTCCACTGCATCGAGGAAAATAAAATGATGACAAAACATACCTAGGTCGTTTTGACAGTGTTTCAGTGTAGGTTGGTGAAATATATATTTTCCCTTGGTCTCTAGCGACGTGGTAATCACCTTTAGACTTTTCCAACGGTCAGGATCGTGATGAAAGATTTCCGAGGCAGCGTCCGAGTCGTTCAGGCCCATCAGAGTAACAGCGTCGGAGTACATTTGAAATTCTTCCAAAATATAGGTTTCAATTTGCATTCGAGTTTGATGATTTTGGTGCGCTTCACCTATTATGGCAACACAAAAAGGATCAGTCATGGAAGGACCTGTGGTTTTTTGAGGTATCTGCGTTACGGTAAACGGCATACGCAACTGAGGCCTCAATAAAAAAAATCACATGCCTCGTCGTGCTCCTCGAAAGAAAAAACAGGGAGGTGGTAAGCGCAAAAAGAAGAGCAAATCTACCACACCCCTCGATCCGCCGGTCGAGGAAGCTTTGGTTAAGCAAGTTCCTGACGATACTGCGCCACCCATGGATTCGGCGGCCCGGGCTGCCTTAAAGAAGAACTTGAAAAGTCGCTTGCGTACCCGTCAACGGATGATGCGTACGGCACGCTTTGGTGGTTCCTCACAGGAAATTCAGAAGATCATGAAGAATTTTAACGATGGGGACGACGAAAAGGCCGAGTTGATGAAAGAGATCCAGGACGATGTCAAAGGGATGAAGCAGAAAGATGCCAAGAAGTATTTGAAACAAGTGATTTCCGGCATGAACACCGATCAGACCGACAGTTTCATGGATATGGTCAAGGACAAGATTCCCGGACAAAGTGGCGACATTGTAAATTATGTCAAACGACACCGGAAGATCAAGGACCAAGAGGATCAGAACAAACCTCAAGTGAATCCCGAAACGGTGTATGTGCCGGTGCGCTTGATGACAGACGAGCAAAAGGCGGCTGCCAAACTGCTTCGGCGTATGGAGCAAGCGGCACCCGCGGCCACAGTCGAATCATCGGAACTGCCACCGCCCATCAAGAAGAAGAAAAAGAAGAAGAGTTTTGGCAAGGTCAACATTCACGTGCCCAAGATTACCGAGCTTCGCAATCACCCGGCATCCGACGACTCGTCCTCGTCCTTGACTAATGATATCCCTAAACCTACATCCCCTCCCAAGTCTGACCCCTCCAAAAAGAAAAAGAAAAAGAAGTTTCACAAACAGGGTGCAGAATTAGAGGATATTAACAGCATTTTCTCAGGACAGACAGATCAAGCCAAGGAAATGGCCAAGTTATCATTCTCGGCTCGCATGACCAACGTAGACGGATTTAACGCCAACGACCAAGCCACGTTGCTACGTCAGTTCTTGTTTGAGTCTTCAGAGATCACCGAGGTAGTACGTGTGGCCAAGATCGAATTTCTACCATTAACCCCGCTGTTGGCCATACCCGGTACAGAAGAATTCGTAGACCTCAAGAGTATTCCGCCAGTGCATTGGCCGGCTGTCGAAAAGGGCGCGGAGGCCTTCGACCCGTCGGAGGGCTGGGCCTACCGGAAGATAAGTAATGCTCTTGACCTGGTCGAGGAGAAAAAGGAAGGCAAGGAAGGCAAGGAAGGCAAGTACGCGCGGGTACGCAATGCCCACGCCTCTTGTGCTCGGTTTTTACAACGTTTTCAACCTATTTCTGCATGGCTCAAGTCGTTGGAGGGTACTCAAGTGCCTTGGCAATGGTTCACCGAAATGCTCAACAATATGGGTATTATTTGCCAACGTACCGAACAGCCTCGTTCCGACAAGGACAAGGAGTGGAAGGAATGTTTTCGAGTTCTGTGCGAAGAGTACAAGGACTTCAAGACCGGAAAGATGACGGTACCTATTGTGCCGTATGTGAGAATAACACTCAGGTGTTAAACTGTAAAATACCTCGGGAAAAAATAAACTATGTGTACTTGTCCATCTTGATGTGTACTTGTCCATCTTGGTCCGCAGAAACACTTTGGTCGCAGAAAAAAAGTCACTTTCCAGACATGTCTCCGTTTTTCTGGCGTACCATGGCTGTCTTCAGTCTATTATTTCTAATCTTCACGGTGGCTACCATTACCGTTACCCTGTTACTAGTCGACGAAGTGCGTAACAGCATTCCAAATAACGCCAAATTGACGTATGTTCAAGTGGCCAACTGGATTTACGTGGGTTTTTTGGGCCTGGGATTGATGGCCGCCCTGCTGGGTACACCGTACATCATGCGCTATACCCGTCGATCTGAGTCTATCGTGGGTACAGGGTTAAAACCCGTAAGTGAATCTAGGAAGCAAGAAAAGGAGCGTGAGAAGGGGTCTGCCGCCTACACGACACACACCTCGCTCCGAGCCACGCTTCATGATTTCATGTAGTTTCATGATTTCATGTAGTTTCATGATTTCATGTAGTTTCATGCAGTTTCTTAAATTTTGATTTGTCGTTGAATAAACTCGATTCGTTTCGACAATGTCTTTTCCACCCGAGGTAATTGCGGCCATCCTTAGTCTTGACAACAACGTAAATGAGTTACTATCTGAGGGTATGGAGTTTGACAGCAGGGTTAACACCACTTTAGAGAAGGCGGATGCCTTTCTCGACAAGGCCAACCCTCTCCTGGACAAGGTAGACAATATCGAGAATCAGCTTAACAAGATTGAGCATTTATTGTTTGCTATTCTCATCGTGGTATTGGTCATGGTGTCCATCATGTTTGTCTACTGGTTCTTCGGACATATATGGCCCATGTTGGCCGGGCACCACAAGCACCAACACGACATGCGACACATATTGCGCGACCTGGGCACTACTCCTACGGTTGTTGTACAAGACACACGCGAGGCATTCTAAGTCACGTTAATAAAGGTCTAGTTTTTAATCGTGTCGTGACTCTGTCACATGTAGTGACTCTGTCACATGTAGTGACTCTGTCACATGTACGTCAGATAGCTCGACGAGGTCTTGGAGTGACCTGTTTTTGGAGCTCGCGTCCATCGCACAAAGAACCACAAGAAGAGCAGAAGGGCCAACCCGGCAAAAACGGAAATCACCACTATCACAGCCGTGCTCAATCCTGAGGAAGGTTCGTTATCACCTGCGGTCTCACCTCCCACCACGGCTGCTCCGGCTGCTCCGCCGGTCGTACCCTCGGCACCCGTTGCAGCGCTGCCTCCGGCCGAAATGCTCACGGTATCAGCAGACTTGAGCTGCAAGGTCGAGTTGTCGCTGCTCTGGAGATACTCTCGCATCTGCGCTACTTGAGATACGCTAAAAATAATACTCACACTGTCGTCGCCGTAGTCCATAAGGTTGATTCCCATGTCGTTGGGTGCGTTATCCGGGTCGAGTTCGGCGTGCAAGCACGACAGGCTAGATCCGTCCCGTCGGTCTTTAAAGCGGTTGTCATCAATTTGGTCCCACACCCCGGGGCTGATTTCCACCAGCTCGGTGGTAAAATTAGGACGAATTGACTCGGGAATGCCCGGATACGGTTTGAAACCGTCACATTCGCTATCTGAAAAGGTATGAACCAGACTCAAGGCGTGCCCCACTTCGTGCACCACTGTCTTGCCCAAATCGTAACCGGGCAGTGTACCCTTCACATCATATCCGCCCACGGCCGAATACAGAGCGTAAACAATGTTACTACTAAGTTCGGCTTGTCCCAAAATGGACCCATGACCCGAACTAGCAATATAAATGTTGAGCACTCCGCTGGTACGTCCACCCTTACTGGCACCGTCATCTACAGGTACCGAACCGCTCAAGGGACCGGAGATGGATTTATACTCGACATTAAGTGTGGATTCGTCCAGTGGCAAAAATTTGATATTAGCGTTACCCACTTGAGGCACCCAAGGGTTCCGGGTCGTATTAGGTACTTTGGCCAACTCTTCGGTATTTTCCCCGTTGCAAATCATGTTGAGCATGCGCAAACAGTCTCGCACACGGGCGGCAGGAATCTTCTCCTGTTCGTTCGAATACAATACTACCCATCGCGTATCGATATATAGCGTTTCTCCGGAATCTTTGAACTCGAGACCTTTAGCGGCTTTCTTTTCGCGGGCTGAAATAATGGCTTTCCAATCGTGTTTGGTATTACAGTAGGCCATATAGATTTTTATTAGCGTCGTTTAACTTTTTTCCGGAACCATAATGTTACTTTTGAGTAGAAAAAATGTGGAATCCTCTGCTTCAACCCCGTGACCAGCAACCCGCTCGCCGAAAAAGTAAAGCTCGACCTCCAAGACGCCGCAAAAAAAATCATACACCACAAAAGTCTAGAAAACGGCGCGGACCTTCAAGACGTTCTCGTTATCGCGACCATGCTAGGGGACCTGACACAGAGCAATTAGACGCGGAGCGATTGAACGCAGAGCAATTAGACGCAGAACGGTTATATGCAGAGCGCTTGTACGCAGAACGCTTGTACGAGGAGCCTTTGTATGCCACCGTCGTAGAACATTCCGAGCCACCCTTGAGCGCCCAAAATATGATTACCCCCGAGGCTCACTGTGTCTGGTTGAATTTTATAACCGCGGCAAACTCGACTTCTGCAGTGACGGTTGACCCAAACCCACCACAAGACCAAGTGGCTGAAACACCCGTAGAAGAATGTAAAATCTGCACTGTCAACAAACGTTGCATAGCCTTTCAGCCGTGCGGACATCTACAGACTTGTGTCTCGTGTTCTCAAAATTTGAAGCTCTGTCCCATCTGTCGCGGTCCGATCAAGTCGAAAATTCAAGTGTTCATCTAATGATTTTTTTTATCAGAGTCAATCGCTGTCACTGTCCTTCTCTGACGTGTCGGCCGGATCCTCGATTAAATAAATTAAATCCGCTTCTCCTACCCCAATATCATTAAACTCTTCTGTTAAATCATTCAGTATTTCGAGCCAGTCGTCTAAGCTCTCCGGCTCGTTTAAAATAGAAATCAAGTGTTTCATATCTTTAAAATTCCCGTGAAAGGGATTATCGCGATCCGTGAGCAAAGCCTCATGCTTATCAAACCATATTTTGACAGCAGTCTGCATCACCTGCAACACATTCCATGTAGGAGAGCCACGGGTTTTCCAGCTGTTAAGCTGATCCCGATAGCTAGCAACTTGTACTTTGGCTAGCGCACAAGTGGTCGGCAAGTAATTCTTTCCGTCCACATAGTCATCCGGATAACCTAGCATACCTATCAATAACGCTGATACATGGGTGATCAGGGGATGAAGCTTTTTGGTGGTGGGGTGGACGTTCGCTTCGTAATCTTCCCGGGCTTTCTTAACAGCATCATACAGGTCTTTTATGGGACCTGCTGTGGACCTCAGGTTTCTTTGGGCATAATCCCTCCGTAAACGAGGAACAATCGATTTTATTTCCGACATCTTTCTTTTACTGGACTAGACTTTTTTGGGATAAGGATAGACTTTGGGGTAGAGGATTCAAGCCGGTATGGGCCGATTTTTGAGGGTTATGTTGGTTCGATGTATCCGTGGCTGCGTTAACATGGATGACCGCGTTGCCTTCACCCTTTTTGAATTGAGTAACCAGATGCTTTCGCTCGTCCTTGTTGAAATGAACCTCAATCTTACTAGCCAGCATCGCGTCACCAAAGCCAAACATCCAGTGTAACGAATAGTACGCAATCAAAGCGGCTACAAACGTGGCTCCGATGGTAGCTACTACCAACCCGGCAGACAACGCGGGTACGGCCTCGTCGTGCTGAGCACGTTCAAAGGCGGTTTGCACAAACAACGCTACGACCACAGTGATGGTGGTGGCCATGGCATTCAAGAAAAAGGCTCGATTGTAAGTGGTTGACCGAAACCCATGAATGATGGCCATACTAGTTTTTTTTAGTCACGTTTGATCTTCTTGCGCCCTGATCCCCTCCAAAATAAACACGAGATGTCTACCGATGTTCAACCTGTGATTCAATGGAAGGTGCTATCCACCAAGCTAAGAGCAGGCAAAAACACCATACAAACCGCTGAGCTTGAGTTTTGGGATCCGGATGCACCTCGAGACGGTTTCTACGAAACACCCCAGGGGTCACCCAGTTATTCCAAACGGTTCGAAAAGATGTTTCACGGGCATCGTATGGTCATAGACAAATGGTCATGGGTACCTTCGACACAAACGTATTACTTTTGGAATCCTCAGGGTGTCTGTCACCAAGCCGCGCTGAGTGACCAATACGACGGCAAACATCAACAGCTACCCCAAACGATCTGCCAAACTTTACGGAAAAGGGTTAAGAAGCGGGTGTCGGCCCGAGTCATGTTGGCTAGTATGACATCAAAGATGACTAAAACAACACCACCGCCACCAAAAACTACTCCCTTGACGACGCCTTGAGCATCTTGTGCCCAATATTTTTGTAATAGTCATCCTTGGTGTGCACTCCGATGGCCATGTGGGCGTGACCCAGCATACGTTGGACAGCCGGCATGTCTAACTGGCGAGGGGCCCCGCCGTGTTCGTGTGACGGGAGCTGGAGTGATGCGAGGCCAGGGTTGACCTCCTCCCCAGACCACCACCGTGTCGACATCAAAATCCCAGTGCCACAATTCTCTGGGAGTCACGTCACAGTCGGCAGACCAATTCTCACGTTCCAATATGAACCCTTGATAGCCGTCTGCCTTCATACGGTTCCAGTCAAAGGCGTAAGCATCCATCAGCATGGATTCAGGGGCCTGTATGCAATAGTTCCATACCTGGTCTTGGTTAATCAGCTTGAGTTCGTCCGCGTTGTGCAAATGGTAGCGAAAAGTTTGAGGACACGGGAATTGGTTGGCTTCACACCACTCCTTCCACGCTTCGCCCTTGGCAAAGTACAGTCCCACAGGTTTGTTCCTAAAAGAACAGGCAGGATCTTTCACCTCGTTAAAGGTAACGGGTTGATAACTGTAATGAAGCCAGGGTGGCATGTTGGTCAGACTGAAGATAAGGGGTAGCTCACACGGCGCGTTTTAAGTAATTAATTTCATTGAAGACTAATGTGTCGCGAGACGACTAATGTGTCGCGAGACGTTAATAAAAACTTACCATGTTCATAACTCAGCCGGATTCGTATTATTATGGCGCTATCTCGGACACTACCACACTTGAAGAGCTAGAAGGACTTATGGCCCGTGGTTTAGAAAAATGGCTAGCATGTCACGGCTCAGAGGATTTTAATGCTGGAGAGATCTTGGATCGATGGTTTGAACATGACGCGAATCATGAAAACAAGTTTGATCACAAGGTACCAGAACCCGAGTTTGAAGCTTTTATCGATCGCACTGTAGGTCGCCTGTCAACCTAATTCACGTTTTTTATTCGGAGGATTTACTCTCGCTTTTTCGGCATTTGATCTGTTTAAGTGCACCTTGACAAGGATTCACTTGGCGTGCACCCACCAAAAGTTTGAAATGATTGTTCTCCAATTGGTTGGAGTGGGTACAAAACCATACATAAAAATGATGGAGCGGCTTCTTTTGTTTGTGTTTGTCATCACAGAGAAAGTAAGTGCAGGTCGGAATGATCCAAGGTATGCGGTGATCGTCATCGTGTTTGCGGTGAGCCAGGGTTAGATGGGCGGTATGGGTTTCATCCAAGCGATCGCCCAGTAAATACTTGAGTTGTCTACCTCTCCACGTCCCTCTGAGGGCAGGTGAAAGACCAAAAGGTCGTCCGGTCACGTCGGCTATTTCTCTTAGTATCGGTTCCAACCCCAAGATCGAGGCGTTAATATAGATGCGCTTGTACCCTCGATCTTCCAGCATGGCGATGCCGGCCATCATGTGATTGAGCGATTCTGCATAGTTCGGATATTCGTCGTCGATCTCATCAAACACATCATCGTAATAAAGCCGGTCAATCATAAAATCAATCAACATTTGGTTTTTCCGCATATCCGGATGAAAGCGAAAATCACCCGTGTACAGAATGCGCAACAACCGTTGCGGATCGTCCGAGTCTCCGTTTAACTCAAACAAGAACATACAGGATCCGTCGCAATGGTACGCTGGAAAGGCCCATGCCGTCACGTGTTCCGCGGGATAAAATGGTGTATCGTACTGAATAATCTGAAAATCTTCTTCACGTAAACCGCTGACGGCAAGCTTGGCCAAATCGGCGGTCACTCTGGTCGCAAAAATCTTGGCTTGATCGCGCTTATCACCGAAATCGGCTTTGAGACCTTTCATATGGTCCATGTGCGCGTGTGTCAACATATACGCTTGCACGCCCACTTGAAACTTGTCCACCGCTACACCGAGTTTGAGTAAGTCGGGGTCTTGAGGGCAGCTCATGCTCTTTCTTTAAGAAACAAACACTATGTTTGCTCGCACTAAGAATTGGGTAGTGAACAAATGTTGGGATTGGTTTTCTTTGGACAAGTGGAAACAAAAGTCCCAAGCGTTTGCTGTTGTACTGGGTATCACTTTTATGCTTTCCGTGGTGGCCCTCGTTGCCGTCATTTTCGCATATATCGACATTCATGTTTGGTCTCGCGAGGGGCACGTCATCCTGGTACCCAAAGAACGGGTAGTCACCATTAACGGCCACTTGTACATTCCCATAAAAATCATCTGATTTGACATTCCCATAAAAATCATCTGATTTGACATTCCCATAAAAATCATCTGATTTGACATTCCCATAAAAATCATCTGATTTGACATTCCCATAAAAA
>Ga0105054_10005132_pt1 | contig 19027 bp, 21 predicted proteins | sample BON02_FD_78091 | JGI IMG/M metagenome (GOLD analysis project Ga0105054, IMG submission 78091) | Freshwater microbial communities from Lake Bonney liftoff mats and glacier meltwater in Antarctica - BON-02 (megahit assembly) | ecosystem: Environmental > Aquatic > Freshwater > Ice > Glacier...
CATCATACGCAGGTTTTCAAGACTCTTCACTCTATCTTCTGGGGTTTTACTATGAATTGCGGGGAAATAATAACTTAAACTCTTTTCTTTCACAATCCTACCTCCCTTATCTCGATATGTAACTTCGTCGTTATCCGATTTACGAAATATCATATTTTTCTTATCGTCGTAATCAAGATAAAGTTTTTCAGCTTCCCCTGAAATCATACCATTTGGAAATACGAATAAGGCACTCTGAAGAGCAGAATAACCAAAATTCTTGTGAGTTTTAGAATACTTTCGATATGATTTAAGTTGATGTTTACTCATAGTTACCATAACCATCTTAATATACGAGTCAACTACCCATTTTTTTAACTTAATCTCTTCATATGATGGTTCGAAAACCGTTTCAATTCTTCCTTCGACAATTCGTTTTTCTATTGATGGAAAAGTTTTTGGATTTCCTTTTTCATTACTCGCTACCATAAGATTATGTTTGTATTTTTCAAGATGTTCTCCATGTTCGATAATGTTGATATACTTGTTGTCAAATCTAATATATGTAAACAACCCCCTGAAATACGGTTCTAATTGTTCAAGAGTTACCATATTATAATCGATATATTCTGGGAGTTGTCTATCGGCTGGAAGAAGAAGATTAATTAGTGGTACAAAATCTTCCGTCTTATTGATCATCGGAGTGGCAGTGGCGATGATCACTTTAGTTCGTTTGGCAAGATGAAAAATTCTCCAAAAATATTCATAAACTTCTTCCATTTCTCTTTTCGTAGCGTCATCACTATTATTAATACTATTTCTAAACCAATGAACCTCATCTAAGAAAAACACACAATCCGAATATTGTTCAATAATCTGTTCGTCATTTAATTTTTCCTTAGCAAATACTTTATAAGTATCAACTGAATACCATTCATTAATCAATCTGTTCAAATTATTTTTGATGATTTTTTGACCACCTTCCATGCCCATAGCCTTTAATATTTTCTCATTTGTATATTCTTCCGGATCGGAAAGTTTTCTGATCTGATCTTTGAAGGCATCTTTAACCGATTTACCTGGAACAATTACATGAATACGTTTAATACCTTCATCGTTTTTCTTATAAAATTCTGCAATATTGATAATCCCACCTGTTTTACCGGTACCAGTAGCCTGAATATTAAATACACGATCATTGGTTCTGACATAACGAAGAAGTAATTCCTGATGATTAAAAAATCTCCCCTGTTTTTCATTTCCAATGTCGCTTTTAGAAGCAAGAGGACCGAAAGATTGCAGCTCGTAAAATTCTTTTCTTTCGGCAGTCTTCCATTGGATATCTTCATCATGTTGTGATGCATAATCTTCAATGAAATCATCTAACATAAAATTCTTCATATTTCTATACTTTTTATACTTTTAGATATTTCATATTTTTGCATATCTAAAACGAATATGGATGTAGGTCCTACTCCTGTAGATAATCCGAGGGAAGCTCATCATTACTTTTTAAATGCCGGAGGTGGAATAACCGCGGTAGTTATAATTTTAACCATGGCGGCGATTGCCGTTACCGTATTAATGACCATGTATGCAAAACAATATTACAATACTATAAGTAGTGGTCAGGATAAAATTTGTAATTTTTATACATGTTCTGTAGAGGACGATGAGTGTGGGTTTTATCCATTTACTGTTGATCTGGAAGGTAATAAGATCTGCCTACAAGAATAAAATAAACCTATCATATTAAAAATATGGTAGCTAAAAAAGACGGTGCTCCAATTGTCTTTGGTTTAATATCTATTCTATTTATCTGGATGATTCTTGGCATGAATTTGATGTTGATGTTCTATTATAAAACTTTGGCCGAGGTAAGTCAAGTAAGACAAATTGCATGTCCGGATCAAAAATTATGTGTAGCTCCTAAAATATCTTCCGGGCATGGTTATTCCGTATCGGTCAGTTTCCCATCAACTATCGATGGATATACCGCAGGTGAGCAATTGTCCATTCCGTATTTTAAGAGTTTCGATGATCCAACCGTAAATACTTTTACTATCACTTTTGATAAAGATACATCTGTTATTCCGTCCGGAGGAGTTAAGTTTATGAATATTAACGGGGCTGGATATCGTATTGATACGCCGTCGACAATGACCATTTATCTAAAGGGGGTCGAAAGTTATACCACGCTTGATAGATTTGTCCCTGTATTACTCAGAGCTGGGTTAACTGATGTCCCCTCGGATTTAAGAAAAAAGGCGTTTGCTCGGTTGAGTAACGACAATTCACAAGATGGTGAGCCGATTTTTAACATCAAACTTAAACCACATTATTCGACACTTCCAGCATATTCTCTGAGCATAACGTCTAGTTTGGTCGATAGTAGTCTACTTTCAGGGACTAATTCCCTTAATTTTTCCCCTGATACATTGATAAATACTGGAGCTGTAATCGATGTTTACAAGGATTATCAATACATTTCTAGATATAATATTGCTCCAGCATTTAGTAAGGATCCAGATGAAGATACAAATGAATTTACTAGTTGTGTTGACCCGAGTTATATTCCAACTACTTGTACCGGAAAAATGATCGATAACGAAGGAAATTGGGTAGCCGAGGATGCAGATCTAAATGCTACTTATATTCCGGCATGGTCACAATGGTCTGATTTTGATACGGATACAGTAACCACTGTTAAAATGTGTACTTGGAATAAGAATCTTGAACCTGGTTATTATTATGGTTCGGCAAAAAATATTTATCAAACAAATAAAGTAGCCAATGAGGTGATGGATAATACGTTAGTAGAAACAAAACCTAGCGCTCTTAAATGGTCTTATAAAGGAAGTAGTGTTCCTATTACGATAGATGAATCGGCTCTTGGTTATGTTCAGGACTACGTTTTCTGTGGAGGAGATGCGGCGGTAGACACCAAAAATATTCCAACTGAAGGTGAATTCCCCTCTCTAGCAGAGATCACCGAAAATGCAGGGCAAAGATCGGTCTGGCCAAATAACACTAATGCCGTGAACGATTATACATCGATTGGTTTCTCTACGTGATCGTTTGATTTATCTACATAAGATGGAGAACTTCTCCATCTCCTTGTGACAATGCTAGTGAATAATAATATTTGCTTTTCTTCTTTTCAAGACATCCTAATTCTCTAATACATGCTAAATCAGATTTAGTTACCCCTAATTTCAATAATTCAAATCCTTTTTTACGTTCCTTTCTCGAAAAGAAAATCCTAGCCAATATAATAAGTGCTTTCCAAAATCCTTCCGCGATTAGCTTTTTAGATAATTTTTCTGCCTCTGAAATATTACCTAACTTATAGTATAGGTTAGCAAGAGATAATATAGCATATTGAACTGTTTTGTCTCCTCTAGATAATATAATTTCATGTAAACCTTCCACTTTAAGATTAATTTTACCTTCACTGTTAAATCTGCATAGTGGACACGTTCTATTTCTTAACCTTTTTTTACAATAACCACAAATTATAGTTCCGCATCTTGGACAAAAAATAAAACTGTTACTATCTTCTTTATTAATCATACATATTGGACATACCGCGTCTGGTTCAGTACAATCTATTTGAGACAAAGAATACGCGATAAGTGGTTTTCTTCTTATTTGATAATATCTAATCAACATGTCGATTGATTCTCGATTTTTACCGGCAATTATATCGATTGTAAATACTCTCCATGCTTCCCTGAATATCAACGATCTATGATGCATTCCTTTCCCATAAAGTATCTCACGATAATATGGTTCGGTTAAAGTTAGATCAAGGAATTTAGAATAGTATTTGTATAATTCTTTGGAATTGGCAAAAAATATTTTTGTTTTACATCTCTTATCAACACATCTTCTGATACTAGAAGATGTATTTATTATTAGGGAATTGCAAAGTCTACACTCTTGATTCATAATTTTTATTGAAAACCTAAATAGTAAATTACTCCCAAAGTAGAAAATACACTAATCAACTCACTTGTGGCAAAAATTTCATCGTCGATAAACGTTTCCTGGTTAACTAAAACTACACCATATACATTTACTAAGATAAATGCCGCAATTAGAATGATAATAAGACCGTCAAAAATATAGGTATGCATAATTGGTTCATGCCTAAGATAACCACGAAAGATATGAGATGTAATAAGAATGAAAAGAAGATTACATGTGAAAATAATCCCGGCAAAAATGAAGTGCAGTGGTTCATGGTAATATTTAGTTACGTAGATAATTACGATTAATAATATATATGATATGCTAACCATCAGACTACGAAAAACAATAAATTTCATCGGCCCCCTTGTCCAGATAAGTAGAATGGCACATAAATACGAGATTATAAAACAGATGATCATTAATTCTCGACTTCCAAAAGCCAGAGCCTGTGAAATTGTGAATTCATTCTGCTCAATTTTATCCTTCGAAATTGATACAGCATATGCTCCAACTACCAAAGCAATTATATATGTAAAAATAGTTACTAATGATAAAATATTCGTCTTTTGATTTGGAAGTGTAGGATAATTGTAATGCCTAATCATATTTTATAAGTATATCATTAAATCATTTCAACTGTTTCAGCACCATCCAACAACATATATTTTTCTAGGGTGTATGTATACAGGTTAAAGAGGTCATCCGAAATCTTATCCCCTAGAGGAAAGAGATAATAACCGACCGGCTGAAGTTCCTTTCCTTTCTGAGGATAAGGAAGAGAAAACACTTTCTCGTGATAATCAATACTTCCATCATATAGCTCTAAAACAATATTGAAATATTTTAACTTATTTTCAACATTTTCATCACTCTCAAAAATAAGTTTGGCATAATTTCTAATATCAACTACGGTGAAAAATGAGAGGATTTTAGATGTATCTTCGATGTTATATTTCCACTCCCCGGCGGTCGCGAAAAGATATTCTCCAATATTATCATCAGAAAAGATACGAACAAGAAGCATTATATACTTCATGGTAAGTGGAAGAACTATATTATTTGATATCATAAAATCTGAAAAATCATCTCGATCAATATTTATCTCTCGAAGATAAGTCTTGAAAACATCATCATTCTTGATTGTAAATGTATAATAGAATATTTGATAATACATAATCATAACCACTACCATACCAACATAATAAAGAGATGGAACGATATAGGGATCATTTTCTACCTTCCTGATACACTTCAAATTCTCAATTTTCAAATTTTGAGGAGAGCAGTAACGATAATTCCAAAAACGATAATCGACATAGATCTCTTTAAATGGTTTATCTAACACTAACTTGGTTAATTTATCTTCACTATAGTCATCAAGCCTCATAATATGTGGTTTTTTACCTCCAATACCATTAGCAACGATCGAATTACATGATTCATCTGGAAGATGATATTTACTAACTCCATCAAATTTCTTTCTAAGTAATTGGGAGTAAATATAGATTGACATTTTTTTTAAGTATATTGTTTTAATTTAAAATGGCAGACATTGAAAAGATTAAACGGTTATGGAAGACCAAGGGAAGAGGATTAGTCATGCCGAAGATAGTACTGGCATATGATAAGAATATGCAAGATTATTTTGTTTATGAAGATTCTTCAACTATTTTGTATCTGTATCTGAACAAGAGTAATTCGGCTTTTGTAATACCAAAAAAATACACTCATCTAGATGCAGATGAGAGATATCGTATTCTTGATAATTTTAAGCTGATTAATATTAGTTGTAATAGGAAGAATAAATATCAACTTTTTGTAGAAGAGAATTTGGTTTTTTAATGAATAATCGCCAGTACAAAAACCGGATCCCACTTTTCATATGTACATTGACACCCTCCAATAGTTGGTTTTAAACTAATCATCTTCTTGATCTTTTCACATTGAGATACATTAACTAATCCATATCTATCATAGATTAGTTTTAGATCAGAACGGATAAAACAACCCCGTCCTCTTAGAGGAAGAGTACATCCCTTGCAATATGAATCAAAACTGATTCGACCCTTTTTACCGGGACCTTCACTTTCCGACACCACCGCAAATTCATATCCCTTCACATATTCTCCTCGAGAAGGAGAATTTTGACAGTTACATGGTTTTCCAATTGCTCCAGAAATAGCTTTTCCATCAAGATCAACCATCCCCCCGTCGTAAAGAGATTCGTCCCATTCTAGTTTCCAAGTTTCAATATAACGAGAATCACACGTATGTTTTCCACAATGTTCGCATGTATGTGCGAACGTGATTCGACGTGACATTTATCCGTACATTTTTGTTTTATAATTTTCAATTTTAACCATGCTCTATAGAGAGAAAACTACTAAAAGATAGATGTCCCTTGAACAAAAAATCCGCAGCTGGGAAGATGAGCTCCCTGGAATATTTGAACATTTAAAAAGTAAACTAGGTCAGGAGAGTATAACTATCAATCGTCGACATGGTCAAAGATGTTATCATTCATCCGAATACGATTTTAAATATCAAAAATGTAGTTTATGTAATTATATATATAATAATCTGTCATTCAAAGAAAAAGGAGGAATAATTCCAATACCAACCGGAAAGAAAAAAGGTATTAATATGATTATCATGACCAATGACAGAAAAGGAGAATATCATCTGTCGCCTTCGCTCAAAAAAGCAAATAATGAGATCGGACAAAAAATTCATCAATTCTATAAAGATGAATTATTTTGTATTTCTAATATTGATTGGTATACAACTAACAACCCTCTTTTAAATATTTCATTGATGATGATGATTATTAAATTATATTCCTCTAGAAAGAATTTTCCTTTATATCTTGATTTTAATTATACCTATGAATGTTCAGGTACAAATTATCTAATCTACATCGAAAAGGAATATGAATCTATTGACGGATTTCATAAAAATCCAACATATAATATATCTTTTTCACCTCTCGCCCAAAAAAAAGTTACACCCAATTTTACCAAAGAGGCTATAAGGGATATGCTTTTTCAGAGCTGTCTCTCTCTTAAATTCTACGGAAATCTATTTTTCACTCATAATTCTCTTGATTATACATATCTCCGTTTTGAAAATAAGGCATATCATATTCAACTTGATCGAGAATATATTTTTTCATTTAAGTGTACTATTTTTCCATCAGTTCATTCGTCGATTTGTATCTATGATTCAAAAAGAGATTGGTGGGGAAGGTTTACATATGCATCTTCGACAGAGGAATATATAAACCCGAGAGAGTCAATTCCATACAATGGTATGATTATTGATATGAATGGAACTGAAAACCATTATCTTACAAATCCACCACCATTCCTTCCAAAAAAAGAGGGAGAATATTATATGAAATATCGGATTTATTTCTACCGTATCAAAGAAATGTCACATTATTATCTTAAAATGAGACGTGAAAAAGGATCAGTTTGGGGTATAAATTCTTTTGACGTGGTATGTTTATTTTGCTCTTTAATGAGTATATCCTATTTTAGAAATACCGTTTGTGATGACTCTGATTTAAAAAGGATTTGGCTGGGTTTATGGAGGCGCGGAGAGGCCAGCGAAATCACCGAAATATTAAGCGAACAGAAAAAACCACTCTTATTTAATGATGTGTATCGAGTAATTAAAAAATTCTATATCCGTTTTGATGCGGTTAATTATTTATATGAAGAATTAAGAAAGATTATATAAATGAAATTGCAAAACGATCTACATTCCCCTTCAGTATAACTGGGCGAATTATACAATCAGCCGAACTAATATATCCCGGTATTGAACATGGATAAATATTACAAGCGATCATTCTTAAATTATCACCAAGTGTAAAACAGAACTGGTAGGTATTTCCGGTTTCCATACTTCTTTTAAAAAGAGGACAGATACATTCTTTAAACAGTTCAGTATTTTTCTTAATACTACATATGTTTTTCCCTATAAAATCTTCTTTTTCCATATCAAGATCATTCATAAATTCACCGGCGGCAGTAACGATAGTTTCATTGGCCAAAATTTTAAGATAGATATATTTTCCGTGATTTGGGAGGAGCGTTTCAAAATTAATCTTGTCACTTTCTACAAGGGTAATAATTTTCCGAGGTGGAGGTGGAGATGGAGATGGAGATGGAGATGGAGGTGGAGACTCATTTCCATTCTTACAACAGATTAAGGAAGTTAATTTAAAATCTTTACAACATGTAAAGTTAAGAGTCATTTTGATTCTTAAGAAGATATTTATACTCCAAAAATGAATATAGAATAATGGTTTTTCTTTTAAAAAAATGTCGAAGATAAGTTTAAAAGAAGTTTTCTTTTCGTTGGAGGATATTGGAACATGGAAAGATGAATTTCTTTTAAGAAAGGATAAGATTGAACGAATTCTTGATAAGATCGATGAGAAAGGAGATCAATTCTATCCATTTCCGGAAGACGTTTTTAATTGTTTCAAATATACAAAGCTTGAAGATCTAAAAATAGTAATCTGGGGGCAGGATCCGTATCCGACTTTGTTAGATGATGGTAGAACTCGAGCTATGGGATATGCATTTGGAGTAGCCAGAGACGATGTTGTTCCAAAATCTCTTCAGAACATTTATAAAGAAATCGGAGATGAATATGAATGTTTTAAATCTCCTTCACATGGTGACTTGCGTTGGCTTTGTCGACAAGGAATATTATTTATGAATAGTTCACTAACCTATAATCCAGAAGATCCAAAAAGTCATCAAAATATTTGGGGTAGATTTACTCACATTATTATTGATATTATCAATCGAAAAGTAGAAAATTGTATTCATGTTTTATGGGGAAATTCAAGTAAGAAATTGACATCTTCAATCGCATCGAGTGAGATTTTGGAAGCTTCTCATCCATCTCCACTTTCCGCATATCGTGGTTTTTTTGGTTGTAATCATTTCCGACAAATCAATATTACTCTAGATCGTAAAGGTAAAAAACAAATAAATTGGAATGAGGATGAAAAACTTCCTCCAACATACGTAAAGAAAAGTTAAAATTGAATATTTTACAAAATATAAGTTGTAAAATAACATAGATATGTCGAAAGAACTTCTCTCGGAGGTGTCGAAATTAGCCACCGAGATTCTTCCGATAGAAATGTGGGAAAAGATCCTGTCAGAAAAAAGATGCAAAAGTAGTTACGGAATAATTAGATTAGTTTGTCGTTCTTTTCGTGTCATACTTCACGGTAGGAGAAATACTTGCGCTCATTATGTATGCAGGAATATAAAACTTTTAGAATATAGTCTTGAATTTTTACCGCCATTGCCAAAAAAGGAAAGTTTCACGTCATTGATAGCCTGTCATTGTGGGGTTGATATTGCTGTTTTTGTAAATTTAGTGCATCATTTTCCTATTTCCGCTTTAACTATGTCCTTTTTGGCAGCGAAAGGCGACATTGATGGAATTAAATATATGAGAAAACACGGCTTAAAATGGGATAGTAGATCTTCTAGTTCGGCCATTAAAAACAAACACAACGACATTTATTTTTTCCTGAAGGTCAATGGTTGTCCAACTAGTCATATATCCGATTTTAGAGCGGCGGTTATTGGCGGTAATCTTATAATCGCCAAACATATATACAGTGAACATAAAATTATTTTCAGTAAAGTTTTATTAAGTACAATGGGTGTTTATAGTAACAGTGTAAAAATGGTTGAATGGTTAAGATCGGTAGATTTATTGACCAGTCACAGCATATTGATGGAATTTGTATTTCGAAGAAATATAACCTGTCGGATGTTAAATTGGTTACAGAATAACGGTTATTACTCCAGTGAACATAATGAAAGATATATGCTTATCGCTGCAAAAAATGGAAAACTACAAAATATGAAATGGCTTATAAAACAAGGTGCAAAATGGGATAGTCGAATTATCGAAGCGGCTCAGAAGAGAATAAAACCACATAAGCATATCATTGGTTATGCGATTAAGAACGGATGTCCGTTGCCATCTAAGCAAGAATAAAAAAATACTTTCTTCGTACATAAAAATGAAGAAATCAAAACCTACCTTTACTAGAAGAGATTGGATTCATATTCAAGTCACCCTATTATGTGTAGTGGTTGCTATTAGTGCTATGTTTAACGTGATAATTGCATCCGAACTTGAAAATGTAGATTAAAAAATGTGATTATTCCAAATATAATTTGGGCTGACCGGTCATTTTTACGATATTGGGAAATACTGTATATCATTTGTATTGAAGTCATGGGGTGGTCGATTGGATTGATTAAATCTGAAATGAATCTTTTTATAACTTTATAAAAAGATGCCTAGATGCAAAAATTGCGACTGTTACTATAGTGGCGATGAAAATACCCCACGTGGTCTAGGTTGGTGTGCATCTGCCGACAAAAAAGATAAAAAGAGAAAAGGTTGTGATAAAGAATGGTATATAAATGATAATGGAAAATGGAGAAAAACAAAAAAAATATCCCCAAAAATGGACAGAGAAGATCTTTTCTGGACAAAACCGGAATATATTGAAAGAATTCCATTTGTCGAAAAATTAATGATCGATGATAAAATCGATGATAATCACTACAATCTTTCTGGAAAGAACAAGAATGATGTAGAAATTCGTTACACATATACATATCCAAACAAATTTGAAACAGACTCGGATGGTTTGAGGTATACATTCGATATAATGTCAAGTGACAAAACCGTAGTTCCATATGGAACACATATATGGATTCATATATCAAATTTGTTGGACGATATAAAAGTTAAATATAAACATGCAGATTTTATTTTTGAAAATTTAGAGGGCTATGAAGGAGTATGGGCATAAAACATCCGTTAGTATATCCGAAAATGAAATCTTTCTTTAAAAATTTAGTAGTGTTGAGGTATATTATAACAAGAAATATGTAAAAGACGTTCACTATATAACCCATAAAGGTACGCAAAAAATGGAGTAGTTAAAATTGAAAATCTTTTATAGACCATATAGATCTATAAAAGAAGAAGAAAAATGTCTCAAAAAATTGATGGGTTGTTAGATGGAAAAGGATTTGTAAGTGTAGAACTTACTAGTCCCCAAACATATCCCCCCGAGGAAGATGGAACTTTTCACCCCGATCGAACCAGAGATTATATTATCGCTAAAGCAGCAAGAGCATCAACCGGCCTGGATCTCAAAACACCAAAAAGCGATCGAGCCTTGATCCGATATCTAGTGAAAAATCGACATACCTCACCGACAGAAATGCCTAGTATGACTTTCCTGATTAAATGCCCAATCTCGATTGGTCGTCAGTTTCTTAGACATCGAACCGCCAAAATTAACGAATTTTCTCAAAGATATAGCGATGTAAATGAAGAGATGGGTCGTTTTGATCTAAGAACCGAAAGCTGTTTACGAGGTCAGTCTAAGATGAATGCTCAATGTTCTGTTCCATTAGAAGAGGAGAGTAAGGAGGCTATTCTTGCTAAATTAGAAGAGGTTGAAAAGAAATTGGATGATCTATTTTTAGATTATAAGGAACTTGGAAGATTAGGTTTGACTAGAGAGGTAAGACGTTTTCTTCTTCCACAATCAACTTATACTATGTTCTATTATCAGATGGATTTAAATAATTTAATGAAATTTCTTAGTCTTCGAATGGCTCCAGATGCACAGGATGAAATTAGAGTATATGCAAATGCTATGTTTGAATTGGCCAAAATTTACTTTCCAGTGACTATGGAAATTTTTGAAGAAGAGATGAAAAATATAACCTTAGATGTGAATGCACAGGAAATGATTAGAAATCGTAAGATTTCTGATGTGGTCACGAGTAAAAGTGAGAGAGTCCGTCTTGAAGAAATTGCAAAAGATTTGAATATAGAACTCTTAGAATGAATATCGCCTTAAGAGATATTCATTCTAAAATGGGTAACGGACCATCTACTATCCCGCTCACTCTTTCAGGATGGACGCTTATAGATAGTGGCGAAACCCCTCTCAAAGAGAACTTTTTTGTGTTTTTTGACAAGGTAAATGAAACTCTTCGGGTGGTTATTAAACCACTCTATATTGGTGGATATAAGCTGTCTGTAATCGAAAATTCTGGAAAACCAGAGGAAGTTCAAACTATTATAGTTAGTGATATCGACACCATTCAAAATTTTCTAGAAAATAGATGGGGGAGAGGGGAGAAGTATGTGCAACAAGTTACACCTTAATCGAAGACCATCTAGCTTCAATACCACCTTTACTGACACCTGTGCCAAATAGAGCATTGTCGGCGGCCGTCCAATTTTCTCCATCCTCGGTCCGCCATACATTTGAACCACTAGACGATGCACCACTAAGTACAAAGCGCCATGTTCCATCATATTTACCCCACGTACCTGTCTGTGGAAGACCGGTTGTAGAAGGGAAAAAATTATCTGGTGTAACATTGGTCCATGTTCGACCATCATCTGACATATAGATAATCCCTGTTGTTTCATTCCTACCCCATGCTAACCAAAAACTACCTTCTCTTCCGGTAACATTACTAAATGAAGAACCAATACCCAATGTACCCGGTACAGTTGCCGATACAAAAGTTTTTCCGTCTGTGGAGTATTGAATTAGTGTTCCGGTATCTCCTGTATTTTGCGCGGTAGCTACAAATATATTGTTTGCATAAGCAATATCTTTGCCAATTACACTAACAAAAGAATGTGTTGCTGTTTGCCAATATTTTCCGTCATTACTATACCAAAGTGGTTCTGATCCATCAGGATTAGTACCACAATTCACATAACGACCATTTCCATATACAAAATTACCAGGACCACCATCCGAACTCGTTCCAAATGGATCCCCGGTCGAAGCTGTCCAATTTTTACCATCCGTACTCCACCAAATATTTACTCCGGTGGTACCACTGTTACCTCCAACAAGCCACAAGCCATTATTGTAAAAGACATGACTACATGTTCCATTGGTTGTAGCTCCAAATGGATCGTTAACAGCACTATTCCAATCTTTTCCATCGTAACTCCAAAGTATTGTACTTTCTGATGTATTTCCAGTGGTTCCACCTGCCACCCAGATACCATCGCCGTATTGAACAGTTCTACCAAATGAGGAAGAAAGACTTCCAAATTTTTCACCGGTACCGTAATTCCATAACTTTCCATCGTTTGACCATGCCGTCGATTTACCATTGACAACATTTGGATCTCCCACAGCTACCCACGTACAGGCTGCGTAGTTGAGATAGACCATATGTCCTGTGGTTCCAAAAGGAATATTCCCATCAACATCTACACCGGCTGACCATGTTTCGCCGTCAGACGAATAAATGACAGTTTGATCACCCACGCCTCCAATAAGATAGCCGCCGTTTTGTTGTTTTGGGCTCCAAACTAGCGTTCCCAATACGGTAAATAAAACTATTAACAATATCACGACCCATAATATGAGAAACATTTCTTAACCTTTTAAGAAATACAAAAAAGATGTTTTACTCTAGAATTTCATCAATCAATCCTTTTCGAAGACATTCTTCTGGTCTCAGCCAGAGGTCATGATCCATCAAACTATCCATAGATGCCTTACTCATTGAAGTATATTCAAGATAAATTTCCTTGACTACCTCTGTAATTTTTTCGCAGTTTAAAACTTCATCACGAATCTCACTCATTTTACCCCACATTCCTGAAGAGAGTTGATGGATTAGCATAAAAGCACGCTTTTTCATGTAACGTTTCTTACAAACAACCGTAAGAAAGGTTCCAGCACTGGCAACACTTCCTTCTACATAGGATTCAATTGGAATTGGTGATTTGGTAATCGTATCAACCACATTGAGGGCAGAGAATATTGTCCCGCCATAGCTGGTTACGTGAAGTTTAATTGTCGGTGGTTCGATTCCATATTTTATTCCAACCGAGCGCATATTATCAATAGTATCATTAAGAAGCATGTTCAACTTATGCGATGTAGCGTCGTTAATATCGGCATTGAAATAGATATGATTATCTTTGGCACAGATTCGATCGCCAAGTCCAGGTTTAAAAGCGTCAATAGATAGGAGTTGTTTACCTATATCCTGAACAATCATTTCGGCAATTTCATCTTCGCCAATTTCATCATCGTCATCGTCGGCACATCGCCTCCGTCGCTTAGTCAATCTTCTTTTAGCGGGAGACCCTCCGTAAAAATATGAAGCCATAGTATTTTAATATGGATTCTTTTTTATACATTCAAGAGAGTTATTTAGCCGACATGCCTCTATACCATGCAGCTCTTCCATTATCTTTCTCCCTTTCATATAGTTTGGATAAGATTTTAGGAGCCAATTCGTCTCCATTCTTCAACGCATTTTCAAAAGCAGATTTTGCCTTTTCAATTTCTTGATTATTCAAAAAACAGATTCCGATCCAGGTAATACATCGTATACATTTACCTTTTTTAGCTCCAGTCATAAAATAGGTATAAGCTTTTTGGAAATTCCCCGTAAAATAACAATCGATACCTACGTTTAAGTACCATTTTGCGATCAATATTCTTTGAGAATCTTCCGGAGAAAGGAATGTGGTGGTTGGTTTCATTAGAAAATTTTCCCAACTCAGGTTTGGCCGCGAACCAAACGGCCACGAATCACGTAGTTGTGGTGGCATGTTTATCTATTTAAAATAATCTTTTTAAATTCAATTTCACCCTTATCCTCGCCGACCTTTCCTATACTGGGATTATCTCTCCATTAGTTAAAGAATCACTTTTTTGTGAAATTGAAATTCGATTTTAACTTTCCTTCTTTAAAAAATGACCGAATATCTCAATAAAAAAGTAAAGGATCTTAAGATAGGTGAGCTTGAAAAGTTGATCGAATATGCTAACAAAGAATACCGAAATGGTGTCGAAGTAATGGGCGACGAGATATATGACCGACTTATCGCACGACTGAAGGCGTTGAAACCTGATTCTAGATTCTTAAGAGAAATCGGAGCCCCAGTCAGAGACGAACTAGTAAAAGAAAAACTACCTTTTTGGATGGGAAGTATGGATAACTCCATTTTTCCAGATATTAAACCTATAATGAGGTGGTTGAAAAAATATAACGGTCCTTTTTTCTGTAGTGGAAAACTAGATGGAGCAAGTGCACTTTACTCACGTACTTCTGGTCCTAAACTATATACTCGAGGCGATGGAAAAGTGGGTCAAGATATTACCTATCTACTTAAATATCTCAAACTTCCAAAAATCGATGAGGGTGATTTTATCAGAGGTGAATTAATTATGAAGGAATCTGTTTTCAAAGAAAAATATTCTCATGAATTTCCAAAGGCCAGAAGTGTGATTAGTGGAACGATTAATTCTAAAAAACCAAACCCTAAAATTCTTGCCGATATTGATTTCGTAGCTTTTGAATATATAGATACTGATCCAAAAGATGCAAAAGAACAGTTTGAAATTCTCCGTAAAAAGAAATTTAAGATACCAATTCATGAATATCTTCCCACACTATCCGTAGAGGAATCACTAATTGATCTCTTTAAAAAATTCAAAGAAGACTCGCCATATGAGCTCGATGGCGTAATTATCGCTGATAACCATCCGCATGTTCGGAACACAAGCGGTAATCCAGACTATGCAATCGCTTTTAAGATGAATTCTGATGGAGTTAAGACTACTATAGAGGAGGTAATTTGGGATCCAAGCATGTATGGAGTATTGGTTCCAACTATTCGCTTTCATACTGTAGTGATTGGAGGAGATAATGTTTCTTATGCATCAGCTTTCAATGCTAAATTTGTCAAGGATTATAGTCTTAGAAAAGGAACAGAAGTCTTAATTGTTAAAAGTGGCGATGTGATTCCATATATCAAACAGGTTCTCAGTGCCGGTCCTCCAAGTGGACGAAAAGCAGATATGCCTCATGAAGAAGATTTTGGAAAATGGCACTGGAATGAGAGTAATGTAGATATTATTCTTGATGAACCAATTGATAACTTTATTGTGAGACGAAAGCGTCTTCTTCGTTTCTTCACCTCCCTAGGAATTAAATATATCAACATTGGAGTGGTTAAAAAGATGATTACGGCCGGAATTAGTACACCACAAGAGGTATATGAAGCAAGTATCGATGATTTAATGACGCTAGATGGAGTAAAGGAAAAGAGTGCTAAAAAATATTATGATTCGATTCACTCAGTGTTGGATCGTCAGGTTCCAGTTGAAAAAGTAATGAAGGCTTCGTTGTGTTTTGGTTCTGGTTTTGGAGAGAAAATATTATACCCAGTAATCGCGGGAGGGTTACTGGATGGTTCTCGTTATCCGTTGGTTGAAGAAATTAAGGCTATCGAGGGTTATTCGGAGATTATGGCTCAAAAATTTCTAATTGGTTTGAAGAAATTTAGGAAGTGGTTGAATGATAATCAATTTATTCAGTTGGAATGGCCCTCCCCATCCTCCGAAAGTGAAGGAGGAGGACCCCTTTCCGATCTCCAAATCCTTTTTACCGGAGTCAGAAATAAAGAATTGACTGAACGTTTGAAAAAGGCAGGTGCTGTCATCAACAGTACCTTTACTAATAAGACTAATCTTCTGATTATCAAGAATAAAGGTGATAATAATAACAAGATTCAACGTGCTAAGACGGAAGGAATTAGAATGATTCCAGTCGATGAAGTTGAAAAAGAGTTGTTTATGAAAGGGTAAAATTGAATTTTATTACATTTATTTAGTTAAATAAATGTCATTACCCATAGAATTGATTGAAAAGATTTATCTCTATCTACGAGATAAGGATGTTATTTCCTTCTCATTAGTATGTAAACGACACCGAGAAGTGTTGATAAATTCACCCATTCTAACGGGGCTGATTTCCTTGAATATCGGCAACTACAAAATATTTATCCCACGTGAAAAGCGGGGGGAGGTGAATATGAGATTATTTAAGATCAATTTATTTGGTTCAAAAATAACCAACGACGAGCTACTATATTTCTCCGGTGTTTATGATATTAACTTAAGCTGTACAAAAATAACCGATGTCGGATTAAGGAATTTGAAGGATGTTCATATCATTGATTTATATCACACAATTATAACCGATGTCGGACTGAGGTATTTATTCGAAGTATCGAACGATATTTATAAAATCAATTTGAACTTTACAAAAATAACTAACGATGGTTTAAAACACCTGAAAAACGTTCATACTATCTGTTTAAACTGTACAAATATAACCAATGAAGGGCTACGATATTTATCTGGTGTTCATAATATCAGATTGAGTAATACAGATATAACCGATGATGGATTAAAATACTTGGAGAATGTTCATACCATTGACCTGTGTAATACACGGATTACTGGTATTGGGTTACGATATCTGAAAAGAGTTCATACTATCATGTTAAGCTCTACAAAAATAACCGACGAAGGATTAGGGTATCTCCCTCGTAAAGCGAATGGATTATGCAATGTTCATAACATCAATTTATATAACACAGATATAACCGATGACGGTCTGAAATATTTACAAGGGGTTCATACTATCGATTTAAACTGTACAAAAATAACCGACAGTGGATTAAAACATCTCTCCCACCACGGAGTACATACCATCCGTTTATGTAGTACAATGATAACTGACGCCGGACTAAAATATTTCTCTCCCGAAGTTCGCTCTGTAAACGGAGTGAAGTGTATTCATACCATCTATTTATACGGTACACAGGTAACCGATGTCGGACTGAAATACATGAAGGGTGTTCATACTATTGGTACATGTATAACCGACAATGTGAAAGATTTTTTAAGAGAAAATGGAACAGTTAATATATATTAAAAATAAAATTGAAAGTCTTTTCATTTAAATATAAATGAAATGCCTGTTGATCTCCTCACTGTCGATTTCCCTTATTATAGATTATATGTAGATTCCCGTTTTATCCGAACTATTTTTAATGCCTTAAAAGATTATAAACCGATCATATCTTTGGAAGGTGATGGAATTATTAACATAACAGTTAACTTTGATCGGGAAAAACACTTTCTTACTTTATCAGATTATTTTACTCAAGATGTGCGTATGAAAGCTAAAATTTTATGGCATCCATCACCATACGATATATTTCAGGAACGTCGTAATGAAATGAACACAAAACTTGGTGAAGGGTCGCAACTATATTCCGAAATATATAACTGGTTATGGAGACATACTAAAATGTGTAGTAATTTTCCGATTACTGTCGTGAAAGCTATTCTAGATCATTACAAACCAAAACGAGTTTTTGATCCTTCGGCCGGGTGGGGAGATAGAATGATTGCATGTATTGCATCTAATATTTCGTATACCGGAGTCGATCCTAACCGAGAGTTGGTTAACGGATATCAACATATGATCACTGTTCTTGGTGCCGATCCAACTAAATATTGTTTAGTAACTTTGCCTATCGAAGAATATAATTTGCATGGTTCAAAAAAACCAGATATGATTATTACCAGTCCTCCTTTTTTTGATATGGAACATTATTCTGATTCTCCTAACCAATCCGAGCGAAAATATCCTTCTTATAGTGTTTGGAAAAGTGGTTTCCTATATTCGCTCTTAAAAAGATGCTATATTTATCTTGAAGTTGGTGGTCATTTAATTATATATGTAAACAATATTAAAAAATATCCTATTTTTGATGATACTAAATTTTATATGGAAAATATGGTCAAGCAAGGGATGATGCGGTATGAAGGAAACATCAATTGGATAAATTCCAAATATCCTAAGAAAATGCTTGTATATAAGAAGCTAAAATAATATGTATGCCATCCTCTTACTTTTCAACATCGGTATATATAAGGAATTAAAGAAGTTTGTAAAAGTTCATATATAGATAACGAAAAGGAGATAAATAGAAATATCTGTTTATCTCAAAATACATGACGACGAAAGATAAATAGCTATATTTTACACCTCCAAAAAACCTCTTACTTTTCAAAATTGGTATGTATATAAGAAATTAAAGATGTTTGTTTAATTATATATACTATTTATCAATATTTAGGTAAAAC
>Ga0105054_10005133_pt1 | contig 19024 bp, 15 predicted proteins | sample BON02_FD_78091 | JGI IMG/M metagenome (GOLD analysis project Ga0105054, IMG submission 78091) | Freshwater microbial communities from Lake Bonney liftoff mats and glacier meltwater in Antarctica - BON-02 (megahit assembly) | ecosystem: Environmental > Aquatic > Freshwater > Ice > Glacier...
TCCTGTATTAAGGTCTGGGATTTTTTTTAAATCGTGTCATCTTTGTTTTTTGCAAAACAAAAGTCGCTAATTTACTGCGAAGTAGGAAGAATCCTCCCGCTTCGCGGGATTAGTGCAACAATGGCTATAATTCATTGCTTCTGATTTTACTATCGGAAAATCTTGTGTCAATCCGTTCTGCTTAGTTTTATTTACTAAATTAGTAATGAGGTCAACGCAACGAAACCATGGCCGAGACATCGTGTATAATTTGAACAAACAGAAATGAAAATAACAGCATTAACATCTTTTTGTGTCGACTTCTTTCCTGAATTGGATAAAATTTACGTCGGAGGAAATTCATTGAACTTTGCTACTCAATGCAAACTTTTAGGATATGAAAACATCTCAGTAATTGGGGCAATTGGAAAAGATAGATTTGGAAAACTAATAGAAAACCAATTAGATAAATTAAATATAAATCGTTCTAGGTTATACCAGATTAACGAACCGACTGCATCAAATAAAATTTTTATTAATGAAAAAGGAGACAGATATTTTAAAGAAGATAGCTGGAATGGAGGTGCATTTGATAAGTTTATATTATCAGAAAGTGATTGGAATTCATTAGCTGACAGTAAAATTGTTGCAATGCCAGCTGGTGCCTCAAACTTGAAAGAACTTTTAAAGAGACGAAATGAAAGTCAATTAATAGTCATTGACTTTTTAGACTACTTGGGAATTGACTTTATCAAAGATCATATAGCCAATATCGATATTGTTTTTTTGAGTGGTAAAGAAGAAATGCTAGATGAGCTGCAAGAACTTTCTTCACAAAAGAGAAAACTAATAGTGTCGACTTTAGGAGCAAAAGGTAGTGTAGCCCTTTTTAAAAATAAAAAGTATTACCAAAAAGCGATTGAAGTTGATAAAATTATTGACACAACAGGTTGTGGAGACGCTTTTCAAGCAGCTTTTAGTATTGAATGGCTGAAAACTAAAGATATAGAAAAATCATTAAAAGAAGGTTCAATTGCTGCTAGTAAAGTTTTGAATTTTGTAGGTGGAGTTGAACAAGAATAGAAAACTACACACAATAACTAAGGCTTCCATCCCCAGGCTGGCAGGCTGTTGGGTCTGTAAGACCAATAATGAAGATCGTGTTCCTCCAGTTCGGCGGATACGTGTACTGTTCCCTCAAAGCTTAATATGGTGTAAGAAGCCTTCGAAGTGGTCCCTGTCCTAAGACCAGAAAGGCTATAGTTAGATGATGAAAAACACGCACTAAAAATTATTTTAACTATTTGCAATTTGTATCGATTTTTGGATGATACATTTGCAGCGAATTTAAACCACGTGAAAAAGCAACTTCAAATACTCTTGTCTACCATGCTATTTATAGCATTCAGTATGCACGCGATTATGCCGTTGGTTTCTCACTCTATGGACACAGCGTATTCCTCCGTTCTTTTTGAGGAAATAGAGCAAGAAGACGTACTTTCAGAGAAGGATGTAAGCGTTTTACAGTTCGATTCTCTTTTGGTAGAGTACAAACTCGCTTTACAACACTTTGATAAAATAGTAGCTGATCCAGCACTTTTTGTTCTGCCTACGGACATAGAACACACTCCTCCCTACATTGCTTTTCATAGGCTAAAAATAGACTGCTAATTTTCGTGTAATCGGGTCCTGACCTGATGTATTAGTCTACTGTATCTTACGGTATGTTTATTTCTGTTTTATTTTTTTCAATCAATAAGAGGATAACGAATCCTCGCTATTTCATATAAGACAAACATGCAAAACCAACACGGTCATTGGGATGAAGAACATCTCATTCACACACTAAAGCATTACTTGCCTGCACAGGCACCACTTAAGGATTTTGTGCATCACAATACGCTGCACGCTTTCCAAGAAGAGCCTTTTTTTGAAGCATTAAATAGAGCTTCTCACATGTTAGGCTATAAGACCAGTCTTTCACTCAAAGCCTTCAGACGCAAGTACAGTGCTGGTGAAATATCAGATGATGTCATTAATTCTGTAATTTCAGAAGACAAAGGCTTAGAATCACTAGCAAGCTGGCGATATAACATGCTGGAAGAAGCTTTTGACCACACTGTGCGACCACAAGTAGGTAAACTAAGAGCCAAAACAAAAGAGCTGTACCAACTGGATATGGATGCACAAGTACATACGCGTCTTTTTAGATTATTAGGTGCTTATTTGGATCAAGGAGTTTCTATTCAGCCATTTCCTATCACAGATGGTGATTTCCTCTCGGCCATCCGTGAAATGGAAAACAAGAGTAAAGTCAGTTTCTTTAAATCAAATAAAGTAAAAATACTAGCAAGTAGAAAAGGACTGACTATGACCAAGTTACTGGATATACTGGTGGGTGACCCTAAGCTATATGCTTCGTATGTCTTCGATCAACAGTTTGCCCATCCAGGCTGGAGTGGTATGGTGTCTTTCGTAGAAGATCATCCCAATGCTCTTTTAGCCAAACGTAGAATAAAGATTGAAGAGTTGATCATATTGGAGCTTCTATTTGAAATAGATGTGTTGGAAACCAAATTTGGACATCAGTGGAAAGCTCTTGGCCAGTTTGAACATACAAAGCCTGCTGATCTGTTTTCTAAACCCCCAAAATCAGAATATACAGCTGTAATGATACTCTGGCAGAAGGCAATGGAGGAGAGTTTTTATTCTCAAGTATTGAATACCTTGACATTGCCCACTAAGCGTCCGCTGATACGTAGTGCCGTACACAGTTTTCAGGCATTTATGTGCATAGACGATAGAGCGTATTCGCTGCGTACTTACTTAGAAGAAATAGACACCATCTGCCAAACCTACGGTACTCCAGGGCACTTTGGCTTGGAGTATTATTTTCAGCCTCAGCACGGTAAATTCCATACCAAGGTATGTCCGGCACCACTATCTCCAGCTATACTAGTGAAGGAGTATGAAAGCTGGAAAAAGCAAAAAAAGGATATCCATTTTAGTAAGCATACGCATGGTGCTTTAGGAGCGGCAGTATTAACGCATACACTGGGACTATGGTCTGGTATTAAACTAGCCACGAGCATATTTAGACCCAGACATAGTCTGTATGCTAATTCGTCGTTTCAGTTTATGGATCCTATGGCTAAGCTGACCATGGAACATACCGATCAGCCACTCACCAAAGATGGTTTGCAAATAGGGTTTACTATAGAGCAAATGGTACAAGCAGTGGAAGGAGTTTTGCGTAGCACTGGACTCACAGATTTATTTGCTCCACTGATATATATGGTGGCTCATGGTGCCAGTAGTGTGAATAATACGTACTACGCAGGATACGATTGTGGTGCGTGCTGTGGTAGACCAGGAAGTGTGAATGCTCGACTTTTTGCGGCTATGGCAAATAAGCCTGAGGTTAGAAATATACTGCGAGAGAGAGGAATCTATATTCCTACGAAAACTCAATTTATAGGGTCACTGCATGATACCACAAAGGACGAAGTGCAGTTTTATGATACGGACATTCTAAGTGAAGAAAACGCACGTAAACATGAAAATAACGTGCTTACTTTTAATAAAGCATTGAGTCTGAATGCAAGAGAAAGGTCCAGAAGATTTGTATCTACTCCTACTGAATTAAATGCTGAGAGTGTGCACACTAAAGTCAAAAAGCGTGCAGTTACGTTGTACGAACCGCGTCCAGAATTGAACCATGCGAGCAACTGTCTATGCGTTATAGGGAGACCTTCTTTTACTAAAAAAGTGTTTTTAGACCGTAGGGCTTTTGCCAATAGTTATGACTACGAGCAAGACCCTACAGGTAAATACTTGCTAGCTATACTGAATGCGGTAGCTCCTGTGTGTGGAGGTATCAACTTAGAGTATTATTTCTCTAGGGTAGATAATGAAAAACTAGGAGCTGGGAGTAAGTTGCCGCATAATGTAGTAGGACTTAATGGAGTAGCCAATGGAGTAGAAGGGGATCTACGTCCGGGTTTGCCTGTGCAGATGACCGAGCTACACGATCCGCTGCGACTTATGGTGGTGATAGAGCATTTCCCAGAGGTAGTATTAGACGTCATTAAGATGAATCCTGCTACGTATCAATGGTTTAAAAATGAGTGGGTAGTGCTTTCTGTTATTGATCCTGTGACTAAAAGCATTTCGCGATTTAAAAAGGGAGAAATGGAAGAGTATACACACATCAAAAACTATACACAACCCTCGGAGTCATTAGAGAAACTTATTCTTAATTCATCTCAAAATTTGCCCGTACATAGAATATCATGAATGTAGATTTAAATCCCTTATTGATTATCCTTTTAGCCCTGCCTATAGTGGGTGCTTTGATAGTGATGCTGCTGGGCAAGTACAAAGAAAAAGCCATTTCGTATACCGCTATGGTGGCTTCGGGTACTCATCTTGCTGCGGTGCTTGGCACGTTTGTGCTTTGGGCACTTCATGATTTTGATGCCATAAATGTGAAAGAGTTGGTAGTGTACAAAATGCCAGGCTATGAGTTTTTTATAGACTTATACTTTGATAGGCTTACCGCTACATTTCTAGTAGTAGGCAGTATACTTACATTTCTGATTACGGTGTATAGTAGTTTTTATATGCACAATGAGAAAGGCTACCGTCGCTTCTTTAGCAATATCTTGGTGTTTTTCTTTGGATACAATCTCATCATCTTGGCAGGTAATTTCGAAACATTATTTCTGGGTTGGGAAGTACTTGGAGTATCCTCATTTCTATTGATAGCCTACTATAGAGACCGGTATCTACCTGTGAAAAATGCGGTTAAAGTATTCAGTATCTATAGACTAGGAGATGTTGGATTGATTTTGGCTATGTGGCTTAGTCACCACTTTTGGCATGAGAATATCACCTTCGCTAAGTTAGCAGATGCAGGACTGGTACACTCGCACATAGCACACCACCAAACGCTAGCCATGTCTATATCTTTGGTTATTCTGCTCACGGCTATTATTAAGTCAGCACAGTTTCCATTTTCCTCTTGGCTCCCTAGAGCTATGGAAGGACCTACGCCTAGCAGTGCTATTTTCTATGGTTCGTTAGCCGTACATATAGGTGCTTTTTTATTGATGCGTACCTCCCCATTTTGGCAAGACTTGGTAGCATTCAAGGTAATCTTGATTTTGGTAGGAGCCATTACTATGTTCACTTCTACTATGACTGCTAGAGTACAGAGCAGCATCAAAGCTCAAATAGCCTATAGTAGTATTGCTCAGATAGGCTTGATGTTCATCGAAATAGCTTTTGGATTAGAAGTGTTTGCACTAATTCACTTTGCTGGGAATGCATTTTTGAGAAGCTACCAGTTACTTATTTCTCCATCTTTAGTTACCTATAAGATTAGAGATCAGTTTTTTAACTTTATCCCTAAGGACAAGACAGAAAATATGTGGGGTAAAAAGTGGCAGTTCACCCTGTATATGATCAGTCTAAAAGAGTGGAATTTAGATAATTTCTTATACCAATATCTCTGGTCTCCTCTTAAGCAAGTAGGGAATAGACTTCACTTTTTGAGCATTTCTAACTTGGTTTTCATCTTCACTCCACTTTTTATGGTAGCACTAGTAGCTCTCAATTTCAAAGAATCTATTCCTGCTGAAATAGCACAATACTTACCTGAGCTTATGGCTTTAGTAGGGTTGGTATTGGTCATCAAATCATTTACGGAGCGGAGAAGTGCTCGATTGGCATTTGTACTCGTACTGTTAAACCATTTTTGGGTAGCACTAGCAGTATCGTATAATGATGCACTAAACTGGGAGCATATAGCTATTTATCTAAGTGGAATTGTAGTTTTTGGCATAGTTGGATACGCGACTATTTTAAGACTCAGAAAACGAGAACGAAAGGTATTTCTCAATCAGTTTTACGGCCATTCATTTCACCATCCCAAAATCGCATTTGCATTTTTGGTGGCGTGTTTGGGCGTAGCAGGATTTCCTATTTCTCCCACCTTCATAGGGGAAGATTTAGTATTTAGTCACATACAGAGTCAGCAGTTATTCCTAGCTGTATTTGTATCGCTCAGTTTCATCCTAGATGGACTGTCACTTATAAGAATATACGCTCGCTTATTTCTTGGTCCACATCATAAATCAGATCATGAAATAGCGTACAGAGCAAGTTAGAATAATTGAATAATCAAATAATAACCAAGTAATAGAATGATAAAAATGAACAATCCAATATATAGTAAAGGGATTTCCAGTCTCAAGGTATTCTGGAAAGAAGATTTGAAAGCAGGGTTTAACGTATCACTAATCGCACTGCCGCTATGCTTAGGTATAGCTATAGCCAGTGGGTTTCCGCCTATAGCTGGCTTGTTTGCCGCTGTAGTGGGTGGGATATTTGTATCTCGCTTTAATGGATCGTGGCTTACCATCACAGGGCCAGCAGCAGGACTTATAGTAGTAAACTTAGCAGCCATAGAAACTCTAGGTGGTGGAGATAAGGCAGTGGGTTATCCGTACGCTTTGGCAGCTATTTCAGTCTCAGGCTTATTCATTGCCCTTTTTGGTTTTTTAAAACTGGGTAAGTTTGGAGACTTTTTCCCTAATGCTGCAGTACATGGTATGCTAGCAGCTATAGGTGTTATCATAATGATAAAGCAGTTTTTTGTAGCGGCTGGAGTCTCTGTACACGGGCATGAGTTCTTTGAGGTGCTTTCTGAGGTGCCAGGAGCATTTTTGCATAGTAATCCGGAGGTGATTCTGATAGCTATTGTTTCTCTTTTAATTTTAATCTTTTATCCAAAAATCAAGACGAAATGGATAAAAATTTTGCCTGCTCCTATTTGGGTACTACTAGTGGCTATTCCGCTTGAGTTTATTTTAGATTTTGAACATGAGCATATGGTCAACTTCTTAGGTTCAGAACACAAAGTAGGTCCTCAGTTGCTTGTTCATCTGCCAGATAGTATTATGGATGCGGTGAAGTTGCCAGATTTTGGCAAAATTACCACTGGAGCGTTTTGGTTAGCCGTTGTAAGTATCACTTTAGTTACAGCTATAGAGTCACTACTTAGTGCTATAGCAGTGGATGGGATGGACGAAAATCACCGTAAAACTAATTTGAATAAAGATTTGAAAGCACTAGGTTTTGGAGCATCTCTATCTGGTATGATAGGTGGATTACCTATGATAAGTGAGATAGTACGTAGTACTGCCAATGTGGATAGTGGTGCTAAAACACAATGGTCTAATTTCTTTCATGGCATATTTTTACTTCTTTTCATGTTTATAGGCAGCCTTGTCATAGATCATATTCCTTTAGCAGCACTGGCCGCTATGCTTATTTACACGGGCTCTAGATTGGCATCTCCCAAAGAATTCAAACACATGTGGCAAATAGGAAAAACTGAGTTTGCTGTTTTCTTGGTGACCATTATCGTAGTACTAACGACTGATTTACTGATAGGTATAGCTGCAGGTATAGTATTCAACATAGTTGTACTCCTTCTTAAAAAAGTTTCTGTCAGTAATCTTTTTAGAGTGACATTTAGCACTACTATATCTGGTGATGCTGTGGTTATTAAGCTAAAAGATAGTATAGTGTTTACCAATTATTTAGGCTTAAAAAATGAGATAGTAAAATATGCAGATAAACATATAGCGTTAGATTTTGCAGAGGTGACCTTCATAGACCATAGTGTGAAACACCATTTGATAGGTTTGAAACGTGACTTCGAAACAAAAGACCTTAGCTTTGAACGATTAAATACGGATAAGCTAGTACCGCTTAATGAGCATTACTTAGCAGAGGAAAGAGGAAAATGAGTATAAATATGAGAAATGTGACCTTACTTTTAGGGTTTATGATTTTAAGCAATGTGGGGATGGCTCAAAAACAAATTGACAACCAGAATAATGCGTGGTATATGTACTTCGGTAATCATAAGATTACGGATCGCTGGGGCATACATACCGAGTATCAGTGGCGACGACATGATCTTGGTCAGACGTGGCAGCAGTCTCTAGCTAGGGTAGGAGTAGACTACTATACCAAGCAAGGTCCGCAGCTTACTGCAGGTTACGGGTGGATAGTCTCCTATCCGTATGGTAAACAGCCTATTAAGTATAGTTTTAATGAGAACAGGATCTGGCAGCAGGCTATCATTACATCCAAAGTAGGACGATTTAATTTTAATCATAGATATAGACTAGAGCAGCGATTTTTAGAGCAAAAAAGCTACGATAGTACAAAACAAGAATATGTACACCTAGACGAGTTTAAGTTTAAGCAAAGAGCTAGATACCGCTTTATGGTAAGCATACCTCTTAATCATAAAGAGATGGTAGATAATACTTGGTTTGTAAGCTTATATGAAGAGGTTTTTCTAGGATTCGGTAAAAACATAGAAAAGAATGTTATGGAGCAAAATCGTATTTCAGCAACGGTTGGATACCGATTTACCAAAGATTTCAATATACAGGCAGGATACTTAAATCAATTTGTACAGAAAGGAGATGGCATACACGCTGAGAATAATCATAATCTACAAATTGGGGTTACGTATAACTTTGATTGGCGAAAACCAATAGTGACTAAATAAAAAAACATCCCAGTAGAATGAATCTATTGGGATGTTATAATAATCAATGAGGAATATAGGCCTAGCCTAAATCATAGATTTCTTGAATATTATGCAGTATCTCTGGGAAGTCCAGTTTTAGGTCTATTAGCTTGCCGCTTTGTATGTCAAAAACCCATCCGTGTACTTGTAGTCCACGTTCCTTGTAGGCAGTTTGTACAGCGGCAGTTTTAATAAGATTTACGCACTGTTCTTGTACATTCAGCTCTACGAGTCGGTTATACCGTTCGTCACCGTCTGGTAATTTATTCAGTTCCTCTCTATGGGTTCTGTACACGTCACGTATATTCCTAAGCCATGGATTCAAAATGCCTAAGTCTTGAGCGGTCATAGCTGCTTTTACTCCACCACAGAAGTAGTGTCCACACACTACCACGTGTTTTACTTTAAGTTGGTTTACAGCATAGTTGAGCACTGACATTACGTTGAGGTCTATGCTTATCACCATATTGGCAATGTTACGATGCACAAATACTTCTCCGGGTTCTGCTCCCATTAGTTCCTCTGCGGTAGCTCTACTATCTGAGCAACCTATGTATAAAATTTCTGGACTTTGCCCTTTTGATAGTTTTTCGAAGTAGTCTTTATCACCACTCAGTTTGCCATCTATCCACTTTTTATTGTTTTCGAATACTTTTTTTAAATCCATGATTTTTTACCGCCGCTAATATACAAAAAAAGCCCACTCCAATAATTTGGAGTGGGCTTCTGGTTAGATTTATTCGTCGTTTATTCTTTTATCAATTTAGTAGAGACCATTCCTTGGTCTGTACTAACATTTACAAAGTAGTATCCTGACTGAAGACCGTTTAAGTCTAAAGTAGCAGTACTACTCGCATTAGCAGTAAGTACTACTCTACCAGTTATATCTATTACATTGATAGCTTTTACAGTATATCTAGTGTCTATGCTTACAGTCACTTCACTAGTAGCAGGATTAGGATATACGCTAGCAGCATTGCTTGGTAATACTTCCTTAGTGTTAAGAAGAGATAATTCAATGTCTCCATTGATGAGTGCTATTCTAGGACACATATATCCCAGTATAGTATCTATATAGGTTCTTCCTTTCATAGGTGACATGTCAGTATTAGATCGTAGGCTATTCATATGAGCAGTGAATCCAGAACCTGCTGGTCCTACTTCACGTGTAGCAGTAGCACTCATAGGATCCCACCATTGCCAAGGGCTAGACTGATTATTCAATATCTCATCAGCCTTAGGAAGAAGTACTGGGAATAATCCTTTTACTTCAGTGTTTATAGTCATTTCTGCCTCGTCATCATAGATGTAAGGTACAGTAGCACCATAATTTGCCTCAGCAGCTATGGTATACGGATCATTAGCAGCGATATCTTTGATAGCGTCATTATTTCCTAGAGCATTTGCCTTTTGGATATATAAGTTAGCACCTTGTACATCTACTACATCTTCATTCGTAGTAGGTACTACCACTGTTCCTGCATTGAAAGGAGCAAAAGCGTCTCTTACACAATGAAAAGCAATCATTGGAGCATCTCCAGCTTCTAACCAAGATGTATCAGCAAGTGCACCACCAGCGGTTACTACAGAAGCAATTTCAGTAGAAGTAGCAGAAGGACTATAAACGTATAGGTTCATTTGACCTCCACTACCGTCTATTTCGCCAACTACGGTTCTGTTTATGTATGATGGGCCTGCTCCACCAGCTCTAAATTTTGTAAGTTCCATTTCTTCATTTTTGTCCAATGTCTCGTAAGCTAGAGCTACATAAGCACCAGTTCCTTCACCGTACAGTGTAACCTTATTTGGGTCTATGCCATATATAGCAGCATCATCTTTCATGGTTCTCACTGCAACCTTCACATCGTGAATAGCCCTATATACTGCATTTAGAAGTTGACCTCTTCTTACTTCTACATTAGTAGCAAGTGGGTTCCATCCAAGTCTGTAATTAACTGCAGCTGCAACATATCCTCTCTTTGCCCATTCAGTACAAAGTACAATAGCAGTACTATCATCTTTGTTTCCATTTGGAGATCCGTTAATTCCTGCAGGCAAGAAATTGCCTGTGTGTAAGAATAGTATTAATGGACGGTCTGTTGAGTTATCTACAGACGCCATTGGCTTATAGATGTCCATCTTAAGTGCAGTTACCTTTACTTTAGTTGTAATGGTATCGAATGGATTGTAGTGGTTATCTGGGATAGCGTTTCCGGTCGTAAGTGCACCGCCAATAGCCATGAGATCCGCCTGAATCTGTGCTCCGTTTGAAGCGTGCAACTTAGAAGTAAGGAAATCAATGTTAGTTGCATAAGTAACATTAGGAGTCACCTCTATCTCTGCATTGGTATAAATAGCATCTACATAACGGGTCTGAGCTGTTACTCCAAAAGTCATTGAAACTATTAGCAATGTTAAACTTAAGTACTTTTTTTTCATGTTTTTATTTTGATTTGTTATGGTTGCAATATAATACATTAAGGTATATTTTACTTGTCTTTTTTGAAGACGAGATTATGTTGTGCTGAGAAGTAGACCATACGCCCAATAAATGGTCCGCCATAGACTTGATAGTTGAGGTTGTTAAATACGCTTCTCTGACTGTTTTCGCCTTCTTTGTCAAAGAGTGGCATTATGCCTAGAATATTAGATCCTCCGAGCTTGAATGACATATTCCACTTGGGAACTACATAGTTGATTTGTGCATCTAGCATGTCATAAGTAGGTACGGTACCTGTGAACTGTGGAGACCCTTCGAATACAAAACCTTGTATCCATTTATAGTTGATTCCAAAACCAAAGTTTTCTCCAGTTATTTTTGGAAGTTTTAACTTAGTACCTGAGAAACTGATGTTGAACTTATGTTCAGGAGTGTTAAACGCTGGAATAATAGGATCATCTGCACCTTTCTTATTGAGTACATTCCAAGAGTAATTCCCCCCTAGATTATATTTTTCAAAAAAGTAATTTAGACCTACAGCAATACCTTGTGTGGTCACATCCTCTTGGGCATTAGCTGCTACTCTAAATACTTCTACACCTTGTGGCAGTCCGGTTAGTCGGTCAAAATTTGCGTCTATACCAATATTATATCCTATAAAATCTTTGTATGTAGTAAAGTAATATCCCGCATCTATAAAGATGGACTTGTTTGCAATGTTTCCTTTGTAGCCAATTTCTATGGTTCTAGCTTGCTCAGGTCTTATAGGGTCCACATCGTAGTATTCTAGGTTTGCTAAATTTATGTTGGTAGCAAACGCACTTCTGAATGATTCTATGTCTATTAAAGAATCAAAGCCATTAAGATTACCGATTAACGTAGCACGTCCTACATCATACAGAAGATATTGGTCCGCTAAAGTTGGGTTTCTAATAGCTGATGAGAAAGAAGTCCTAAATACATGGTTAGGTCTATGCTTATAGATAAATGAAGCCGCTGGAGACGCTAAAAAATCAAAGTTTTGATTTTTGTCCAACCGAGACGTGATATTTAGAATAACTCTATCTGCCATCCAACGTTTATCTATCCCTGCGTATATTCCTGCTTCTAGATTTCTAATGACTACATCTCCAGTATCATTTAGTATAGTTCCTTTAGATTCTGGTGCATACAGTCTGCTACTCGTCCCTACCGTAATTATTCCAAACTTAGGTTTGAATTTATATTCCCCTTGCAGGTGATACAGGGCAGACTGGTCAAAAAATCGAGTTCCATTTTCTGTGAATAATCTAGAAGTAATATCATTAAAGGAGCTATCAAATTCTGCTGTTCCTGGGGATAATCTGAATTTGTCTATAATTGTTCTAGTTTCATCATGAAGTTCGGATACTTTATCACCATTAGCACTTATAAATGGTAGGTAAATTGAATTGTACCAAAACTCTTGAGACTCGTGAATATTAGGATCATAGGCCACATACCCGGGAAGAGACTCTACTTCGCTAAATTTACTTCTTCTCCAGGTTCTTTCATAAGCGTTGTACCAGTCCTCTTCAAGCTTGTCTGCTTCATTTAGTCTAAACGCTGTGGTGACTATATCATATGTATCTCCTGCATCCTCATTCGTGCTATACATTCTCAAAAAGAATTTATCTTTTTGTTTCCATTCTAAGTGATTTTGCCAGAAGCGTATATTATGTAATCGGTATCTGTTATCACCTTGATATACAGTGCTTCCGGTGCTGAAGTTAAATGAATAGTCTAATTGTATGCTATCATTGAATTTATAACTCAATGTGGTGTTTAGTTTGAGATTATCTGTATTATAATCTACTAAGTCTTTTTCTTGATATCCTGTTCTATAAAATGAACCTAGCCCAGCACCCTTATTGTATATTTGGGCTGGATCCTCATAGTCGTCATTCCCATTAGCTAGCACTTCATCCCCATAGACATTTACTCTGTCATAACCGCCCGGATTACTGCGGCCATGTTCACTGTCCTGTGTCGGATTATAGTTTTCTGCTTCCCAGTCGTATGCTTGCATATAAAAGGCATTCACTTTGTATCCAAAAGTCTTACGACCTTTATCATTGGTGAAATAATCCGCATATCGTATTGCTACTTGGTTAAGGTTTCGTTCTCCTACTTTCACTTCACTCAGAATACCAGGAAAGTCATAACTTTCCTTCGTTTCCATTGCTATTACTCCATTAAAAGCATTGGGCCCGTAAAATGCACTACTAGCTCCTGCTATTACGTTTACCCGTTGTATATCCAGATCACTAGCTCCTAGGAAGTTTCCTAAAGCAAAGTTAAGTCCGGGACTCTGGTTATCTACGCCATCTATGAGCTGCAGTGAACGTACAGGACTCGTGCTATTAAATCCGCGGGTATTTACTACTCTAAATGCAAGACTAGCTGCTGTCACGTCTACACCCTTCAAGTTACCTAAGCTCTCGTAAAATGATGCTGCAGGAGCATCTTTTATAGCTTGTATTCCTATGGACTCTATGGTAAGTGGAGCCTCTTTAGATTTTTCTGTGACTCTACTTGCTTTTACGGTAGTCCCGGTGAGCACATTTTCAGCGCTTTCTCTCATCGTTATTTTTATTTTACTAGTAGCAGAGGTTACTTCTATTCTCTGTTCATTATACCCCAGATATGAAACTAAGAGTGTAATCGGTAGAGCGGGTACTTGTATATTAAATTCACCTTCTTCGTCGGTGATAGCGCCTAGTCCTTTTTCTGCAGGTACGGTTATATATGCACCTATTAGGGCTTCTCCATCTTTGTTTTTAACCTTACCATTTAGCGTTTGTGCATTCGCCGAATAGGCTAAAAGCACGACTGCGAATAGTAGAAGATGAAGTTTTAATTGTTGTGTTATTCTCATATGTGAGTTCTTTCCAAAAATCGAAAATAACAAATATTATATATAGTGAAGTGATTTATAGTTAATCCGTCAAAAAAAACTAATATCGAACCAATGAAAAAGTTTAGAAATAAGGTAAAAATAGGTCTTGTAACCCTATTGGCAGCATATTTTTTAGGGCCTAAATCTGCTGTATTAGTTCTAGATGCTGCCGCTCCACCAATAATGAACTCTCCTGATTTTAATCTAGCTTATGTAGCGGAGTCAGTAGCTGCTGAAGACAGTAAGTTGTCTATTCGGTCAGGCAATGAGTCCCAACTATATTGGGCAGATAGCTCTGGTAAAAAAACGAAGTATGTTCTCTTATACTTGCATGGCTTCTCTGCCAGTCCAGAGGAGGGAGCTCCTGTGCACCTGTCTTTTGCCAAAAAATATGGCATGAATTTTTATGCACCTCTTCTTCAAGGGCATGGACTAGTAGAGAGTGAGCCTATGATAGATTTTACTGCAGAAGGATTTATTAACTCTGCTAAAAATGCAGTCAGAATCGCTAGATTGATGGGGGATAGTGTTATCATCATGTCCACAAGCACGGGCTGTACAGCTGCTCTGTTTTTAGCATCTGATGCTGATAATCAGATACACAGCCTTGTTTGTTATTCGCCAAATATTCGGGTGTTTGACAAAAGAGCATCCTTACTTACTGGTCCCTGGGGGCTTCAGATCGCTAGATTAGTGAAAGGTGGAGATTATAACGTCTGGGAAGCCCCAGAGGGAGTAGAGCAGTATTGGCACTTGAAATATAGGCTAGAAGCTGTCATAGAGATGCAACGCCTCCTTGAAGCTACTATGACTAAAGAAACCTTTGAAAAAATAGAATGTCCAACCTTTATAGGGTATTACTATAAAAATGAAGAAGAACAGGATAAGGTAGTTTCAGTACCTCGGATACTAGAAATGTATGAGCAATTAGGATCTACAAAGAAAAGAAAAGTTGCTTTTGCAGATGCAGGTGTTCACGCTATTGCGAGTGACTTATTTAGCCGTACCACTCAGGTGATTTCTGACTCTACGTATGCTTTTGCCGATAGTGTGTTAGGCGTAAAGTAATTACAGTATGAAGTACTTTTAAAACCCCAAATCAATTTTTGGGAATAAACTTTCGATTATTTGTCGCGTCGCAGACTCCTTAGTAAGGTCCGCAGGCAATATTTGGTCTAAGTTCTCTTTGGTAAGGAAGAATAAACTATGCGTAATAAACTTGGCGTATAAGACGGAGTCCTGCACATCTTCAGGCATCAGATATACCTTAGTATTTAATATTTGTTCGTAGTGTTGGTGCATTTTCACCTGAATATCTTGAATAGATTTCCTGCCTATGGCACCTGCGACACTGCTGCTGTGATACTTTTTAGCAAAAAAATTAATTCTATAGACCAATTCTAAATCGTGATTCAATAGGTTCTGAAGTGGATTCGGATTCCCAAGGATATTTTTGGATTTCTCAAAGTGTACATTAATTCGTGATTGAGATAGAGCATCATACAGTTGCTCTTCTGTATCAAAGTTAGACTTTATATCTGCCATACTTATGCCACTGAAGCTGCTGATATTTTGAAAATTTAAGTCGTTGTCTTCTCCGCTTCTAATTAGCTGGAGTAGTGCCTCTAGTATTTGCTTTTTTAAGCTCATCTTGCTATGCCATTGTTGTTTTTGGTTTAAAAAGGGATATAATCAAACGTCTAGATTGAGCCTTGAATTCTTCTTGGCTTAGTGATTTTATTTTCTCAGCATCAAAGAAAAGACTGTGCACTATAAAATGAGCATACAGACGAATATCCAAATTTTTATCAGGTCTAAGCTCTGGGTTAAGCCTCAGTAAATCAAAGTAATTCTTGGACATCCCTTTTTCTATATAGTCTTTTACAAATAATACAGTCTTGTTTCTTGGGAGTTCAATTTCTGAGGATGGAGTATCTCTTAGGTGTAAATAAACATTACTCAGGTCGTGCCGTATGAGTGTGGCAAGTGCGTCTTCTCCTTTTAGTTGCAATATTTTTAGCGATTTTTTTTGGTGATCTCCCCAGTATTCTATTGACGCATGGTAAAATACATCGTCAATATCTATAAACTCCGCTTCGACTTTCGCTACTTTTATTCCTACTTTATCTGCAAGCCAGTTGAAGTCAATTTTATTGATATCTGTATACTTACCTTGCTGTTTTAATACGTCTAATATTTCTTTTCGGTAGCTTCTATTCATTTATGAGTATATATATATATAAGTTTTATAATAGTCAACCACGTGGGGTCAGGTCTGATAAGGTATTGTTTTTACGTTAACGAAGATTTAGTATAAAATGTTGTTCTTTTTTGGCAGAAAAATTTTGGAGTCTACGTTCAAAATTTCCTATCAATATTTAAGATCAGTGCAATAATCTTCGATTCTGTTTGTTTTTCAAAATCTATTTTAAATATTGTTTTGAAGTTATTTTTTGTTCATTACAGAATAATATGCCTTGTTTTGCTCAGTAATGTATGTAAAGAAGAATTTTGGCTGGAAGGCCATGATGCGATTTAGTGGTGGTCATATAATCTGGCTCACGTTATGGGCTACGGGTGCTACAGCTTTTATAGAGGGACTACACGGTCTGGGATATGAAGGATTCAAGATCCCATGGCTGCCGCTATCTATAATAGGTACCGCTGTAGCGTTTTATTTGGGGTTTAAAAATAACTCATCTTATGATAGGATGTGGGAAGCGCGTAAAATATGGGGAGCTATAGTGAATAGCAGTAGAATGTGGGGAAGTATTGTAAGGGCATATGTGTCTAATCAGTTCACAGGTGATAATCTTACAGAGGAAGAATTAAAAGATCTGCATAAGAGACTAATATATAGACACATAGGCTGGCTATATTCTCTCAGAAGTCAACTGCTAATCCCAACGCCATGGGAACATATAAACCAGAGTAGAATGATTAGAAGATCTACGGAAGCTACACGAGCAGCATTAGGTATAGGATTGTTTCAAGATGAAGAAACTAAAAATGCATTACCACGGTGCCTACCACAGGAAGAGATAGATTCTCTTACCAATGCTCAAAATACGGCCACTCAAATCATAGATAAGCAGAGCCAAGAACTCAAAGAACTTAGAGCTAAAGATTTGATAGACGATTTCAGACATATGGAGCTACAGAAAGTACTAAATGACTTCTACACACACCAGGGTAAGGCAGAGCGTATAAAGAAATTTCCCTTCCCGAGACAGTATGGTAGTATGAGTTTCATGTTTGTGGGGCTATTTATTTTTTTACTCCCTTTTGGTATGGTGACTGAGTTTCATGACTATAAAGACTTTGGAGATTGGGGAGCGTGGCTTTCTATACCATTTACAATAGTGGTAGGTTGGGTATACCTTATGATGGAGCTAGTCGGAGACTACTCAGAGAATCCTTTCGAAGGATTGCCTAATGATATACCTATGCTCGCTCTCTGCAGGACTATAGAGATAGATCTAAAGGAAATGTTAGGAGAAACAGATTTGCCCCCTAAGATAGATGCATTTAATGATATATTGATGTAGGGATGTAATGTTGGAATTGTCTAGTGCTAAAAAAAACAAAATGAAAAAGAGAATACACCATAGTGAAGGTTTCAATAGAAACCATGTAGCATTTTGCTAATTTAAAAATAAGTCTTGATTTCCATTTACCTTAACTGAATTTGGAAATTACCGAAATAGACCTCGGCACTTTCTACTCCATTGTTGAATCCCACAGGTAAGTGCAAATAGGTGTTATTCTGTTTTATGTTAGAAGAATGGGTGACAATTTCTGTCTAAAAATAGACGTTCAAATGTTTTTGTGTCAATAGAAATGTTGAGGAACTTGAATTCAAGTGTATTAATTTTGAGATTAATCTACTTCTTCGTAGTTAGTAAATTTGCCACTTTCTCCTTGTTTCCGTTGTTGTACAGGATGCTTTTTTTCGTTATTGAGTATTTTATCTATAAGTGACCTAGCAAAGGATACAATAAGCCCAAAGAGCAATGCCCACCAAAAGGAGGCAATCTCTACGTGACCCATAAAGTAATCCATTAACATAACCATAAGAGCAGTTATAACAAAGCTAAATAGCCCAAAAGTAAACACTGTAACTGGAAACGTCAGTACTGCCAGAATAGGTCTAACTAACGAGTTTACCAGAGCCAAAACAATAGCTGCTATAAGTGCGTATTTGTAACCTCCAGATATTGTAACTCCATCTAAGTATTGGCCAGAGAGTAAAATTACACCTCCAAGAGCCAAAAATTTTAAAATTCTCTTCATGATTTATTAATTGCAAGGTCACAAGAAACAAGCCAAATAGAAAATACTGACAAATTTACAAATACATAAGATCACAAAACCTCAGGTAGTATTACTTGCTAGTAAGTCTAACTGAGGTTTTGTAAGCCAAATTTTCATTGAATAAGCTGGCTGATTACTGCGAAAGAACTTACTTCTTTCTTAACTCGAATAAGTCTTTTCTTCTGTCCTTTAGATTTTTCACGGCTCCAAACTGGTGTAGTTCTCTTAGTAAGTCGATGTCTACATCCGCTATCAAAATCATTTCAGTATTAGGAGTAGCTTCAGCTTTTATACCATTGCTAGGAAAAGAAAAATCATACGGAGTGAAAACCATACTCTGAGCATATTGAATGTCCATGTTTTGTACATTTGGTAGATTGCCAACGCTCCCCGCTATAGCTACATAGCATTCGTTTTCTATAGCTCTAGCCTGAGCACAGTAGCGTACACGAGAGTAGCCGTTTTGAGTATCTGTAAGGAATGGCACAAAGAGTATATCCATTCCCTCATCTGCAAGTAGTCTACTAAGTTCTGGGAACTCAGAGTCATAGCAAATCAAGATTCCAATTTTGCCGCAATCCGTATCAAAAGTTTTGATCTGATTACCGCCCTGCATACCCCAAACTTTTGCTTCGTCCGGTGTTGCACTAATCCCGCGAAGCGGGAGGATTCTTCCTACTTCGCAGTAAATTAGCGACTTTTGTTTTGCAAAAAACAAAGATGACACGATTTAAAAAAAATCCCAGACCTTAATACAGGA